>SKEJ01001690.1_pt1 | contig 11601 bp, 8 predicted proteins | sample 4826721 | NCBI WGS metagenome assembly SKEJ01 (sample SAMN11008812, study PRJNA524170) | human gut metagenome | biome: Human fecal sample; material: Feces; isolation source: fecal sample from pouch patient p31 | host: Homo sapiens | place: Israel: Tel-Aviv | collected 2015-06-02 | reverse complement strand
GGTCGAGGTCGCGCTCGAGGAGCAGGCCGCAGCCGACGACGGCATCCTGTACCTCAACGAGTACCAGTACGAAAACGACCTGGTCACCGACTTCGCCCGCCTGGTCGCCTCGCCCAGGCGTCGCGGCTCGCTGTATGTCGCCGCGGCAATTGCCGCGCTCATCGGCATCGGCATGCTGGTGGCCGGCGGCAACTGGATCAAGTTTGGCGTCGTCCTGATCGTATTCGGCGCCTTTTTGGCCTGGTGGAGCAAAAACCTGCACCACACCCTCGCCCGCGACTTTATCGACGCCGTCGAGGCCGACGAGTCCATGGGCGGCCGCTATCGCCGCGTCGCCGCCAACGAGGACGGCCTGATGGTTTGGGGCAAGAGCGGCAAGTCGCAGTTCTTCCCGTTTGAGAAGCTCGACCACGTACTCAACGGCGAGCGCATCTTTGTGGCCATGTTCGCCGACCAGGGCGTGACGATCCCTAAGGACACCTTCGTCCGCGGCGATGCCGAGCAGTTTGGTCCCTTCCTCAAGGCGCGCATCAACAAAAAACTCCGCATCGAGACCAAACGCAAGAAGATGAAGGCAGAAAAGGCCGCTGCCGAAGCCAAGCAGGGCGACAAGCCCCAGGAGACCAAGGGCAAGCAGCGCAAGCAGAAGAACAAGAAGAAGCGGTAGGCCAGCCGACACCGAAGACGCCTCGCCCCGCGTCATTCCGGGCCAGGGCGCCTGGGATCGAGCGCGAGTGCCACCGATGGACCCATTTTGCCTAGCTCTCGAGCTACTTCACTTCAAACCTTAAGAGCCTCCGCTCCGGCAGATCGGTCATCTTCATCGTATAGGTTCCGGGAAACGCTTTCTCAAAACGGACGGTCTCGTAACCTTCGAAATAGTCGTTGGTGTTTTGCATCATGAATGGGACGAGCAACTCGTTCTCCGCCCCAACCTGTACAGCAAACGCAGCAGAGCCGCCCAGAGCCGGCATTGCCTGCGTTATCAGATCGGTATTGACCACAAAGTCATAGTTTGGCGCAGACTCCGGCACCAAATGCCAAGCATACGTTTTGATTCCGCCTTCGACATTGTCCTTATTCCTGACACGCATCTTTACGGCGATAACACACGTGATATCGGCGTCCTTCAATTTCGTTTTCGTATCCACGGTGCCATATTTTGAATAATCATCATGCGCACGCTTGAGATACTCGCGCGGCGTGAGCAGCTCTGCCCCGTCTATGCAAAACGAATACCCGTCAGTCGCCACATCCTTCGACCCCAGAAACGCCCCATCCATCGAGAGCCATTCGCCCTCCGCATAATATTTCTCAGGAATGACCGTCCGGTTCCCGTTAACGACGCTCACCCTCATGCCCGCAAGGCCGGTAGCAGCACAGCCGAAAAGCGCAAGCACCGCCCTTCTTGTCCACAGGGTCTTCTTCATCGCGCTCACGACCTTTCCCGAACTTTCACAACGGCACCGTCGCGCATGCAGTAAACCCGATCGGCCAGCTCCTCGAGCACCTCTCCGTCATGGCTGGACAGAATAACCTCGCGACCCGCTGAGGCCGCCATCGCCACAACGCGCTTGAGCATTTCAACGCCCGCTTCGTCGAGGGCATTTGTTGGCTCATCGAGAACAAGTAGCTTCGGCTTTTCCATAATTGCCGCAGCTATCCCCAGACGTTGCTTCATCCCAAGCGAATATGCTCGGAACTTCTTTTTTTCGTCTGCATCGAGCCCCACGAGCCGCAGGGCAGAGCGAATGTCCTCGGGGGTGGCAACGCCCTTGATCTGAGCGATGAGCTCCAGATTGTCGTAGCCAGACAGATATCCCAAAAAGGAAGGAGCCTCGATCAACATCCCCAGACTCGGCGGGAACGAGATGTCCGCCCCAAGCCTTTGGCCATCGATAGAGATTTCGCCTTCGGTAGGCTTGATCAATCCGCAGACCGCTCGCATAAGCATGGTCTTACCCGAACCGTTTATCCCCTGAAGCCCAACCACAGTCCCAGGGTCAACCTCGATGGACACGTTGCGCAGAACATCGTTTTTGCCCATGCGCTTCGATACGTCCCTAACGATCACGCTCATATCTTGTCCCCCTTTTCTATAAGGTCGGCCCTTCGAAACCACAGTCCGCCCAACGATAGGCATAACGACATAATCACAATTGAAAACAAGACGCTCGAGCCCGTCGCGATTCCCTCTTTGACAATTCCGCCCCAGCGCAACAGCATTAGGGCGTTGCCTAACAGCACCCAATGCCGCGCAAATGCCGAGCAGATCAGGTAGCTCATTAAAACCACAAACGAGACCGACGGCCCAAGTACAAAGCCAACCGCTGCCTGCGCAAACGCAAGCGCCCCGAAAGCAAAAAAGAGACCTGTGAAAAACGGCAGCGCATCCGCCTCGCCAGCTTTGAGAAACCACGGCGCCAAATTAGCCAGCTGAAGCGACTCGCCATGAATGACCGCGCTGAACGAGGCGCTCACCATCAAGCCCCAAATCACAACAGAGCAAACCACCACGAGCAGCGAAAATGCCGTTACCGCCGCCACCAAGATAAAACGCGAGACCCACCAAAGGGTTCTTGACCGGCATCGAACAAGCGCTTGCAAACCAAACCCGTGCAACGATTCGGTCGGATAATCGAGTGTTGTATAGAGAATAAGCAGAATGACAAATAGCCATCCTAACGGAGGCACAAACATGAGCCCGGGCCTAGGCTCAAACGGAGCGGATCCGGCAAACACGAGCGCGAGATTATCAGCAAACCCCAAGGCATTCGTCCGAACCCCATACACAGAAGACAAGCCGTAGGCGTACACCAAGTTCGCAACGGTCACTGCCGCAATCGAAATAAAAGTAAGGATGTTCTTCTTCAAAACGGTCCTCAGGTCCGCGGCGACCAGCCTAAACAGCATCAGACCACCTCGCGTCTTTTTAAGAATCTCGCGGAAATCAAAGAAAAGACGAACAGCAAAATGATTTCCGCAACCCCCGCTCGAATGTCGGGCCAGTTATTTAGTGATTCCGACCTGATGCTGTTAAGAATGTTGCAGTTAAAGCCGACGCATGAAAGGACGCTAAAAATCCAATCGTTAACAAAGTGCCATGCAACCATAATCAGATATGGAACGACCATCGCCTTGATTCTGCTGCGAAACACAACCGACAGACCGGTCACGGCCATGGATAGAGCCCCCAGCGTCACCGCATCGAACAGTGTATAAACCAGCACATATAACAGAGGCCGGGAATAAAACAGACCAGAAAAATAGCTATGCAGATAGAGCCCGACGTAAGTCGATTCATCGACCCGGGGGAGATACGCGGGAAACAGCATTGAGACAATCAGGAAGTTCACGAGTAGCGGAATAGCCGTGACCGCAAACGCAGAGAGGAAAGCAGACAGCATCTTCACGTTCACGTATGCATTTCTAGAAACACGTGTGCAGATCTGCGCCTCGTAACCGCTCAAACGCTCGGACAGGCATGACCACGACCCGGCCAGCATGGCAAGCAACGGCAGCGCATAGAAAAACACTGATGCCGATAGCGGTGCATTTGCACTCACAACGATCCAGTTACCAAAGCTACTTTCACGCGTTTGGCCGAGGTATGCCTGGGCTTGCAAACCAACGCCATAGCCAAGCGATAACAGCTGCTTGCGCTCAGTCTCGAGCGTCCACCATGCCTCAATGGCAGCCGCCATCGAAATTGCAGTTGCAACCATAAGGGTCAACGCAAATATAGGATTGCCAAATATCTTGGACAACTCGTGCCGCATTAGATTTCTATTCAAGCGACATCACCCTCCCTTCGGCCGGGCCGAGCAGCAACACTCGGCCCGGCCCTAATCACAACAAGAAGCTGCGGATTGGCTAGGAGGGAAGTTTGTTAAAATGGCCAAAGCAATCGGGGCTCCACTTTCCATAGACCGTGCCGTATCCGGACTCGGCCCATGCAGTCAGACGAGCATGACTGCGCTTATTCTCACGGACGAGGTTGTATATCTCCCATTTATCCGCATGGTTGGAGCGATACACGCCTTGCGTGCAATTCATGTTGCCCGTTCCTTTAGTGTCATAGGCACCGTCCACGTACAGGCGCAATGGCTTTCCCGAATAGCCTTGAATCCAAATGTAGACTGAGGATGAATCTTCTTTCTGGCGATAGCCGGTTGCGCTCGTGCCAGAACATTGAAAAGCGAAATCTCTATCTTCGTTGTTCTTGCATGTGGCAATTCCGGCATCCGCGCTCTGCGAAATGCTAGAAACCTGGGAAGTGTCAAACTCCTCTTGAGCAAATGATGCGGCAGGTGCACCCATCGACAAGCCCGCAACAATCGCCAACCCGACTCCGATTCGGGCAATAGCGCTCCTTGGCTTAATCATGGCCTTCTCCAATCAAAAGCGGTTAACAATGCGTCGACGCACGGCAACCTTTGCATGAATGGAGAAAGATGTCTGTAAACACCCGCTATTGAGTTGATCGCTCAGGCGTTTACACGTTATCTACCTGCGATAACAATGAAATAAGCTCCGCTTTGTTCTTGATCTTCAACTGGCGGTAAGATGCAGACCGCAGTGCTTGCACCGTAGATGCAGCATAACCTACGCCCTCCGCAATGGTCTTTGTCGTTGCGCCCTCTGCCGTCATCAGCAAAATTTGCGACTGAACATCAGAAAGGGAGCGCGACGCAAGCAGGGCAAGCTGGCGCACGCGAGCTGCTTCGGTAAGCCCGTTCGCGCGGTACTCCAAGACGGCCCTCTCGTTCTCAACCGAGCGGGCGAGCGCGATGTGCGTGACGAACATGGGCGCAGACCAGCAGACGACCACCGTTGCCACGACGACATTGACAGCCGAACTATGCCCCAACAGCGACGCAAGGAACAGCGGCTCGAAAACCATCAGATCCTGCGCCATGTTGAGCAAGACGACCCAGACAGGAGCCGTCGCCCCAAAGCAAAGCATCCATACCCCAAGCATTTTGCGCTGCGGACAGCTTCGCAGCACTATATACGTGAGCAGCATCCCCGCCAGCACCACGAACCCATGAATTCGCCCCCTACTGGCCGCATAGATTGAAGCAGCGACACCTATTGACACCAATGGCACGATAGCCCGAGCACGGGCATGCACCTTAAACGGACGCAGCCCAACAGCGAGCGAAGCCGTAGACGCCACGCCGCAAAACAGGACCGGCACAGCCATCAACGGAACTCGTATGCACATCAATGCCGTGATATAGATAAAAGACCATTCCGCAGCAGACAGTATCGCCCACATGCACGGACCTCCGAGCTCAATCGCCCCATCCACCCTATCCAGATCAGCGTCATGATTTGTCTTTACAACCGCGCAATACGGCGAAAGAAACAGTCCGAGGCCCAATGTATAGCTTGCAAGAGAAAAGGCGACTGCCCGCGTAACGCTGGATTCCCAATCACTATTCGCCATTACCAAGGGACCTGCCGCAAGGAAAATAAAAAAAGATGTGGGCAGATATCGAAGCAGCCGGTGCGTCCGAGCTAATGCCAACATATCGCCGGCATGCCGCTGCGACAGCTCAGACTCTACAGCTTCGCCCCCACCCGCAAACAGCGCCACCAGCTCACGCGAGCCCGCAACCGACGCCTTCCCGTATGCTCGGTGAAGCGTGGTCCGCACCGTCGATGGCTTCGTATCCGTCTCCCTGGCAATTTCCGCCGGCGTTTTCCCTTTGAGCAGCAGTCGAACAAACTGCTCTTCTCGAGGCGACAGGGCGGGGGAAAACGCCCCCGCATCGAATGGGTCGGACGTGCGGGGGATATCCGAATCGCTGTTCCGCTTCTTCCTGAGCAACGTGCATACGAAGGCGGCAATAGCGGACCCTATCGTCAGCGACGCAATGATCGCGGCATCGTTTGCGAAGTATGCCACCTCAACAGCGGGAACAAGGCCAATGGGAACTGCCACGAGCACAGAACGGGCGAACACGTCGCCCTGCCCCCGACCAAAGGCGCGGGGACAGCAAAGCAGCGGGACCGCAGCCAATACGAAATAGGCTAGCGGAATTAAAAGCACGATGCCAATTGATGCGGCCGTTACAGAGGGCATCCCCCATGGCTCGGGAACGACTCTCCATGAAACTCGACAGCAGAACAGCAGACAAGACATGACGGCTATTGTTTCTGCAAAAAGCGCGCTCTGCGGTCGGCGGGTCGCCCTTTCGCCGTCCCGCGCCGCCCCCCGTATCAAAGGAGAGCCCGCCGTATCCCAAATTACATATGAGAGGAGCAACGACCCAGCAAAGCACGAGGCGCATGAAACGCCGCGCAACAGCCAGATAGGCGCAAACGCGATTGGAATAGAATCTCCGCGAGCATAGAAGGCCAAGTCGACCCATTCGGGAACCACCGCAATAGCAGCAAGGAAAGCACCGAAGACGCCAAGGCGACCCGGCCGTCTTATTTCTCTCCCCTTGCGGAGCGCAACACCATGACCAAACGCCGCGAGGCATGCACCGAGGATAACGAGCCAGGTCATCGCACCTGATGCCAGGCCGATTGAAGATGAAAACCGGTGATAAGGGGTGACCGCCATTACGATAAGCGCAACGGCACAGGCAGATGTAGCAGAACGGCGGGAAAAGAGCATATGGCCTCCATAGCGTGTCATTATATCGCTCGGGCTGCTCATTTATCTCCGCGCCTGCACCAGCCAGCATCAACGATTCAGGCGAACTCCAATCCGAGCAAGATCACGGTCCAGCTTTTGTCCGCAGTCCCCGCATCAAAGCGGGATGCGCTTTCCTTTTGAGCATCGATCCGGAAACTGCATCCCGTTCTAGGCCAATATTCTGGGATGCATTTTCCGCAGCCTACCCCATTCGGAAAACGCATCCCGCAATTTGGACGAAAACTGGGACGCGCTTTCCGGATGGGTCGAGACGAGGGCCAAGCCAGATAGGCCACCTCACCCCGCTACCTTCACCATGCACCCGAGCGTGCTACACTAGCAGCATCTATGCCACCGCGAACGGCTCGGCTCCGCGCCCGCCGCTCGCAAACGAACTTTAAACGCACGAGGGTTGGCCATGCCGCTTTTCTCGCAACATACCGCCCGGTTCTCGCCGGACGTTCCTTTGGAGGGCACCAGCTCTCGCGAGCTGCTCAAGCGGTACCAGCCGCTCGAGACACTTGCGACCGGCGGTTTTGGCTCCATCGAGATCTGCCGCGACACGCACCTGCGCCGCCGCGTCGCCATTAAGCGCATCCCCCTTATCAACGGCGCCGGCATGCCCGCCAGCGACATCATGGATGTCCTGCGCGAGGCGCACACTGCCGCCATGCTTCAACATCCCAACATCGTGCAGGTCATCGACTTTACGCACGACACAGCCTATGCCTACCTGGTTATGGAATATGTCGATGGCATGTCGCTGGCCGAGTTTTTGCACCGCGTGGACGGCCACTCACTTACCTTTGACGAGGCCGCGGCCATTGCCGATGCCCTGGGCCAGGCGCTCACCTTCGCCCATAGCAATGGCGTACTCCACCTGGACATTAAGCCCGCCAACGTGCTCATCGACCACTCGGGCAGTGTAAAGCTCACCGACTTTGGCATGGCGCGACTGTCGTCCGCCGGTGGCTTTGGCGGCTCACGCGGCGGCACCATCGGCTACATGCCGCCCGAGCAGCTCGATATCGAGACCGGCACGGTCGACGAGCGCGCCGATATCTTTGCCCTCGCCTGTGTGATCTACGAGGGCCTGTGCGGCAGCGCTCCCTTTATGGCGGCCACGCCCGCCGACTCGCTCGACCGCATCATCGGCGGCGCCACCTATCCCAGCGAGCTGATACCACACTTTCCCCCGGGAGCCGAGGCCGCGCTCATGAGCGCGCTCTCCCCCATGCCGCAGGACCGCCCCAACAGCATCGAGGCATTTTGCGACCAACTCCTTGCCGGTCTGGGCAGCGTACGCGAAGGCCGTCGCAGCCTGGAGCAAATGGTTGGCGAACTTTCGGATGACGAGCAGAAGCTCGACGATATCGAGCCGTCGCACTACGAGGACGACGCCATCGAGGTCGACCCCGCACTCGGCTGGGCGGGCACGCGCTGGAGCCATGCGCGCGACTACGCCATGCGCATTATCTTGGCGCTAACGTGCGGCACCTTTAGCTTTTTGCTGATGCAAACGGCCGGGGTCGCGGCGCTTCCCGGCCTGGTCGTTGCGGCCATCGCGATCGGCGCGGCGGCTGGCCTGGCCCCCCAGATTGGCTCGGCCATCTCGGCTGTGGGCTTTTTGGTGCTCATGGCCAACGCCACCATGCGGGCACAGGGCATCCTGTCGATGCTGCCCGTCGCGGTGATCTTTGCCGCCGCCATGTCCGGTTGGTGGATCGCCTGGGGTCGTACCGAGGCTGCCGCGAGCGCCGCGCTCACCTGTGCACTCGCGCTTGGCTGTCTGACCGGCAATACCTTCCTGGCAGCTGGGGTCGCCGTCGGCGTCGCGTCATTTTGGCTCGGCCCGGCAAGCGCCGCCGCGGCAACGGGCATGGGCGCGCTTTTTGCCCGTCTGGCCACGGTCGCGCTTTCAGCCGGAGGCGTGCTGGGGCTCGGTAACGTTGCCGCAGCGCTGGGAGACCCGCTCCTTTGGGCTGCCTTTGTGCTGGTCGCGGCAACTGCCGCAGCGTCATCCGCGCTGCTCAATGCCCATGCCAAGCGTGCCGATCAGGGCTCAAACCTTGCCGCAATCGCCGCCATCGCTGTCACCGGCATCGGCTGCGCAGCGGCGTCCTGTCTTGCACACCATATGGAAATTGCCAGCCTTGCAGCCGCGGTCGTCGCCAAGGCGGCGGTTGCGGGAACCCTATCCTCTATAATCGTTGGGATATGCCTATATTTGCTCGGATACCAAAGAACCTATACGGAGAGTGATCTTTCGTGAACTTCCTGAACATCTTCGAGGACCACGTGGCCGGCATCTTCGGTGCCACCCGTGCCCCGTTCTCCTTTAAGAAGCTTGCCAAGCAGGCCGCTCGCGACATGGAGGATCAGACTCTGGTGATTAACGGCGTCAACACGGCGCCGGCACTCTATACCATCCTTATCGCCGCCGACGACGATCCCATGCTCGCCCCGTTCTACCCCGAGCTTTCGCGCGAGGTCCGCGAGTTTGTGAAGGCGCAGGCCGAAAAGCGCCGCTATGTCTTTGTCGGCGAGCCCCTCGTGCGCTTTATGATCGATCCGCAGCTGCGCGCCGGCAAGTTCTCGGTCTTTGCCGAGAACGTCGATGCCCCCACGCTCGGCCGCCTGTACGAAGAAGAGCGCGCCTATCAAAACGGCCTGGGCCAGAACAACTCCGCGGCAAGCCGTGCCGCCAGCGCCCCGCGCGCCGGCCAGCAGCAGTTTGCTGCCCCGCAGCAGCAGCGCCCCGCCGCCATGCCCCAGCAGCAGCCGACGCCTCGCGCCGCCGCTCCCGACCCGCTAGCCGTGGCAGATCCCTTCGCGCCTAGCGTCCCCGACCCCGCCGCCGCACCCATCCCGGTGCCGCAGACCGTCTCGCGCGACGCGCTTGCCGGCATGGGCGGAGCCGCCGCGACCGGTGCCGCCGTGGGCCTAGGCGCCGCAGCCGGCATCGCCTCCAACATGGCGAGCACTCGCGCCCCGCAGCGCCCGCTCGCCCAGCTCGTCGACGTCGTGAGCGGCGAGAGCCATAACATCACCTCCGCACAGGTGACCATCGGTCGAGAGCGCTCAGTTTCCGACATTGCCCTGCGCGACCCCAACGTGTCGCGCCGCCACGCCCAGCTCACCTTTACGGGCTCGGATTGGTCGATCGAGGACCTCAATTCCACCAACGGCACGCTCGTCAACAACCGCCGCATTACGCGCTGCCCGCTGCGCAACGGCGATCTGCTGACGTTTGGCCTGAGTACCTTTGAATTTAGGGGATAGTCGCTTATGAACATCGATATCGTCCTTTTTGCAGGCCGCATCGTCCTGGTCGCCCTGCTCTATATCTTCCTGTTCGCCGTCATGAAGACCGGCGTGGGACTTGTGCGCGGGCAGCGCCGCGACTCGGCTATCTGGACGATTGATGTGGACAAGGGTCCGCGCGGTATCCGCGGCATCCACGTAGACATGCTCGGCCCCGTCATCGTCGGTCGCTCGCCATCTTCGGACATCTGCATCAACGAACCGTTCGTCTCGGCCTCGCATGCGCGCTTTTCGCTACAGGGCCCGGCGCTCATCATCGAGGACCTCAACTCGCTTAACGGCACGCTCGTCAACGGCCGCCAGCTCGTGGAGCCCGCGACGCTGCGTGAGGGCGACGAAGTCCAGATTGGCGACGTGGTCATGAAGGTGAACCGTCGATGATCGACGAGGAGAACAAGTCCGCAACTATGACCGAGGCACCGGCCGCCGCCACAGCTGCGCCGGCCCACGCCGCTCCGGCGGGCTCCAAACCCGTGGAGCCCGAGGACACCGTGTTCTCCCTGCCTCTTTCGCATGTAACGCATGATATTTCGGATCTCGCCGATAACGAGGACGAAGAGGATACCGTAGCGGCGCCCATCGGCGCACATGCTGCGGAACAGCCCACAGCGCCCGAAGCAACCCCGGCGCCGGCTCACTTTGCAGAGCCCGTCGCCGCGGCAATCAACGAGAGCGCTGCGGTGTTTGCGGCACCCGAGCCCGCCGCGCCGGCGTTTCCCATAGCCCCGGCATCCGAGGTTGCGCCCGCGTCTACGCCGGCGCCCGAGCCTATAGACGTCAGCCCGCAAGACGACGAGTCGACCGCCCGCGTGTCCGAGGAGCCCGCCTCCCCGGACACCGACAATTCCGAATCAAACGCCGAGACCGACACCGTCTCTCCCGGTGACACCGCCGAGATCGACGTTGCTGCCGTTGAGGCCAAGCTCAAAGACCCCGGCTCGACCATGAGCTTTGAGCCCCTGACCGAGGAGCGCATCGAGACCGACTCGACCTATGATGCCGGTACCACCACGCAACTCATGTGGGGCGCCCGCTCCGACGTTGGCTGTGTGCGCCCGCACAATGAGGATTCCTACCTGGTGCAGTCGCCGCTCTTTTGCGTATGCGACGGCATGGGTGGTCACGCCGCCGGCGAGGTAGCCTCTTCTATCGCTGTCGAGACTATAGCCAAGACGGCCCCACAGTCCGCCGACGCAGCACGCCTGGCCGCAGCCGTCGAGGCAGCCAACGCCGCCGTAATCGAGGCGGCCCTGAACGGCCTGGGCAAGCCCGGCATGGGCTGCACAGCCACTTGCGCCTATATCGAAAACGACACGCTCGCCATCGCCCACGTGGGTGACTCTCGCGCCTACCTGCTCCACGAGGGCACGCTCATCCGCGTGACCCGCGACCACTCCTACGTGGAGGAGCTCGTGGACGCCGGCGAGATCACGGCAGACGAGGCTCGCGTCCACCCCAACCGTTCGGTCATCACCCGCGCGCTGGGCTCGGACCCCGCCATGTATGCCGACCACTTCACTCTGCATATCGAGGAAGGCGACCGCCTGATCCTGTGCTCCGACGGCCTTTCGAGCATGATTCCCGATAGCGATATCGAGAACATCGCCACGCAGTCCTCAACCGCG
>SKEJ01001689.1_pt1 | contig 11609 bp, 9 predicted proteins | sample 4826721 | NCBI WGS metagenome assembly SKEJ01 (sample SAMN11008812, study PRJNA524170) | human gut metagenome | biome: Human fecal sample; material: Feces; isolation source: fecal sample from pouch patient p31 | host: Homo sapiens | place: Israel: Tel-Aviv | collected 2015-06-02 | reverse complement strand
GCCCAGCACCAGCGCGATGGCGCCAGCGGTGAGTGCGACTTTGACGGTGCCCTCAAAGCCGGCAAGCAGGAACTTCCAGGTGGTGAGGTGCGTAAAGAAATACCAATAGTGGACCGAAAGCTGGCCGGTCACATAAAAGCGCTGCAGTACCAGAGCGATGAGCGCGGCCACGGCAACGAGCGAAATGGCGGTGCCGATGCGAATCTTGGCGCGCATCTTGGGGCCGGGAGCCTCGTAGAGCGCATCGCGCATGGTAAGTGCAGGGGAGGAATGCTTGCTCATCGGAGGATCCTCACCTTCTTATCGATGTAGTTGCCAATGTGGCTCACCACAAAGGCCGTGCCCAGGTAGCCGAGCGCCGAGATAAAGAACGCGGCGACGCCGCCGAGCGAGCGCGTGTTGATGTAGCTCACCACGCCGGTGAGCTCCTGCGGTTTAAGCGGCACCTGGCTGCCGAGCGCGGTGGTGAGCATGACGGCGATAAAGAGGTTGGTCATGGGCAATACGCTTGAGCGCAGTGCCTGCGGAATTACGATCTTGGCAAGGATGCGGTTAAAGCTCATGCCGAGCGAGCGGGCGGCTTCGACCTGACCGACGCCGACGGTGTTGATGCCGCTCATAAAGTTCTCGGAGCCAAAGGCCGAGCCCAAAAGGACCGTGGCGACGATAACGCAGGTGCGGTAGGGCAGGACGACCTTGAGCGGCGGCAGTGCGTAGACGACGATGATGAGCAGCGCGATGCCGGGGATGTTACGGAAGACCTGGACATACAGGTCGCCAAAGACGCGCAGCGGCTTGAGCGGCGACACGCGCATCACGGTGACGGCGACGGCCAGCACCATGGCGATGGCAAACGACTCAAGCGTCATGCCCCAGGTTGCGAGCAGCGCGTCGATATAGTTCTGGCCATAGAGCGACCAGAGCTCGGAGAGACTCATGCGGACCTCCCGCCGATAAGGAAAGGGGCTCCCGTGTGTACGGAAACCCCGACAACTCAGTAAGGAAACAGTTTATCGCAATAAAGCGCATCGTGCGTTTCCGTATGGTTTCGTTGCGGCCGTTACCAGGCTCGCTGCCTAGGCGCCGATCTCGGGCAGCTCGGGAACGTTGGTGTCGCCCGTACGGTCGCCGATGCAGATCTGCCACAGCTCGGTCCAGGTGCCATCGTCCTCAATCTTCTTAAGGAAGTCGTTGACAAAGGCGACACCGTCGGAATCGAGCGGCAGGCCGATGCCATAGGGCTCCTTGCTGCCGAAGGGCTTGCCGGCGATCTTGTACTTACCGGGCTCGCGGACCAGGGCGCTCTGCTGCATGTTGTTATCGATGACGTAGGCGTCAACGCGGCCCTGCTGGAGCGCCTGGCGGGCCTCCTCGTCGGTCTTGAACTCCTGTTGGCTGGCCTTGGGAGCGAACTCCTCCAGGATGGCGGGGCCGTTGGAGCCGGACTGGACGGCGACGTTCTTGTCGGCCAGGTCGTCGACGCTCTTGATGTCGTCGTTGTCGGCGAGCACCAGGATGGCCTGCTGGGTGTAGTAGTAGGGACCGGCAAAGGAGACGAGTTTCTTGCGCTCATCGGTAATGGTGTAGGTGGCGAAGACGGCGTCGACCTGGCCGTTCTGCAGGACGGACTCGCGCGTGTCCGAGGTCACCTGGGTGATCTCGACCTTGTTCTCGCCCAGAATGTAGTTGGACAGGAGCTGTGCGATACCGGCGTCGAAGCCGCGGGTCTGACCGTCTTTCTCGTTGAGGAGGGAGAAGAGCGTGGAGGTCTGAACGCCACCGATCTTAAAGACGTCGGCGTCCTTGACGGCCGTCGCCCAGGTGCTGGCGGCGATGGCGTCGTCATCGGCCTTGGGGCCGTTGTCGACGAGCTTGTCGAATGCCTTAGCGTCGAGCGTGGTGGAAGCCTCGGTATCCTCGGAGCTCTTGGAGGAACCGGCGGCGGAACCCTTGTCGGCCTCGGCGCTGGTGTCGGAGCAGCCGGCAAGACCAAGGCCGGCGACGGTTGCGAAGGTGGCGGCAACGAAGCCGCGGCGGTCGAGAACGACCTGCTGGGAGAGGTTCTTGCTCATGGTAGAACACCTTTCTCAATAAAATCCCTAGCGGTTGAGTAGAGTTATACCCTATCGCGCTCAAATGGGTCAACACGAAATAACTCAGAAACATACTTACCTTATGGGTAATTCTACCTACCAAAAAGGGCAGGCACCTTTGTGGTGGTTCTGGCCGATGCAGCGGCATGCCTTACTGTTTTGTCTCGATCTGTAACATCTGCAGCCATTTTTGCCGAGTAACTGTTACAGATTGAGATTTTCTCTTCAGGGGAATTCGAATGTCTCGATCTGTAACATCTGGACGGTCAAAAGGTCCCTATCTGTTACAGATTGAGACAAAGGTCTGGGACTACGACGTCTTATCTAGATCTGTAACAGTTAGACGGAAATTCGGACCCTAGATGTTGCAGATTGAGATAATCGCGTCGCGAAAATAAAAACCTCCGCAGGGGTGCTTTCCTTGCGGAGGTTTTCTTACTCGTTGAGTAGCCTTACGGCTTCGGCAGCCATGTTCTCGACCGTCATGCCGTTCTGCGCGAGCAGTTCGTTGGGGTCGTAGCGGTCGGGGAAGCCCTTGGCGATGCCGAAGGTGCGTGTGCGCACTGGCGTGCAGGCCAAGTAGCACGCGACACGCTCGCCCCAGCCGCCGTCCAATATGCCGTCCTCGAGGGTGACGACAACGCGATGCTCGGTGGCAAGGCTGTCGAGGAACTCGCGGTCGAGCTCGGTTGCAAAGCGCGGGTTGACGAGCGTGGCCTCGATGTCGTACTCGGCAGCCAAGCGGTTTGCCACGCGCTCGCCCAGCTCAAAGAAATCGCCAAGCGCAAGCACGGCCACATCGCGGCCCTGACGTACGACGTTGTAGCGAACGGCGCTGTAGTCGGTGTCCTCGGCGGGCGCCAAATCGGGGCGGCTCACCAGGCCAATGCCGGGCACGCGGATCGCCACGGGATGCTCGCGGTGATCGAGCGACCAGCTCAGCATGGACAGATATTCCTCCATGCAGGCCGGTGCCAGGTAGCGCATGTTGGGAAGTCCGCCCAGCATAGAAATATCAAAGAACGAGAGGTGTGTCTCGGATGTGGTGCCAAAGATCGACGCGCCAAACAGCAGGATGGTTGCGGGGGCGTCGTTGAGGCACAGGTCGTGCCACAGTTCGTCGTAGGCGCGCTGCAGGAACGTACCGTACACGCCAAAGACCGGCTTAGCGCCCGAGCGCGCAAGCGCGGTGGCAAAGGTTACGGCATGCTCCTCGGCAATGCCCACATCGACGAACTGTTTGCCGGCGGCAGCGCGAAGCTCGGGTGTAAAGCCCATGATGTAGGGCGTGGCGGCCGTGATGCCAACGACCTGCGGGTCGCGCCCGATGGCGGCGCTGAGCGCCTCGCCCGTAATGTCGGCATAGGTGCGCGGCGCAGGCTCGCTCGGATGGCCCGGGCAAAGTTTGCGGCCGGTTGCCATATCGAAGGGCCCCACATGATGCCAGTGTTCGGGGTCGCTCTGGGCCGGCTCAAAACCCTTGCCCTTGGCGGTCGAGACGTGCAGCACGATGGGATGATTGATATTGCGCAGTTCCTGCAACGCGTCGACGAGGGCCAACACGTCGTTACCGGCGTCCAGATAGCGGTAGTCGAGCCCCATCGCGCGGAAAACGTTGCGCTCACAGGTACCGTTGCTGGCTCGCAGCTCGGCCAGATTGCGATACAGGCCGCCATGGTTCTCGGCAATGGACTGGTCGTTATCGTTGACGATGATGATCAGGTTGCTATCGAGTTCGGCGGCATTGTTAAAGCCCTCAAACGCCAGGCCGCCCGAAAGCGATCCGTCGCCAATAACAGTAATGACGTTATACGTATCGCCCGCCAGGTCACGAGCGTGCGCCAGGCCGCAGCCCAGGCTCACCGACGTGGAGGTATGGCCCATGGCGAACAGATCGTGCTCGGACTCGTCGGGATTGGCAAAGCCAGAAGCCTCACCATAACGCTCCGGATCGATATAAGTGTACGCGCGCCCGGTCAGCGCCTTGTGGGCGTAGGTCTGGTGCGAAACGTCAAAGACAATCTTGTCGATGGGGGAGTTAAATACGCGATGAAGCGCAACCGTGAGCTCAACGACGCCCAAGTTGGGGGCAACGTGCCCGCCGACGGCGGCGGAGCTTTCGAGGATTGCCTGACGGATCTCGCCGCAGAGCAGCGGAAGCTCGGCGCGGTCGAGAGCCTTGACGTCCTCGGGCGTTGTCGTTTGCGTAAGCAGCATCGTTGTGGGTTACTCCATGCGAATCGTGCGCCGGCACTCCCTCGGCCGGCACAATTGCACAAGACAGTCTCGCATATTTTGGCGTTTGATATGTGACGGCGGCGCGGTAATTCGCCAACTGGTGGGGCAAAACGTTTTGTCCGATGCCATACTGATATGTTCCATGATGTTTTTATCGATTGTGTACAGGCCGTGGCTTGTCGCCGTGAGTCGCTGGAAGGAGGCAGCATGTCCGATACCGTTCGTGCCGAGAAAATCGCGCACGAGGTCGACTATGCCGCCCGCCAGCTGGCCCAGGCGGGCCGCTTGGACCTGACGCACGAGTTTATCCAGCATGGCGACGTGACGGTGTATGCGCATGTGACCTCGGTGGCGCGGGCAAGTTTGTCCTTTGCCGAGCACCTGGGCCACGTCGGTGTCTCGGTCGATCGCGCCTCGTTGCTGCGCGGAGCCTTGCTGCACGACTACTTTCTCTATGACTGGCACGACCCCGACCCGAGCCATCGACTGCACGGATTTCGGCATCCATTTTTTGCCCTGGCGCGTGCGGAGGAAGATTTTGAGCTGACGCCGCGCGAGCGGAATATTATCGTGCGCCATATGTTTCCGCTGGTGCCGGTGCCGCCGACGTGTCGTGAGGCATGGATTGTGTGTCTGGCAGATAAATGGTGTGCTCTGCGTGAGACAGTCGCCGGCCGCCTGCCGCGCAAGGACGAGGCGGACGATGGCATGAGTAAAGCATCGAGCGAAAAGAGGAGAGGGTAGACGGTGGGGACCGCGATTGATATGGCGTTTGGCGGCGCGACGCTTGCCGCCTGTCCGCTCTCGGCGCTGGTGCTCTCGTTTGCCTTCTACGGTTTTTGCGGTTGGGCATGGGAATCGACGGTCTGCGCCATGCTCAACCACGGACGCTTTGCCAACAGCGGCTTTTTGCTGGGGCCGTGCTGCCCCATCTATGGCGCGGGCGGCATTGCCTGCTGGCTGCTGTTGCGCGGAATTCCTGACGCGTCGAGCCAGTTTGTCGCCGCAGCGCTCGTATGTAGCGTGATTGAGTACAGCGTGGGCCTTCTATTGGAAAAAACAACGGGCGCTCGCTTTTGGGATTATTCGCACCTGCCGTTTAACCTGCACGGGCGCATCTGCCTGTACTGGGCCTGCGCGTTTGGCCTGGGTGCGTTGTGCATTTGCCGTTTAGTGGAGCCGGCATTGCTGGGGCTGCTTGGCCATCTGCCGGTGCTGATTGTGCGGCTGTCCGCCTTTATCGTCGCGGTCGCGATGATGGTTGACGCGGCATGCTCGTTGGCCAGTTGGCGCCGCCTGTCCGATCAGCTGGAGCGTGTCCGGGCCGACCTTGCCGACCGCATCAACGAGTCGCTTGCCGATGCATCTGACTCCATGCTCGAGCGCATTCCCGAATCGACGATTGACTCGGTGACACAGACGCACATTCGTAGCCGTGCCGTTAACGCGTGGCTGGCCGAGCTGGGCGACGCGGCGCTCGATGCCCTGCGAGAGAAGGCTTCGATGCCGACGTTTATCGCGGACGGCGCTCGCGGCCTGGCGCTCGCTGCCCGCCGCGTGGCCGATGCCGCGCCGAGCATGCCGCGTCCGTCGCTCAGTCGTCGCCTTGCCGGCAAGCGCATGAGCCGTCCGGTGCCGAGCGTGTCGCTCAGCCGCCGCGACCTACGCTTCTTTAACGCCTTCCCGCGTCTGCGCATCAATCGCTACGAGGGCGTCATCCGAGCTACCGACCTCCGCGACCGAGCCCGCGAGCTGTTCCGGCGCTAGCCGGGACGGGGCCAAGCGCGCCCTTCTCGTTCGCACGTTTCCCGTTCGTTTCGCGCCCGTTGCCGCGCCGTTTCCAAGATTGCGGCACCGTTTCCATTCGACAACGCAGCGTTTAACAACGCCGTATCTGGTCTACACCAGTTGCCCCTCGGCCGCATTATGGGCGCCGACAACGTCCATGCGACCAAGGGGGAGCGAATGTACGATACGGGATCGACAACGTTTATGCTCATCTGCACCATGCTCGTGTTTTTAATGACACCGGGCCTGGCGTTTTTCTATGGCGGCCTGTCCAGGCGCAAAAATGTCATCAACACCATGCTTATGTGCTTTGGCGCCATTGGCCTGGTTGGTGTGCTGTGGATTGTTGCTGGCTGGTCGCTGGCCTACGGCGGCGACGGCTCCAGTTCGTTTATTGGAGGCCTTGACCAGCTGCTGTGCCTGCCGGTGCTCAACCAGGTGCTGCAGGCGGCCGAGGGCAATGCCGCGGACGGTGCCGTCTACCCTCAGATCATTAACATCGCCTTCCAGATGGCGTTTGCCATGATCACGGCCGCTATCGTTACGGGCAGCCTGGCCGGTCGCGTTAAGTTTGGTGCCATGACGGCCTTCCTGGGCATTTGGCTGCTCGTGGTCTATGCGCCGCTCGCCCACATGGTTTGGGGCGGCGATGGCTCCTTTATCGGCGACATCATCGGCGCGCTCGACTTTGCCGGTGGCGACGTGGTGCACATTTCGTCCGGTCTTACGGGCCTGATTCTCTGCTTAATGCTCGGCCGTCGTCGCGGCTTTGGCATGGTGAGCTATCGTCCGCATAACGTACCGTTTGTGGCGCTGGGCGCCGGTCTGCTTTGGTTTGGCTGGTTTGGCTTTAACGGCGGCAGCGAGTTTAAGGCCGACGCCGTGGCGGCACTCACCATCCTCAACACCGTGACGGCCAGCGCGGCAGGCATGGTCTCGTGGCTTGCCGTCGAGCGCGTGCACACTGGTCGTCCCACACTGGTGGGTGCCAGCACCGGTCTGGTTGCGGGCCTGGTGGTGGTTACGCCCGGCGCAGGCTTTGTCGAGCCGTGGGCAGCGCTGGTCATGGGCTTGATCGTGTCTCCCGTCTGCTACCTGGCCATCAGCCATCTTAAGACCAAGTTCGGCTACGACGACGCGCTCGACGCGTTCGGTTGCCACGGCATCGGCGGCATCTTGGGCGGTGTGCTCACGGGTCTGTTCTGCGTGCCGGAGCTTTCGTGGACCGGTAAGGGCGGCCTGTTCTACACGGGCGACGTGTCGCTGCTCGTCTCGCAGATCTTGGGCATTGTGGTGACGGTCGTTATTGTGCTGGTGCTCGACTTGGTGATCGCGGCGGTAGTCAAGGCACTGTTCCATGGCAGCCTGCGCGTGGACGAGGCCGACGAGGCGTTGGGCCTGGATGCGAGCCAGCACGGCGAGAGCGCTTATCCTTCTTTCTCCGGACTTGACTAACGGCTTCCCCAGGCACCGCACCTTGGGTTTCAAACCGTCGCTTGCGTACAAAAGTACGCGGCGCTCCTCTTTCAACCCAATCTGCGGCACCTGGGAAACCCGCGTCATTGAATGGCAATTCACTTATTTGATAAAGAGAGGAATTCATTATGAAAAAGATTACGGCGATTGTTCGTGCCGAGAAGCTTGAGGTTCTTAAAGACGCGCTGTTTGCTGCTGATGTTCGCGGTATGACTATCAACCAGGTTCAGGGCTGCGGTGCACAGCATGGCTGGAAGGAATACGTGCGCGGCAACGAACTGCTTGTCAACACGATCCCTAAAGTGCAGTTCACCCTTATCTGCGCCGATGAGCACGTCGATGGCATTGTCGACATCGTCTGCAACGCTGCTCGCACCGGTGCCGTTGGAGACGGCAAGATTTGGGTCGAGCCGGTCGAGGAGGTTATCCGCATTCGCACCGGCGAACACGGCCCCGCCGCGGTGTAGGACAATCTTTCGCCCGACGGGCGTGCCTCTCTTGGGGTGCGCCCGTTCTCGTCTACAATATCGTGCAGACGAAGGAGAGGCATGCCCATGATCAAGATGTTTGCGAGCGACTTAGACGGAACGCTGCTGAACGCCCTGCACGAGGCGGATGGGACCATCCGCCGTGCTATTCGCGAGCTGACTGAGGCGGGACTCCACGTGGTTCCCGCGACCGGGCGCTCGACGTTGCCAATCGGCGAGCATGGCTTTACGGGCCTGGCGCTTGACGCCTGCTGCTCCAATGGATCAATCGTGCGCGACAGCCATGGCGAGGTGCTCAAGACCTGGACCATCGACCCGCAGATTACCGAGGAGCTGCTCAAGGCGTTCCCGGACATTTGCTTCGACTGCTCCACGCCCGATGGCATGTTCTCGAGCGGTTCGTTCGAGATGCACCAGGCGGGTTTTAAGAAGGACAGCCCTATCAAGCGCATCGTGATGCGCGGCATGCGCGCGCGTGGCGGCTATCACGAGGAGCAGTATTTCGATCAGTCGATCGGCGACATCTTGCGCCACGATGTTTGCAAGATCAACTGCCGCGTGACCTCGCCCGAGCTGGAGTGCGACCTTAAGGCATATTTGGCTGAGCGCTCGGACCGTGTGGTCAACGCGCCGTTTGATCCGGTGATGTTTGAGATCACGGACGTGGCGTGCAACAAGGGCGAGAGTGTGGCTTGGCTGGCGGGCTACTACGGTATTGCCGAGGACGAGGTCGCGGTTTACGGCGACGGCGGCAACGACATTGCCATGCTCAAACGTTTCCGCCACAGCTACGCGACCAAAAACGCAAGCGATGCAGCTAAGGCCGCCGCGAGCGCGACCATCGGCAGCTGCATGGTCCACGCCGTCCCCAAACACATGCTCGCCACCATGCGCAAGCAAAACTCCCGCACCGTCATCGAATAATGTGACAAAGGGACAGCCCCTTTGTCGCGGGGGCCTGTGTTCTTGGAATACGAACATATATTCGTATATATAACTAGGCTCTGATAGAATCGGTATTGTTGACGGCAGTTCCATGTGCCGGGCAGCGCCCTCCATCTGATGGGAGGTGATGCCCATGACCGATTTGATTGATTTCGTGAGACTTCTGACCGCTTTGGTCTCGTTCTTCACAGCGCTTGTCGGCCTTTCCGAGGCACTCAAGCAGCGTTCGAAGCGCAATAGAAGGGGTCGCCGCCGCTAAGGCGTTGACCCCCTAATGCAAACAACGGCGCTGCCCAGCTAGCTACAACTTGGGCTGCCGTCGACACTATTCTACCCACGAATGCCATTTCGGACAATCGGTAATGCCGCTTCAAAAGCCAGGCACAACTGGCACAACCTAGGCGGTCGCTGGATGTGACAAAGGGACTGTCCCTTTGCCACATCCAAAATATTGCCTTTACGTGTTGATGCACACGGTGTGCAATAATACTCGCACTGTGCAATAGCGCACAGGCTGAGTAACAAGGAGGACGCTTGTCCCAGCTCGAGAAATGCGATCGCCGGTCCCTTCGCTCGCAGCGTGCCCTTCGCCAGGCACTTGCCAGCGAGCTTGCCGAAAGCGGCGACCTTTCGCGCATTAATGTCGCGTCGCTCACCGAGCGTGCCGGCCTTACGCGCCGCACGTTCTATTCGCACTACCGCGATATCCCTGACTTTATCAATCAAATTGAGGACGGCTTGCTGGCCGAGATCCGTGAGCGCATTGAGCTCATCACCGCAGCTCAGCTGCCCGATCTCTATCACAACATCGATGAGCTCGAGCCAGCGCCCGGTTCGGTTGAGCTGCTGCGTTATCTTGCGGCTAACCGCGACTTAATCGGTGCGCTGTTGGGTCCGGGCGGCGACCAGGCCTTCATTAAAAGGATCATCGACACCGCTCGTGAGGCTGTGGTGCCGCGTGCGCAGACGGGCATTTTGGGCCTGGCGCTGGGCACGTTCTTTGACTACTACGTCACCTACGTCGTGAGCGCCGAGGTCGGCATGATTCAGCGCTGGTTTGAGCGCGGGCTTACCGAATCGCCCGAGGCCATGGCGCGCATTATGACGGTGCTCGCTTTTGTGCGCCCTGGTGACCTATATGGCCAACCCATCGATATCAACGTGCCGGAATACGGCATGAAGCTATTGAACCTGCAGCTCGAGGACGCGGCCGACACCGCCGCAGCCGTCGAGTCCAACAACTAAGAGGAGAGACAATGAGCAAACTCGTCGAGGGCATTAAGGACCGTATGGTCGCTGCCGCGCGTGAGGCTGCACCCGCCGTGGTGGATGCCGCGCAGAAGGCCGCGACCGCAGCTGCCGAGAAAGTTGCCGAGGCAGTTGCCGATGCCAAGAACGAGGCAGGGGAGACGTCCGTCGCTAGCGAGCCCACCGCCGCCGCTGAGCCCGTAGCCGCCGCTCACGCCCCCGAAGGCGCGATCTTCAACCCCGAGAACGCCCGCGGCAACCTGCACCTGGGCATCGACGTAGGCTCCACCACCGTCAAGCTTGCCGTGCTCAACGACGATAACCAGATCGTCTACGCCAAGTACCAGCGCCACCACACCGACGTCCGTGCCTGCGCCCGCGACCTGTTCGAGGGCGCTGCGACCGTGCTGCCGACGGCCCAGATGACCTGCGCCATCACCGGCTCGGGCGGCCTGCTGCTGTCCCAGTGGCTCGACCTGGAGTTTGTCCAGGAGGTCATCGCCAGTAAGCGCGCCGTCGAGACCCTTATCCCGGCCACCGACGTCGCCATCGAGTTGGGTGGCGAAGACGCCAAGATCATCTACTTCGACAACGGCATCGAGCAGCGCATGAACGGCACCTGCGCCGGCGGCACGGGCGCCTTCATCGATCAGATGGCAACCCTGCTGCACACCGATGCCAGCGGCCTCAACGAGCTCGCGGCCAACGCCACCACCATCTATCCCATCGCCAGCCGCTGCGGCGTTTTTGCCAAGACCGACGTGCAGCCGCTGCTCAACGAGGGCGCCCGCCCCGAGGACGTGGCCGCTTCCATCTTCCAGGCTGTCGTGACCCAGACCATCTCGGGCCTGGCGTGCGGCCGTCCCATCCGCGGCAACGTCGCCTTCCTGGGCGGCCCGCTGCAGTATCTCTCCGAGCTGCGCCACCGCTTCTACCTTACGCTCAATCTGGACGGGGAGCACCGTATCGTGCCCCAAAACGCTCACCTGTTTGTGGCGAGCGGCGCCGCCATGGCGCACGAGTCCAACAAGCTCAGCACGTTCCCGCAGCTCATCGAGGCCATCGACAGCCTGGGCGACACGCAGGGCGCCGAGGTCGAGCGCCTGGACCCGCTCTTTGCCACCGATGAGGATTTTGCCGAGTTCAAAACCCGCCACGACCAAGAAGTCGTCCCCAAGGGCAAGCTCGACGGCTACACCGGCCGCGTGTTCATCGGCATCGACGCCGGCTCCACCACCATGAAGGCCGCGCTCGTGGGCGAGGACGGCCAGCTGCTGCACACCTGGTACGGCAACAACAACGGTGACATCTTGGGCACGGCCAAGGTCATCAT
>SKEJ01001687.1_pt1 | contig 11626 bp, 9 predicted proteins | sample 4826721 | NCBI WGS metagenome assembly SKEJ01 (sample SAMN11008812, study PRJNA524170) | human gut metagenome | biome: Human fecal sample; material: Feces; isolation source: fecal sample from pouch patient p31 | host: Homo sapiens | place: Israel: Tel-Aviv | collected 2015-06-02 | reverse complement strand
CCGATCGCCCAGGGCGGAAGCAATGTTTCCGGTGGTCAGAAGCAGAGACTTTCCATTGCGAGAGCCATTGCCAAGAAACCGGAGATCTTTATCTTTGATGACAGCTTCTCAGCACTGGATTTCAAGACAGACAGTACATTACGTAAAGCACTGAAGGAGCATACAAAAGATACAACAACGATCATCGTTGCACAGCGTATCAGTACCATTCTCAATGCAGATAAGATCATTGTACTGGATGATGGCCGTATGGCAGGAATCGGAACACATAAAGAGCTTATGAAGAACTGTGAGGTATATCGTCAGATTGCCATGAGTCAGCTTTCAGAGGAGGAATTGGCATGAGTGAGCAGAGAAGACGAAAAGGGTCTATGGAAGGCCGTGGAATGCAGCCCACCGAAAAGGCCAAGGACTTTAAAGGGGCAATGGCCAAACTGTTCCGTTATATGGGACGCTACAAATTCCGTTTTATGCTGATGTTCGTATTTGCGGTAGCAGGTACGGTATTTAATATCGTAGGTCCGAAGATCCTTGGAAAAGCAACCACAGAGCTTTATAAAGGACTGGTTGCCAAGGTTAACGGAACCGGCGGAATTGATTTTGAGAAGATCGGAATGATCCTTCTGTGGACACTTGGATTATATCTGGCAAGTGCACTGTTTTCTTTTATACAGGGATTTGTAATGACCGGTATCTCCAACGATGTCACATATAATCTGAGAAAAGATATTTCAAAGAAGATCAACCGTCTTCCTATGAATTATTTTGAGAGCCGTACCAACGGTGAGATCCTTTCCAGAGTGACCAATGATGTGGATACGCTGCAGATGAGCCTGAACCAGAGTATGACACAGCTGATCACATCTGTGACAACACTGATCGGTGTCTTTATCATGATGCTGTCTATCAATGTATGGATGACACTGGCAGCACTTTTGATCCTGCCGGTTTCCATGCTTATCATCAACAAGGTAATGAAGCATTCCCAGAAATACTTCCAGGCACAGCAGGATTATCTGGGAAGAGTTAACGGCCAGATCGAGGAAAACTTCGGCGGACATGATGTTGTACGTGTATTTAACAAAGAGCAGGATGTTCTCACCGAGTTTGAACGTGATAACGGAAAGCTGTATGAGTCTGCATGGAAATCTCAGTTCTTTTCCGGAATGATGATGCCGATCATGCAGTTTGTGGGAAACCTGGGATATGTAATGGTTGCGCTTTTAGGTGGTATTTTTGTGATCAAAGGCAGGATCGAGGTTGGTGATATCCAGTCTTTCTTCCAGTACATCCGTAACTTTACACAGCCGATCCAGCAGATCGCTCAGGTTACCAACCTTCTGCAGTCCTCTGCAGCAGCTTCCGAGCGAGTATTTGAATTCCTGGAGGAGCCGGAGGAAGAACTTCAGCCGGAGAATCCGGATTCTATTGAGGGACTGGAAGGAAATGTACAGTTTGAGCATGTAAAATTCGGCTACAACCCGGATAAGATCATTGTAAATGATTTTTCCGCGGATGTGCATGACGGTCAGAAGATCGCTATCGTAGGACCGACCGGTGCCGGAAAGACAACCATGGTCAAACTTCTGATGCGTTTCTATGATGTAAACGGCGGAAGTATCAAGGTTGACGGTCATGATGTCCGTAATTTCAACCGCAGTAATCTCCGTGAGATGTTTGGAATGGTGCTGCAGGATACCTGGCTGTTCTCCGGAACCATTATGGAAAATATCCGTTACGGAAGACTGGATGCAACCGATGAAGAGGTGATCGCAGCTGCAAAAGCGGCTCATATCCACAACTTTATCATGCAGCAGCCTGGCGGCTATCAGATGGTTCTGGATGAGGAGACCAGCAACGTTTCCCAGGGCCAGAAGCAGCTGCTCACCATTGCAAGGGCGATCCTGGCGGACAATAAGATTCTGATCCTGGATGAGGCCACATCTTCCGTAGATACCAGAACCGAGATGCAGATCCAGAAGGCCATGGATAACCTGATGAAGGGCAGAACCAGCTTTGTCATTGCCCACAGACTTTCCACCATTAAGGATGCTGATCTGATCCTGGTTATGAAAGACGGAGATATTATTGAACAGGGCAATCATGAAGAACTGCTGGCACGAAAAGGATTTTATGCAGATCTTTATAACAGTCAGTTCGAGAAAAAAGAGGCACAGGCATAAGCTGATAGAAAGACAAAGTGTTATTATATAAAAAAAAGAGCGAAGCGGATTCCGAACGTCCGCTTCGCTTTTTTACTCTATACATCCGTTCCGCTTTCAGGTATAATTCTGTAATAAACACTCCGGAGCATGTTTTCGGAAATAATCCTGGAGTGTCCATGAAAAATGACAGAAACGGGAGGATTTTACCATGATCATAACAACAACACCATCGGTAGAGGGAAGAGCAATCCGTGAATATAAAGGAATCGCATTTGGAGAAGTGATCACAGGAGTGAATGTTATCAAGGACCTTGGCGCAGGTCTTCGGAATTTTTTCGGCGGAAGAAGTGCCGGATATGAGGAAGAGCTTCAGAAAGCCAGAGAAGAGGCGCTGAAAGAGCTGGAGCAGCGCGCGGCAGCAATGGGAGCCAACGCAGTGATCGGTGTGGATATCGATTATGAGGTGCTTGGCGCAGACAATGGCATGCTGATGGTTACAGCAAGCGGAACAGCGGTAGTGGTGGATTAAGGCGTATGGCAGCAGTAAAAAACGGACGGGAATATCTTACACATGTGACAGAAACTCTGCGTCACCGGATCACACAGCTGGATGATTCCATAGAGGCAGGTCAGAAAGAAATCGAAGGGATGCACGAGTACTACTGGGAAAACTACACAGAGATGGACCAGTATGGCTATGAGAACTTTGATAACCAGCAGGCGCTTCTCCATGAGATCAATGCAAGCAATGAGAAGATCGAACTGCGGCGCAGATTCCGGAAAATGATGGATTCCCCATTCTTCGGAAGAGTGGATTTCTGTTATGAGGGCGACTATGAGCCCGAGATCTTTTATATCGGTATTGCAAACCTTGCGGAGGAAAACGGTGGCCTTCCACTGATCTATGACTGGAGAGCACCGGTGTCCGGACTGTTCTATGATTTTGACAAAGGACCGGCATCCTATCAGGCACCACTGGGGGAAATCCATGGAGACATTGCAGCCAAGTGGCAGTATAAGATCCGTGGTGGAAAAATGATCTATGAGTTTGAAAGTGATGTGAAGATCGATGATGAGATCCTGAAGGCAGAGCTTGGAAGTAACGGAGATGTACAGCTGAAAAACATTATCCGCACCATTCAGAAAGAGCAGAATGCCATTATCCGAAACACTTCGGACCGGATCATGGTGATCCAGGGAGCTGCAGGAAGCGGCAAGACATCCATCGCCCTGCACAGGATCGCCTATCTTCTCTATCATGACAGGAAAAATCTGAAATCTTCTTCTGTGCTGGTGCTTTCACCCAACGGAGTGTTCTCGGATTATATTTCCCATATTTTGCCGGAGCTTGGAGAAGAGAATATCCGGGAGATGAGCTTTGATCTTTTTGCCTATAAGAGACTGAAAAATACAGTGTCAGACTGCGAAGACCGCTATGATCTGATCGAGCGACAGATCGCAGGATCGTGCGATGAGAAACTTCTGAAGGAAAAACAGTCCCGGGATTTTCTGGACCGCATGGAAGGGTATCTGGTAGAACTGGAAGACAGCCTTATGAATTTCCGGGATGTGGAACATCGTGGTGTAGTCAAAAAAGAACAGGAGATCATCGAGCTCTTTTACTTTAAATTTATGGATATCCCGCTGCTTTCCAGAATGGATGCAGTGGCGGAGTATTTCATTGATGAGGTGGAAACGCTGAAGGGATTTGACCTTCCGGAGGAAGAGCGGGAGGCAGTGAAGAGCCGTTTTTACCGGATGTATGAGACAAGAGATCTTTATGTGTTATACAATCGTTTCCTGAGACAGGAAGGATTTCCGGCGCTTCCACAGGTACAGTATGAAAAGAGAAAGCTTCGTTATGAGGATGTGTATCCGATCCTGTATCTGAAATACCGGTTGGAAACCCAGCAGGAGGACAGTGGTGTCCGTCACCTGATCGTAGATGAGATGCAGGATTATTCCAGGATCCAGTATCTGATCATCCAGAAGCTTTTTAAATGTAAGATGACGATCCTTGGAGACCGGGAGCAGACCATGGACGGGGATCAGCAGGATGTACTCACATTCCTTCCGAAGATCTTTGGAAAAGATATCCGCAGGATCGTGATGAACAAGAGCTACCGTAACACTATTGAGATCGCTTCTTATGCAAATCAGCTTGCCGGGATCACAGAAGTGGAACTGTTTGAGCGTCATGGAAAACCGGTGGAGGAAAAAGAATTTCCGGGGCTTATCGAGGCATTGGAGCGCGTGGTGAAGGAACTGAAACTGGAGAAGCAGGCAGTGACGGAAGCTGAAGCAGACAGAATGAAAATGGCAGATATGGAGACAGCCGGTGCGGAAGGCCAGGAAGAATTTTCTTACGAGACAGCAGCGGTGATAACGAGAACTGCAGATGAGGCAAGAGAAGCATACTATATCCTTCAGAAAAAACTGGAAGCAGAAGGATTTGATACAAAGGAGCGGCTGTCCCTGCTTCACAGAGACAGTACAAACTTCAAAAAAGGTCTTACGGTTACCACCTTTTATATGGCAAAAGGCCTGGAATTTGACCAGGTATTTTCGGTATTTCCGGGAGCAGACCGAAGCCCTATCGTGCAGAGAGCCAGATACATTGCAGCAACCAGACCGCATCATGAATTGTATATGTGTGAAATAACAGAATAAAAAATAATACAAAACGCTGTAAAAGGAAATCGTGGTACAAAATTCCTTTTACAGCGTTTTTTGATGATTTTTTGATAAAGAATCAAAAGATATAATAGAGTTGTTCTATTTCATGTTTTCACAGAAGATTTCTTCCATAGATCCGGTAAGCGGAACACCAAGTTTCCGTAAGGTTCCGTCCAGAGCGTGGAAAACGTCGCGTACATTGTAGAAAGTTGCATTGTTTCCCATGTGGCCGATGCGGATGACCTTGCCTGCGAGAACGTCGAAAGAACCTGCAAGCATGATGTTGTAGTCTTTTTTGACTCCGTCTAGGATCGCAGCGGCTGTGGTGCATTCCGGAACTTCAAAAACAGTTACAGTGCTGGAATAGCCGCTGTGGAGATACAGCTTAAGTCCGGCTCCTGTAATGGCCTTTCGGGAGGCTGCGGCGATTTTGGCATGGCGTGTAAGGATCCCGGGATCATCGGCAATGTTGTCAATAGCAGCCCGCAGGCCATAGATATCGCTGATCGGCATGGTATATGGAAACCATTTTTCTTCATAATAATGTGCAAAGGTTGTGAGATTTGCGTAGAAAGAAGCAATGGGTGTCTTTCTTTCAGTCATTGCCTTCTTTGCATCGCTGCTGACTACAACAAAGGTAAGTCCCGGAGGTGCGGATACCACCTTCTGTGATCCGCCGCACATGATATCAATCTGACATGCATCAATGTTCAGTGGTTCGCCGAAAGAAGCAGAGACAGAATCTACAACGGTAAGGATTCCATATTTTTTAAGAAGGGGACAGATGGCAGCGACATCGTTGAGCATACCACTTGGAGTATCGCCGTGAACTACGGTTGCATATTTGTAGTCATGGTTATCTGCAAGAAAATCTTCCAGTTCCTTCACATCGAGGGTATTCCGGTAATCTCGGGTATAAAGTTCCGGTTTGCCTCCGTACATGGAAACAAAATCGGCAAAGCCTTTTCCGTAGATACCATTGTCCAGAACAAGAACCTTATCTCCGGGCTCAGTCATGGAAGCAATGGCAGCCTCCAGTCCAAGGATACCCTCACCGCTTAAGATGAGGGTTTCGTTGGAGGTATGGAGAAGAGCGCTGATCTTCTCGCAGGTTTCTTTATAAAATTCGACAAAATCTTCGTCCAGATCCGGATTTGTGCATTCCATGCTTCTTGCCAGACGGACATTTTCTGCGACCTGTGTAGGTCCCGGTGTCATGATCTTATACATAAGCTCACCTCTTGATCTTTATATTATTTCCGCAAATTACGGCAGCTGTTACAGCTATTTTTTTAATCCGGTTTTTCTTGCTGCAAGGTTTAATGGTGTGATCACTACGAGAACGATGACAGCTGCAACACCGATCTGTACCAGGTTTCCCGGAATGGAAGATACCGGTGCCAGAGGGTTTCCGTAGATGATAACTTCTGCGATGTAGTAACCGACAACCTTGATCACGCAGGCTGCTGCGATGGCGATCACATACCATTTCATGTTCTGATGTTTGTGGTCTTCTGTGATTTTACCTACGGTGAATCCCATGATGCCTACGATGATAAGGGTAAATGGTGCCCAAAGAGTCCAGCCGGAGAGAAGGTCGAATAAGCCCATTCCGATTCCACCTGCGATGGCTCCGGTTTTCTTTCCGAATAGAATGGCACCGATGAAGAGCGGTACATTTCCAAGATGGATCAGTCCGCCGTTGGCTGCAATTGGAAGCTTGACGTTAATAAATGCGGTGAAGATATAAGTCAGCGCAACAAATACGGCTGTGATGGTGAGAAACTGAACAGATGAAAGTTCCTGATCAGTTTTCTGAGATGTCTGAATTGCTTTTTCCATAGTTATGAATCCTTTCCCGAAAACATCAATATATGGATGTCCTCTTTTCATATGTTTTTGGTTGGGTATACTTTACAACATGAGTGTGTACGAATAAAGACACAATTATCGAAAAAAAAAAGGGGACAGATTAAAACAAAACAGAAATTCCGCAGAGGCAGTGTAAAATCGGAAATACAGGATCAGAAGCAGAATGGAATAAGATAGGCACATCTGGGGAGATTATAATATAGGAAAAATTCTGTACGGAATGGGATATTTGTTTACAGGATATTCATAAAGTACAGGGAGAAATCAATTGACAAAGCTGTAATAAAATCGTAAACTATAGCAAAGAGTGTGTTCAGGAGTGAATATTCCGGACACACTTTGTGACTGATGATGATTATGAGGAGGATACTATGAAGAATAAAAAATTTATTGCACTTTTAGCTATGACTGTTGCTCTTTCTGGTGTCATGACTGCATGTGGCTTCGGAGGAGATAAAAATGACAGCGTGGTTGTGGAGGCTACTCCTACTCCTGCACCGGCGAAGAAAGCGAAGGTGACACCGACTGTTGCAGCAGATGCACAGAATACAACTTATACATCCAAAGATAAATCCGTAGCGATCAAGCTTCCGGATGCAACCTGGGCCAATAAATCCGATGAGACGGATATGTTAAGTTTTGAGTCTCCGGATCAGGGTAAGATCCTGATCCTTCACGGTTCCGGTGCGGATCTGGAGTCTGCAGTAATTCCGAATTCACAGGATATGGCCGTTTCCATGACACAGGCAGAGAACATGGTCAATGGAACGGATTTTGAGATCCAGGATTATAAGTCAGACCAGAAAGATGGAGTCAATATCTATTCCTACACTGTAAAATATAAGGATACAACCAAGAGTGACGGTTATGTATATGCCATCAATAAATATTTTGTAAATGACAGCGAGTATTACAGCCTTGTGGCATCTGTTAAAAAAGAGGATGCTCTGAAAAAGGTTCAGGAGTCTGTCGACAGCTTTGCAATCCTTGGTGATTCCACTCTGAAGAGTGCGGCAAATGGTTCCGCAGCCAAGACTGCCGGTAAAGGTAATGCAGCAGCTTCCTCTGACGGAAGTGCATCTGCAGATGGTAATGCAGCAGCTTCTTCTGACGGAACAGCAGCAGATGGAACTACAGCTGCCGACGGAAGCACATCTACAGACGGAAGTGCAGCATCTGACGGAACATCTACAGACGGAAGCAGTACATCTGATGGTTCTTCCAATGGAACTGCATCCACTGACAGCAGCTCCTCCGGTGCTATCGTAAATGGCGGATTTACAGATGAGCAGCTTGGCAACACAGATGAGACAAGAACTATTTACAGAAACTCCGATGGTAAACCACGTGTTATCGTTCCGGACGGAAACGGTGCATGGATGGATAACGAAGGAAACCGTTTCACCTTCTCTTCTCAGTATGACTGTGATGTATATGAAGAGGATGGAACAAGCTTCTACTGGCACGGTGAGGCTGCAGACGTATACTATATGCCTGTACAGTAAAGCCTGGAGTAGCAGGAGATTCGGTTAGATAAGAATTCCGGGATCACAGCTTTTGTGGCTGCGGTCCCGGATTTTTTGTGTCATATTATGTCAGAGGCGTATACTTATACAGGAAGACATGGTATAATGTGAACGCTGCGGGCGATGGAACGCCCGGAAAATATTTGGAGGTTTTTATGGAAGCATACAGTGATTTTGCCAGAGTTTATGACATTTTCATGGATAATGTGGAATATGAAAAATGGGCGGAATATCTTATAGGAAGTCTTAAAGAATACGGAATTGAAGACGGGATCGTGCTGGAACTTGGCTGTGGGACCGGAGTGATGACAGAGCTTCTGGCTGAGTACGGTTATGATATGATCGGTGTGGATAACTCTGAGGAAATGCTTGGCGAAGCCATGGAAAAACGTGCAGAATCCGGTCATGAGATCCTTTATCTGGAACAGGATATGCGGGAGTTTGAACTTTATGGAACGGTACGTGCTGTCGTCAGCGTCTGTGACTGTATGAATTACATCACAGAAGAGGATGATCTGCTTACTGTATTTAAACTGGTGAACAATTATCTTGATCCGGATGGAATTTTCATATTTGATATGAACACCCCGTATAAATACCGGGAAATGCTTGGAAATACGACTATTGCAGAGAATCGGGAAGAGGGAAGCTTTATCTGGGAAAATGAATTTGATGAGGAGACCGGGATCAATGTGTATGATCTGACTCTGTTTCTTCCGAGAGAAGATGGTCTTTATGAGAGAGACGAGGAAATTCATTACCAGAAGGCCTATGATCCGGAGAAAGTAAGGGAACTTCTTGAAAAGGCAGGCCTGATCCCGCTGGCGGTTTATGACGCATACACCAAGGATGCACCGAAGCCGGACAGCGGAAGACTGACTTTTGTGGCCAGAGAACATGGAAAGGAAATTCCGTCAGACGAGAAATAAAGGAGGAAATTTTTTATATGAGTGATTATATTGTAAGAGCAACAGCGGCAAACAGCCAGATCCGTGCATTTGCGGCTGTTACAACCGATATGGTGGAGACAGCGAGAAAGAATCATAACACCAGTCCGGTGGCAACAGCGGCACTGGGACGTCTCCTTACCGGCGGTGCCATGATGGGAGCTATGATGAAAGGGGAAAAGGATCTCCTTACACTTCGGATCCATGCAGGCGGACCACTGCAGGGAATCACAGTAACTGCAGATTCTCACGGAAATGTAAAGGGCTATGTGGGGAATCCGGATGTATGTATCCCGGCAAACAGCAAAGGCAAGCTGGATGTTGCGGGAGCTGTCGGCGTAGGCTTTATGGATGTGATCAAGGATATGGGACTGAAAGAGCCATATGTGGGACAGGTTGCTCTTCAGACCAGCGAGATCGCAGAAGATCTCACCTATTATTTTGCAACCAGCGAGCAGGTTCCGTCTGCAGTAGGACTGGGTGTGCTGATGAATAAGGATAATACAGTCCGTCAGGCGGGAGGCTTTATTGTACAGCTGATGCCTTTTGCAGAGGAAGAGGTGATCGCAAAGCTTGAGGAAAACGTATCAAAGATCGATTCTGTTACCAATCTTCTGGAGCAGGGACACACACCGGAAAGTCTTCTTGAAAAAGTACTGGAAGGCTATGAAAAAGGTGTTCTGACAAGACGTGAGATGAAGATGATCACCAACATTTTTGAATATATGGATTCGGATGCAAAAGATATCATGACGCACCGGAAAAATATCGTAGCACTGGATGGAGAGGAATCTCTGGAAAAAGCACTTACCTTTATGCTGGAGGAGAACAAATCCAGATTCCCGGTTTATGAAGAAGATATTGACAACATTGTGGGGATTCTTCATATCCGGGATGCGATGCAGAGCTACCTGGACGGTCCGGCAAGGAAAAAACCAGTGCATGATCTGAAGGATGCCATCCGTCCGGCAGGATTTATCCCGGAAACAAAGGCGATTGACAAACTGTTTCAACAGATGCAGCAGGACAAGAGCCATATGGTGATCGTGCTGGATGAGTATGGACAGACATCAGGGATCGTAACGATGGAAGATATTGTAGAAGAAATCGTTGGAAATATCCAGGATGAGTATGATGAGGAAGAAGAGCTGATCATCAAACAGGCAGATGGTACATATATCGTGGATGGTATGACACAGCTGGAGGATCTGGAAGAGCTTCTGGGAATCAGTTTCAACGAAGAAGATTACGATACGATCAATGGTTATCTGATCGACTGCCTGGACAGAATTCCTTCGGAAGATGAAGAATGTCAGGTGGAATTCGGAGGCTATCTGTTCCATGTATTGTCAGTTGATAATAATACAATACGCAAAGTCCTTGTCAGTAGGACAAAAAAGTGATAAAATAGTACAATTGAGAATAGTAAAAATACTGAAGAGAGGTAAAAAGTAATGTCAGGACATTCAAAATTTGCGAATATCAAGCATAAAAAAGAAAAAAACGACGCAGCAAAAGGAAAAGTATTCACGAAGATCGGTCGTGAAATCGCTGTAGCAGTCAAAGAAGGAGGCGGAGCTGATCCGGCTAACAACAGCAGACTCCGTGATGCGATTGCAAAGGCAAAAGCAAATAATATGCCAAATGACAATATTGACAGAAGTATCAAAAAAGCAGCCGGAGACGGAGATGCTAACAACTACGAACACATCGTATACGAAGGATACGGACCGAACGGAACTGCAATCATCGTTGATGCACTTACTGATAACCGTAACCGTACTGCTTCTAATGTAAGAAGCGCTTTCACAAAGGGAAAAGGAAATATCGGAACCAGTGGATGTGTTTCTTTCATGTTTGATCAGAAAGGACAGATCATTGTCGATAAAGAAGAATGTGAACTGGATGCAGATGATCTGATGATGCAGGCACTGGATGCAGGAGCAGAAGATTTTTCGGAAGAAGAGGACAGCTTTGAAATTCTTACAGATCCGAATGATTTCAGTGAGGTTCGTCTTGCTCTGGAAGAAGCGGGTATTCCGATGGCAAGCGCAGAAGTTACAATGATTCCACAGACATGGGTAACTTTGGACAACGAAGAAGATATCAAGAACATTCAGAAGACGCTTGATCTTCTTGAAGATGATGATGATGTACAGGAAGTATATCATAACTGGGAAGAAGCATAGGATAGATTCCGGGAGGAACCTGAATGAATCAGAGTATACAGGATGGATTGAATGACCTTTTTGACCAGATTATTCCGATTTCCGGAGATTTCAATAAAAAGACTTATGCGGATTCGTTTAAAAATGCATACGAGAAGTATAAGTCACTTTTTACTGAGATTGCACAGGAATGCGAGAATTCGGAAGACAGACAGGAAGAGATTGAAGAGATTGCTGCTGTTCTGCCGGATAGAATGCGGGAAGTACTGGAT
>SKEJ01001681.1_pt1 | contig 11648 bp, 14 predicted proteins | sample 4826721 | NCBI WGS metagenome assembly SKEJ01 (sample SAMN11008812, study PRJNA524170) | human gut metagenome | biome: Human fecal sample; material: Feces; isolation source: fecal sample from pouch patient p31 | host: Homo sapiens | place: Israel: Tel-Aviv | collected 2015-06-02 | reverse complement strand
AGTCATTCCATTGTTCTCTGTCAGGACACTATTCTTTAAATCAGGTCCCAAATGGGCACTTCCAGTTTCGTAGGCTACCTATATATAGCCTTTTCATTTTTGCTTGCAAAAAGCCTTGTGATCACAGCACTTTTTTAACGTAGAAAGCGTTTTTGTATGATGCAACCAACGACAAGAAGCATACCTAACAAATATCATTCTGATGCAAAGAAACTCGGCAGAGATCTTACATTACTCCCGGACTGGGAAAAAGTGAAAGTCCGGCTCATGTATGAAATCTGCATGTGCAAATTCATGCAGAACTCGGAACTTCGGGATAAACTCCTTGCAACCGGTGACTGTATACTTATCGAAGGAAATCTTTGGGGTGACCACTACTGGGGGATGGTAGACGGCTTTGGTGAAAATCATCTGGGACTGATCCTGATGGATATAAGAGAAAAACTGCGTTTGAATCGTGCATTTGAAGAATAAACACCTATGTTACCCTCTTCCTTATTGGCTATCTTGATAATATCTGTTATAATGAACTATATCATTTGGAGGGGTTACTATGAGTATTCAATCTGACGTGGAAATCCTATCAATTCAGGCTGTAGAACATTATGCAAAATTGCATAATCTGTCTGAAATAGATGTGGTAAACTTATTCCACAAACATCAAGTATTTGAAAAAATCATATTACAACACGAGTATCTGCACCAACTTGATTTTAGCGAAACGGTCAATTATGTCGAAGAAATTGTCAATCAGGATGCATCAGACTTAGTTCTGTATCATGGTTCTAATATAGCATTTGATTGCATTGATTTATCTAAGTCTCACAATCGAAGGGACTTTGGATGCGGATTTTATTGTACTGTTTTAGAAAGCCAGGCAAAAAACTGGGCACATCGCCTGTATATGAGAAATTTTTCTGGGGGAGAATATATTTATCAATATGTTTTTCACCAGACAGATGACCTTAAGATAAAACGCTTCACTACTTTAGATGCCGAATGGCTTGATTTCATCAAAGAAAATCGTACCAAAGGTGGTATTCAGCATCCATACGATGTTGTAATCGGACCTGTGGCAGATGATAATACCATGGAAACAATACAGTTATATATTTCCGGTATTTTAAAATCAGACGAAGCTGTGGAAAGATTACGCTATAATAAGATAAATAATCAAGTTTCTTTCCACACACCATTGGCATTGAAGCATCTATCCTTTGAAGTCCGTAAGGAGGTTAAGTCATGAATGAAGGAAAATATTTTTTTAACGGGAAAGACATTACGATGAATATCTGCATCCAGATCCGGGATGTTATTGATATTATTCAGGAAAAAACAGGCATGTCATTTCCTGATGCAACTGTCGCATTTTATCATTCCAAAACATATAAGGCTTTGCAGAATACAGAAAACACGCTCTGGGCAGAGTCCGCAGGATATATTGCTGACCGTTACTTCGAGGAAGAAAAAACAAAATGTTATGTTTAAGCATGTACCGAGAGCCGCCCATCTGGACGGCTCTTTTTCATCTGCATTTTTATTTTACTAACATTGCATCATTTCTTGAAAGAAGATATACACAGTATTGATTCATACTGATGCCCTCTTTTTTTGAGTGCTCTGCCAAATCACGATGTAAACTGCGTGGCATCCGCAATTTAAACTGCCCAGAATACTCTTCCAAACTATCTGGTTCATGAATCTCAATACCTTCTTCCAACGCTGCCTCTATCCATACTTTCTTTGCATCCACTGCATTTGCGACTGCCTTTTCTATTGTCTCCCCACAAGTCATACACCCTGGAAGATCTGGGTAAGAAACTACAAATCCACCTTCATCCTTATCTTCCACAATTTCCATGCGATAGGACATTGCCATATAATCATTCAGTGTCTTCATCGTTTTTCGCCTCACTTTCTACAATCTGCTTTACCAACTCAACATAAACCTTTTTTATCGGCTCATGCTTTGGTATGGTTATCGGCTGACATCCTGGTTTACGGAATGTATAATGGCTGCTCCCGCTTCTTGGAGCGTTCATTTCGTAACCGTAACTTTCTAATACTTTTCTTAATTCATCAAAACGAAGGTCTTTCGATAATGAGCAAATTCTTGTCAATAGTTTATCCCATTTCGACATCTTTAATGCCTCCTATCTATAGTATATGTGGTGTCATATGTGGTGTCAATCTGTTTTTCATCTTTCTTGGTCAAATAAGGCTGCAGCTCTTTCTTAGCATCCGCTACAAATGCTTCTTTCCTCGCACTTACCATATATATCTTCCAGAGCATCAAATGCAGGCTTTCCGCATCCACCACACTGCATTTCTTTTGAACCATACGGATAAACGGGCAGATTACTGTATCTGACAGCTTTTCCCCTTTAAGCAGCAGCTCCCCATCCGTTCCATATACTTCATACAGACATTCCAGAATACTCCCCAGATCTGTCACAAATCGGAAGGCGGGCTTTACATATTTCTTTTTGGCTTCCATCATCTATCTCCTCTACATCCGAACAGTCAGCCCGCCGAGGCGTGTCTTCGGAAGTCCCACAAGATACCAGTCCTCGTCCATTTCAATCCGGACCGGAATCCATGCATCATTTACCTTCACATCAAAGCATTCTCCGCAATGAAGTCCTCCATAATACGACTCAATCCCAAACCGGATATCATATCTTCCCATAGACGGATCATAAATCAAAGTACCTATTCTTTTTTCACTCATATTGCTTTCCTCCTGAAATTCTTTGTTCTATATAAGTAATAGGGCTTTCATTCTAGGTATTGGAAAGTTCCGGATATTTTTCATAAAAAGTTTTACGATACCGGTAAAAAGTCGAGTGTGTCATTCCCAGACTCTTCCGAAGCTGTGTCGGTGTCATTTTTCCGGAAATAACGCTCTGGAAGTTCTCGTCAAAGGTTTCCTGCTTCATCACACATGGTCTTCCATAATCATCCCATTCGCCCCGCAATTTCTTCGCTTCTATCCCTTCCCGCTGTCGCTTCTCCTTTTTCTCCAGCTCTGCCTGCGCCATAGAAGCATAAAGCTCCAGCATCATGTTATTGATTGTTTCCAGCATCATCCTTGCAGCGATGTCAGAGACCAAAGGAGCAGCTCTTCCTCTTCCACAGCATACGGAGAGGTATAGACAAACTTGTTCCCATCAAAATGCGGTTTTGATAATTTCAGTATTTCCGTTATCTCTCCTTTTGTTTCCGCCTGCATAATCATTTCCACTTTCTTCCGATGGAACTTGCAGACGATGCTCTCCAGAAATCCCTGCTTCAGATAAAATTCCGCCCTTCTATAAAGTTTTACAAGAGCCTCCACTCTTTCATCAAATAACTTGTCCTTTTCACTGACTATCATCTGTGCCAGTGCGTTTGCATGTTCCATAACCAATGCTGTTCCCATTACATTTACTCCCATAATAAAAGCTGGCATAAGAAATTTCTTCTCACACCAGCATGATTCTTTTATTCCTCAGTGATGATCTCACTGCTTAATTTTCCATGTACCAGATAGCGGTAATTCCGTCTGGAATTGACACAGGTAGACAGCGTAACTATCCGATCCGTTACCGACAGCTCGGTGCCGGTATCATAATGCCCATAAGAGGACACCGTATCCAGAAACGTCTGAAAATCTTCCGCTTCCGGGAAATGATACCTATATCCCTCACTCCCGGTTCTTCCCGCATAGCAGGAAAAGATTTGATACTTGAGGATCTTTCCCGGCAAATAGAGATAAAACTCCGGATGTTGTTCAAATAGCTCTTGGTCTTGGTACTTATCCAGAGTTCCGAACATGCTCCCGTTTTTCATATTATGCCCGTACACAATCGTATTCTGATCCGTAAAGTCCGGCTGATTATGACAGTCCACAAAGATACTCCCATTGATATTGGATTCTCCTGAAAAAAGGTGATGGAGATAATATGCATTATCTTTCCCCTGTACCACCGGATAACTAATGTCCAGTGCCGGAATCTGAATCCACGCTATGACATCTGGATTAACCGCTTTTAAACCTGCAAAGTCAATTTCCAGATACCTGCTCTGAGGTTCCTCCTTCTCTTTCTCAGGCTCCGGTGATTCTTCTTCCTCTGGTTTCTGAACATATTCCTGCAGTTTCTCGTAACTTACGTCCCCTTTCTGATACTTCAGATAAGCACCAAAGAGTTTTCCTGCCGCTGCGAGAAAAACAAACAACAGGCAGATAATGAGTCCTGCAAGCACCGTATTTCCTTTTTTTCTCATGATTGTTCTCCTTTCGGAAGAGCCGAAGTCTGTGCTCCGGCTCCTTCCTTCTGTTTGATGGCAGCTAAATAGTCATCAATCCCCTTGAGTTTCCCGTTCCACTCCCCGTTCTCGTCCATATCCCAGACCATCCGGTTCATCGGCAGGGAAAGCTCCCGGCAGATTTCATAGACCTTATTGCAGCCGTTCTGGATAATCCTCCGCTTCTCCGCCTTATGCCGGCAGATAACAGGAGAACGCTCAAAACAGACCGCACACTTACTGTCATGGTGATTACAGGTTACTTTCATCTTCTTATCCATGTCATACGCCTCCAAAAGCTGTTTCATCCCATATCCTTTCATCCGCTCCAGCACCGGTTTCAGATTCCGGTACTGGTTCACTCCGGCAACGCACACAAAGGTAGCGCCGGACAGATAATGGGCTATGGTCCCTTTTAAGGCTCCTTCGGTCAGATAGACACGTTCTGCAGCAAGATCACCGATCACATGTACCGGACTTCCGGAGGAAACTCCCTGGTCATAATTGACACTGGACAGCCAGATATACTTTTTCGTGTCGGTCACATGATCTACCCGGATCTGAAAGCCCTGGATGAACCCGTCCAAAGAAACTATGGGAATCAGGATTCCTGAGTTTTCTGCTTTGAAATTTATCGTCCAGTTTCCGTCTGTATCCCGGTAGAATCCCGACACGCCTTTCACCATATATCCTTCTTCTTCCAGCCTTTTGACCAGCTTCTTCATTCCAAACAGCGGGACACTCCGGTAACGCTGTGCTTCGATCTGTTCCGGTTTTAATCCCCGTCTTTGCAGATCCTCCTGATGCTTCCTGTTAAGCGTGAGCATGGACAGCATTCTCTGATACGTCCGGTGGATTTCCTCTATGGGTGCAAGCTCTGCCGTTGCCTTTTCTTCCTGTACCGGCGTTGCTTTGATATAATCCGTCCGGTATTCTCCTTTTCCTAATGCTTCCCGGATCTGCTTATTTGCTTCGGAGAGTGTAACATTGTGCAAATCCGCATAAAGCTTCAGCATCCCCCCGGACGCATCACAGCGGTTGCACCGGAATACATTCTTTTCCACATTGATATTCAGTTTCCCATGTGTTTCTCCACAGAACGGACAGTCGTAATAGTTTCCCCGCCGCTTTCTGAGATGCAGCACCTGCACCACATCCAGTATTCCATAATCAAACCCAGACATATCATAATACATCCCGGTATGTTCCCCCTTTCCCCCGCAGAAAAAAGCTCTCTACGGGGTTCTTCCTTAACCAGCCATCGGCATTGCTTTTTGTAAAATTACCTTTGCTGCCGCCGGAACCAGATTGTTCGGTCCGGAATATTGCTCGGCAAACCACTGGATCGTTGACGGGCTTTCAACTGCCACCTGTCCCATGGTCTTTCCGCCGTATTTTCCCTTTCCCGGAATCACAGTCTCAACTGCCATTTCATAGTTCATGCGTTTCATCAGTTCTTCTACTGGAAGGGACGTATCCAGATTCTGTAATGCTCCCTGCAGCATCTGTCCGGTCTTTGGCGGCGTAGGGGTAGCCGGAGCAGAACCGTAGCCAGGCATTTGTCCACTGCCATGGTAAATGGTGCTTCCCGCCGCCTGGGCCTGCTGATAGAACTGATTCATCATCTGCTGGCCTGCATATTCCGACTGACCTGGCATTTCTCCATAATTTGGCATAGTGGCATTTGCCATGGCATCTGAATCCGGCATCTGTGGATTCTGATATGGAATTCCGGCATCTACCTGTGCAGGATCATTTTCCTCTCCCACATCCGCAAACTGCACACCATATCCGGCATCCGATAATGCCCTTCCTACGGCTGCTGTTTCCGCCATTTCCAAAAATTTGTCTCCAAACTTCGGATCATCGCTCCGGAATTTCTGCGAAAAGGAATTGGCTACATAATTGTCTTCCTGATCACATTTATCCAGATAGATACGTGCTTCCACAACTGCCATATTCTCTGTGAAAGTGATAATCCGGCTGATGATCTTTCCTGCCGGATTGACCAGACGAAACCAGAGCTTCCGGTATTTCACATCCAGATAAAGCTGCTCCTCCTGCCCTTCTTCTCCAATCTTTCTTGCCAGTTCCATCGGATGGAAGCCATCCACACGGTTTAAAGCGGCAACTGCCTCTGATTTCTTATACAATAATTCTTTCATTCTCTGCTCCTTTCATTTAGAAAAGCAGACGTTCCCCTATATAAGAGTAATAGTCCGCTTATTTCAAAAGTTGAAAAATATTTTTAAACAACAAGTTTTAACTGCTCCATTTCCGGTTTCTGTTCACTCTGATACTGATCGTAATATTGTACGATCCGCTCACTCAGAATGGTGTTCCTTGTCCCGCTGTCGTCCGTGTGGATTGCCTGACAGACTGCAGCCCATTCCCCTACCAGATAAACCTTGCTTTTCGCTCTGGTCACTCCGGTATAGAGAATATTGCGCTTCAGCATCATGTAAAAGGCTTTCACCCAAGGGATGATGACAACCGGACATTCGGAACCCTGTGCCTTATGGATGGTTATTGCGTTTGCATGTTCGATCATTTCCATCTGGTCAGCTTCATATTGCACCTGCCGCCCGTCCGGGAATCCGATCACTGCCCTGGCATTTCCATCCTCATCCGTGATACAGTCCAATATCCTGCCCATATCGCCGTTACTCGCCATCTCGGTATTTTTATTCTGTAAAATCTTATCGCCAACCCGGAACACCTGACTGCCGATATGCAGTTCCTTCTTCCCTGCGATCGGCGGATTTACAAAATCTTCCAGAGATTTGTTCAATTCATCCACTCCGGCAGCACTGCGTTTCCGATACGGAGTCAGGATCTGTACCTGATCCATGCCGTTTTTTGCAATCTCGTCCAGATAAATCCTCCGGACAATCTCTGCCGCTTCATCTGCTCCTTTACAGGCAATGAACTGAAAATCCTCCCCAAAGCTCAGATTAGTCTTGTTCTCCTGCATCAGTTTTGCATTATAAGGTATGCTGCTCAAAGCGCCCTGCCGGTAAACCAGATCCAGTACCGTGACCGGAATCAGCCCGCAGGCAATCAGTTGCCGGAACACATCCCCGGCTCCTACGGATGGGAGCTGGTTCTTATCCCCGACTAAAAGGACTCTGGCATGTCTGCTAACCCGCCGGAAAAATTCATAGGCAAGATGCATGTCCACCATGGACACCTCATCTACATTTAGAAATCCGGCAGACAGGTACTCAAAATCCGGTTCAAAATCCGTATCATCTCCCAAAAGCCCCAGGGCCAGATGCATCGTGGATGCATTTTCACAGCCGGTACTCTCCACCATACGTCTTGCCGCACGTCCGGTCGGAGCCATAAGCTGTACCTCTGACCTGCATAACGCCTGATGGATATAGAGAATCACCTTGAGAACCGTTGTCTTTCCGGTTCCGGGACCTCCGGTAATAATACTGATGGGATGTGCAAACACCATTCGCACTGCCTGTTTCTGTGTTTCTGACAGCGTGATCCCCAGTGTCTTCTGTGCCTTTTCCAGCTCCGGTTCAATGGACAGCAAAACCGGCTTCTCCAAAAGCCGTCTGGCTATCATGGAAGCGGTCTGTGTTTCTTCTTCATACTGCCGGATAGAATAGATCCGTTCTTCCTCCACAACAATGCTTTTTTGCAGCACCAGCCGGTAAAGCACCTGACTGACATCCTGCTCCGATACTGCCATGACCTGCAGATCCCGGTTCAGCATTTCCAGTGCTTCCCTGATAACCTCCTGACGCTGCTTAAACAGATGTCCTTCTTTCATTGCCTGATTCATGATATGTCCGATGCACCCGGATATCCGCATGGGATCATTGAGTGCACAGCAGCACTGTCTTCCGATCGCATCCACAGTCAGAAACCCGAAGCCTTTGACTGCACTCAGCATGTAAGGGCGGTGCCGGATAATATCCACCGATTCATTTCCGAATTTCTTCAGAATCATATTCACTTTTTTGGGTGTTACCTTAAAAGGCGCCAGAAACGTCATCAGTTCCCGGAACACCTGGTTTTTTCCATAGGACTCCACAATAGCAGCCAGCTTCTTCTCGGAAATTCCACGGATCTTCAAGAGTTCCTGCGGGTTGTTTTCCATGATTTCCAGTGTCTGAAGCCCAAACTTCCGGAAAATAGTATCTGCCATCTTGGGACCGATACCTTTGACTGCACCGGAAGAAAGGTATCCTAAGATACCCTCCTTTGTCCGTGGTACAACCTCCATGAAATTTTCCACCTGATACTGAGTTCCATGCTCTCCGCTCTCCCATCTGCCTTCCATCTCAAGCTCAATCTCGTCTGTAAGCGGAAGACCGAATCCAATCGCTGAGAAGCCGATGATATTCCGGGATGCCAGATATTTGTCTCTGGCTGACAGGGGGACAGACGTATCCTGTGTGGTGAATATGGCAATCGTATACCCATTCTCCTCATTCTGGAAAATCTTATGTTTAAATCTGCACCTCATTGTTTATATCCCTCCAGCTTTTTATCCGCATCCATTCATTTGGTTTTCTCATTACGCCGCCTCCTTCTTAATTCGGAAAGTACGGCTCTCCGTTGTTTTTGTATATTCCTCATAGATATCCGGATGCTGGTTTTTCAGCTTCTCCATCTGGTCTTTCCCAACCGAAGTACGTCTGGTCGGATTATAGGTAATACGGTAACGGTTCGTACCGTCCTCCAGCACTGCCTTGCAGCCCTGCCCCAGCTGTTCCACAAAAGGAACACTGATTGCCCGCTGTTCTGCTTCGATTTCCTTTTTCCGTTTTTCCAACTGTGACTTTTCCTCCGAAAGGGTAAGATACTTCTCAAGATTTTTTGATTCCAGACCGGAAAGCACAATTTCTGGAATAGATTTGTCTGCAAAACCACCATAATTACGGATATTTGCCAGAACCAGATCGGAATTCCCGTTATGCGGCGGTACTACATTTTTCAATACATGTTCCTGCCAGAAATACGTTTCCTGATCAATGATGTCTTCTTCCTCAATCAGATCACGCTCAATGGTGCGATACACAAACTCATTCTCGTTATTTCCATACAGGCATGCGATAAAGGCTTTCTGCATATTCATCACAGACAGATAATGCCTTACCTGCAGCACATAATGAGCTGGAATACCCTCATCAGCCCACTTATCTTTCGCATTATAATTGCAGGTTTTACATTCCAGAATCGCAAATTTCCCATCCGGCATACGAACAAAAAAATCCACATCTGCAAGCATGAACGGATATAATGGATGCCGGAACATGACACGTACCGGAAATACTTCCAGTCCGGTCTTTTTGGAAAAGATTTCTGCCACCAGATCTTCCAGCCGGTGTCCGACTTCCTTGGCAACCCAGTTGCTTTCCTCTTCCTCCTGAATGACCGGCTGCACACCTGTTTTGTTGTAAAACAGATCCCGGATAGTGGCAAATGGAGAGATCCCCATGATTGCCGCTACATCACTGCCGCCGATTCCTTTTTTGCGGTATTCCAACCAGTCTTCTCTTGACAGGTTACTGATATCCACAACCTTTTCCGGTGTATACTCTGCTTTGTTATTCATTCCAATTCCTCCTAACATTTGACTGCTCCATAAACGTCATATTTTTTCCAGTCTTTTATAAGCGCCTTCGTAATATCCTCCTCCAGCTTCAGGATGCCCTGTCCGGACATTCCTTCACAGGCTGCAAAAAAGGAGGCTTCATTCATGGCATAATAAAGATCATGTGCCGTACAGGCACCTTCCCCGTTCTGGGATACAAATAGCTCCACCACCTCATTCCGGATCTTCTGTTTAATGCCAAGTTCCTTCATCAGCAGCTTCAGGCAGTTCACCGGATTACGGATCTCAATGTCCATAAGCTGAGTAAGATTCTTCATCGCATCCACATAGCGGGCGCATACCTGCTCCAGATTTTTCCGGAAGTCCAGAATCGTTGCCCCTTTATCGTGAGCCAGCTTGATTGGACTTCCCAGACTGATAACGCCGTTTGGTCCGTCTGTCAAAAGCATCGGATACAGATTTGCACCGCTCGCTGCCACGTCAGATGTGGTAAAACGAAGTGCCGGTGACAGGATCTTCTCATCCATTCCGTGTGCATCCAGTGCTTTTCGGTAAGTATCCAGAAGTTCCTGACTTCCTCCGAGCTTCCACATGGCAGATACAATGGAATGGTCATAGATACCAGAGCCCTCCATGTAAACACTGCCTTTGAAATTCAGATTCAGATATTCGCAAGTTGTCTCAAACATGGCTTTCATATCAAGGATGCAATAATCATGTTTATCCCCGCCATGTACTGCGGAAACCTTTCCGTCCGCAATCTTAATCAGGGCATCCCCTTTTGCAACCCGCAGGCAGTAATTGACTACCTTCGCATATGTTGCCTTATCCAGCTTGCGAAGCCCGTCTCCATTGACACCTGCGCGGCTTAAAATGGTGCGGATGGCACAGTCACGTACCGGATAGGATTCTCCTCTCATTTTCAGTACAAGCTGCGTATTCTTCTCTGTATCCTCCAAAATTTCTTCCATGGATGCATCTGCCGCATCCAGATTTTGAGCCTCCTTTTCCAGTGGTGCCAGCCGTAACGTATTCGTTGGCTTTCTGATCCATTTGGCATTTCTCCCTCTCTCTGCCAGAAACTCCAGCAGATCTTTTACTTCTGCAAAGGATCTCTCAAATCCATCTGCATACACTCTTGCTTCATTCATGTTCTTATCCACCTTTCTTAAAATAATATTTATCCATCAACAGCCGAAGCTGGTTGTGGCATGCAACTATGCCGAAACCTAAATGTAAGCACAAAAAAAGAATGAAAAGAGAGTCTTTTCTCTGTTCATTCTTAAAAGTCTGGTTTCTTCCTGAAAAAACAAAAGTGCCACGCAGCCAAAAAAGGCATACCGTGACACTCACTACAAACATAAACAACTTATGCCAGGAATCAGCTCCTGCTGTTTCCTGTAAGTTTGGAGATTCTTATGAATCCCGAAACTCCCCAAAAAGGGTGTGCATAAAATAAACTATATCAGTATACTAGCACAAGATATTCCTCATGTCAATTCAGGCTTATACTATATATGGTGTTTATATTTGTTCAAAATACTACATCTATTTTTCTACTACGAATTCAATCTTCTCTTTCAGATACTCCCGGCAGCCAAACCGAACCGCTCCACACTGCTTTGACTCCTCTTTCGCCTTTTCATTACAGGACTCCAAGTAGGGACAATCGTTACATTGATTCCGCAGTGCTTCCTTTGCCCATTCAATTTCCTGCTCATTTCCTATAATCCGCACAGACATCCACTTCCTTTGCTATCATCATACCCAAAAATCCATTTTG
>SKEJ01001675.1_pt1 | contig 11679 bp, 8 predicted proteins | sample 4826721 | NCBI WGS metagenome assembly SKEJ01 (sample SAMN11008812, study PRJNA524170) | human gut metagenome | biome: Human fecal sample; material: Feces; isolation source: fecal sample from pouch patient p31 | host: Homo sapiens | place: Israel: Tel-Aviv | collected 2015-06-02 | reverse complement strand
ACATGCGCACGCAGAGCATCGGTTACCGTCGTCTTGCGTCCAGAAACCTTGATATCCATACGTGGCTCCAATCTGCCTCGGGGACTTACTGTACTGGCTATGTACCCATTGCCGTGCATTTAATCACGCGGATTCCTAAAGACCCGAATAACGATTGCTTGATACCGCATACCGAAGTCTCGTACTTTTCCATGGCAAAGTGCGCTATAGGAGGAAGTCGACAGATTTGTATTTGGTCCCGAAAATTGCCTTTGACCTGCTGGTTTTATAGGGATGAAAAAGCCGGGCTCCCCTATTGGGGAAGCCCGGCAGTGCGTGTTGAAACCGTGAAGAGGTGTCCTTTCCAACGTATAGGAGACACCACCCCTAGCAATAACTAGCTATTGAGTTTGTTAATGTCGTCGTCAGTGATGGTGCCTTCCTGGCTGGACGATTTGTCCTCGGAGGATGCGGTCTCATTGTTGGAATCGGAAGACTCGCTGCCGGAGGATGTGGTCTCACTGGACTCAGAGTCGCCCGGCTGCACGTTAGCGCCCGAAACCGTCTTAGTGGTGAGGTCGTAGGGCATCCTGCCATACCAGACAGAGTGGACCGCCTCGAGCGTGCCGTCGGCCGTAATGCCGTCGAGGGCATCGCTCACGGCACGGCACAGTTCGTCATTGGACGAGAGGCCCACAACACCAAGCGTCGAGGGCGCCTCGAGCGCACCGACATAGGAGACCTCGCTCATCAAGCGTGCAAGGTAGCCGCCGGCCGTGGAGTCGCAGATCACATAGTCGACCTCGCCGGACTCGAGCGCCTCAAAGCACTCGTTGATGTTGGAGTAGGTCTTTTGGTTGGCGGTGATGCTCTGCTTAGCAAGCGCCTCCTGTGAGGCCGAGGACGTCTGAACGCCCAGGGTGGACGTGTTAAGGGTATCGGTGGAAACGCTTAGCGACCCACCATCGCTAGTTTTACCGAACACGGAAGTGGCATCGTACAGGCAGGTGCCGAGCGAGCTAACGTCCCCGTCCGTGGAGTTGATCTCGCCGATAAAGATATCGGCCTTTTTGTCGCCGAGCGCGGAACCTACCGAGGACGCATCGACAAAGGCGACCTTAAGGCCCATGCGGCTTGCGAGGGCGCGGGCGGCGTCAACCGCATACCCCGTGAGCTCGCCGTCGGCGTCCTGCATTGCCTGCGGCGCATCGGAAGTATCGAGGGCGACCGTCAGGGTTCCGGGAGTGACCAGGGCATCGTCCGACACCGCCGGCGTGACGGTCTCGTACTCGATCTGGTCGATCGTGGGAGTCGTGAACGTAGACAGCGGGTTGAACGCGCATCCGCTCAGGCCCAAAACGGCGATGACCGCTGCGGTCCCAGCACCTAACCGAGCCGCGTGCATCAAGCTGCCCCTCACCATGTCCACTACCCTGCCTTCTGTGTCGTATACGATCCGTGCGTTGCGCGGAATGTCGGGTTGTTCCCACCAGCTGACCTGGTATTTGACCCCACACTTGCGCACCGGGGTGTTTGCTCGGGAGGCCGCAGCCACCTTCACGACTGACCCGCTCGCCCGCGAGGCGGTATTGCCCCAAAGAAAGTAGAACGGACGGTGCGGCTTACATCTAGGACGCGCCATGATCGCGCCGCGCGCACGCGGTCGCTTACGTGGATCCCTTTGACCGCGTCTGTCTTGGACTAGAACGGGCATTTCGTCCGTCCGCAACCACAGCCTGGTAGGAACGAAGCGCATTATAGCTAAGTTCAAGCTAAAGTTTAAGGTTAAGGGCGTCATTCGCATCGTGCGCACAGATTTTGCAGGTCGGAGTGGGCTATTCGTGCCCCTATGAAGCCCGGAGCTCCCCTACGGGGAGCTCCGGGGCGTCCTTCTTAGGGTGCCCCGGCCAAAATATGGCAAATATGAGTACTGCCACCAATTTAGTAACAGGCAATTTTGGCCTCTCGGACAGATTTTGCGCTCAGTGTCGCCAACCTGATGCTTAGTTATTCCACATTTGTTTATTATCTTCTTACTTTATGCCGCCTCCGAGTCCTAAATTCCTTGATTTTGCTGTTACTGATTTAGTGACAGTACTCATATTTGCCATATTATGGCCAGGGCATATGATTAACCCTCTATTTTCGACGCGAATTAGACCGGCTTAAGCCCAAAACACGCCCGCAGCGTGTTAAGCAACGCCTCTTGCTTCTTCCTGCGGGCATCGACACGATTCCGGTACCGCTTTCGCATACGCTGGTGCATGCGCCATGCGAGTGCTTCCATCGCTTCCATGTCACAGAGCATTTCGTTGTTGACCGTCGCGACCTCGATTCCCATAGTAATCAAGCCCGTGTTGCGCTTTTCATCATGGATACGTCCCCTCCGAGAGGAATGGCCCAGCTCACCGTTGTATTCCAGGTCAAACCAGGCTGCTTCCTGATACGCATCGCAAACTGCATGCGGCATCCCCGAGATTGCCTGCGCACGGTCATCGAACTCAATCTTATAGTCGGTCTTAAAAGGTCCGCAGGCAAACCCGCCATAGGAAAACGGAAGCGAAAACAGGGCGAGCATGATGCACTCCATGGGTGAGCGCAGGTTTTCCGAAAGATAGGGACACAGACGCTGCAGCTGCTTGGCTGCGTTCCCCTTGCATACCGCGAGGTAATCTGCCAGACGATTGGGCGTCAGCACCGGCTCGACTTCAAAGTAGCCCACATCTGCTGGCTGGTCCTTGTCCTTTGCAAGTTTATTCGTAACAGGCGAGGTGTAGGGAGGCAGATACTTCCCGCGGTCACTCAGCGAAATCTTAGAGCACAGCTCCTGAGCCAGGGCAAATGCCTGGATGCAGCCGACCTCGCGCGCAACGGCAACACAAAGGGCCTCGGGAGATAGACTGTACACCCCCGGTTCCACCTCTAGAATCGAGCCGGCAGGCAACCCGGAGCATACGGACCAGCCCACGCCAGGCATGCGGCGGCGCTGCGCCGCAGATCCCACCAGCAAGCAAAGATCTTCTTGCACCTCGCCGCTTGCGGCCCCAATCCGCACCAAGTCGGGAAGATAGATGTCCTCGGTCGAGGGCGACGACGTGCGCAGCACACGGCGCTCTTCATCGGGATCGAGGTCCTTCCAGCTTATGTAGCCCATCTGCCGGCGCTCGGCGCGCATCATGCGTAGCGCCGAGGCGCCTGTTAGGATTTCGGAAGCCGCTAGCTGTTCGTCTGTCGGCTCGTTGCGCCGCTCAATCTTCACTGCCACAAAACCACCCCTACCAAACACGTGCGATAGCAAGGCCATCGACTGCTGCGGCGCCGGCGCGCTTGAGTTCCGTCGAAGCCGCGGCCATCGTCGCGCCCGTGGTGATAACGTCATCGATAAGCAGCAGGCGGCGGCCGTGCACATCCTCAACCGTCTCGTACATGCCTTGGGCACGCTCGCGGCGCTCCTCACGACCGAGTTCGCGCTGGTCGCCATGCCCGTACTTGACGAGAGCATCGAGCAGGGGAACACCCGACAGCTCGCAAAATGGACGCGCAATAGCCTCCATATGATCAAAACCACGCCGCCGAAACGCTGCCGCCGTCGCAGGCACAAACACCACCGCATCCGCACCGGACAGCACACCTCCTAAGCGTTCGGGCGCTACGACCTGGGCATGCAGGGCGGTATCGTAGAGCAGCTCCGCCAGATACGGAGCCAGACGTCGCTCACCCGCATCCTTGTACGCTTTAATGATGCGCGGCAGCGGATGCGCATAGACGGCGCACGCCAGGCAGCGGTCGAGCGCCTCCGCCATTGCCGAGGACGTGCCCTCGACCGAACACTCAGTGCACAGCAAATCCCCAAACGGGGCGCCGCATCGGGTACAGCTATGACGTGGGTCGATGAGCGTGAGCGCGGCCAGGCAGTCTTGGCAAATAAGCGCACCGGCGCGCTCGCAGCCGGCACATCGTGTTGGCGACAATGCCTCGAGTGCCTCGCGTGCCACCCGCTCGGCAAACGGTAGCAATTCGTCCGCAAACGGTAGGGCACCGGCACCCTGCAGACGGCTCAATATGTTCAGATGGCTCTTCAAGACACAACCCTCCCTACATTCGGTCGCAGGGAGGGTTGTTGATTCAGCGCTATGATACCCCGATGTGCTCGGGGCAAGGCGGGCTAAATCCGCTCGCGGGCGTTATTCGCCGGCGGGCGGTTGTGGTGCGGACGAAGACGGGGTCGAGCCCTCGCCACCATCCTGGCGCGGCTTGCGGGAACGGCGACGGCGACGGCGCTTTTGACCCTGATCGGCCGAGCCCTCGCCACCGCGATCCTCGCGCGGCTCGCGCTCGTCGCGAGCGGCGCCACGCGAAGCCTTGGCAGCCGCTCCCCCGCCATCTCCGGGACGACGGCGCGTGACCTTGACCTCGCCATCCGAGACCTGATCGGCCACGGAGGGCACTGAGGGCTTCTGTTGCGCGCCCGAGGAATGGCGACGGCGCGGACGCGGCGCGCGCTCCTCCTCACCACGCGGCTTGCCGCCCTTGTCGACAGGCGCATCGGAGGCCGAGGCACCCTTGGGGGCGGCACCAGCCTCGCGAGCAGCTGCGGCGCGGAAGGCGTCCTCGCGCTCCTCGCTCGACAGATGACGGCGGCGGCGACGTGTGGGGTTCATGCCACCGCCGCGATTCTGCTGCTGGGGCTGCTGAGCCTCGCGCTCGCGGGAAGCGTTCTTGCCTGCGGGAGCGGCCTCGCCGGCATCGCCCGAACCCGACCGCTTGCGACGACGACGGCCACCGGCGGCCTCCTCGGCCTCGGGTGCCTCGACCTTACCACGGCCCTTTCCGCGGCCACGGCCCTCGCCCTGGCTCTGAGCAGCGCGAGCATCGGAATCGGCATCGCGACGACGGCGCTTGGGCATCGACGTGCCGGCCAGACGGTCGGCACTCGACAGGCCATCGCCCACGTCGACGCCGTTCTCGCGATCGAGCTCCATGAGCGCCAGGCGCATCTCGGGCGACTCGATGCGCTCGAGCACGTCGCGCGTCACGCAGTCGGGGCGGCAGTTGCAGCCCTGCTCGGCGGCCTTCTTTTTGCAGACCTCCGAGCACGTCATATCGGCCAGGTTGACCTTAAAGACTTTGCCGTTCTCCAGGCGCAGCACCAGCTGCTCACGCGGCGTGTCATATTCCTGGATACGCGCCTTGCCAAGCGGCGTATCGATGAGCGTCTTCTTTTTGGGCGCACGGCTCTTAAAGTCCTTGTACGCCTCGAACTCATAACGCAGGCAGCACATCAGGCGGCCGCAAACGCCGCTGATCTTGGACGAGTTGAGCGGTAGGTCCTGCTCTTTTGCCATGCGAATCGAGACGGGCTCAAACTGTCCGCCAAAGCGCGTGCAGCAGAGCTCCTGTCCGCACTGGGCATAGCCGCCCACCAGGCGGGTCTCGTCGCGCACGCCGATCTGGCGCATATCGACGCGAATGTGCAGCGTCGAGGACAGATCCTTGACGAGCTGACGAAAATCGACGCGCTCCTCGGCCGCAAAGTAGAACACGGCCTTCTCGCCGCCAAACAGGTACTCGACGCCGACCGGCTTCATCTCGAGGTCGAGCTCTTTTACCAGACGGCGGAAATCGACCATCGCCTCGTCGCCTTGGATGGCCAGGTCGTCGGCAAGCTGCAGGTCGATGTCGCTTGCAACGCGCAGCACGGGCTTGAGCGGCTGGCCGATCTCGTCCTGCGGCACCTCAAAGGGATCGGCCGTGACCAGGCCGATCTCGGTTCCGCGCTCGGTGGAGCAAATGGCATAATCGGCCTCGAGGATATCCAAATCCTGCGGATCGAACCACAGGTCGCGCGAGGCGTAGGTAAACTTAACGGGTACGACTAACGGCATTTCAGTGCCTTCCTGATATCGAACAGCATGACCTCGATGGCCAGCTGGGGAGTAACGTTTCTGGCGATGTTGCGCTCGGCGGTCGCGACTGCCTCGAGCGCCCGGGTGGCACCCGCAACATTCGTCGCGGCGGCAAGCCGTCCGATCGTGTCGCGCACGTCTTCGTTCACGACGTCGGCCGCCTCGTCCTGAAGTGTCAGCAGCACGTCGCGCATGAGCGTCCGTGCGCTCGCCAGCGCTTCCATGATACCCGAACGCTCGCGCGCGTTGAGTTCGCGCTTGTTGCGGTCCTCAAGCTGCTTCAATGCTCCACGCGACAGGTAGTCGGCGTTTTGCTCGAGCACCTTTTCCTGCGTGGACTTGACCTCGGCGAGCGGCGCCTTGACGGCGACGATGAGCGACTTGGCGCGACTGAGCACATCGGCCTCGTCGGCAGCGATGAGAGAATCGATGGCGCGGACCATCTGGCGGCGAGCATCCTGGCGCTCGGCACTCTTAAGGAACTCGATGCCGCGCGTGGGGCTCCCCGCCACGGCGACCGCCATGCGGCAACGCGCGAGGTCCTGACCCGTCGCGCGACTCACGGCACGCGCGGCCACGGCGGGCGACACCAGCCGAAACGGCACGCACTGGCAGCGGCTCACGATGGTGGGCAGCATCACGTCTGCCGAGGTGCCCAGCAAGATAAACATAACGCCCTCGGGCGGCTCCTCGAGTGTCTTGAGCAGTGCGTTGGCGGTGTTAGCGCGCAGCTGCTCGGCACGGTCGATGATGTAGACCTTGGCCTTAGCGCGGATGGGCGCCAGCGGCACGTCGTCGAGCAGCTCGCGGGTCTGGGCAATGAGGTAGCCCGTGGCGCTCTCAGGCGTGTAATAGTGCACGTCGGGGTGTGTGTGCCGCGCAACGCGCACGCAGCTGTCGCATGCGCCGCAGCCGTCCTGCTCGCACAGGAAGGCCTGGGCGAGCGCCCATGCGGCATCGAGCTTGCCGGCGCCGGGAGCGCCCAAAAACAGATAGGCGTGCGATGCGCGGCCGCTGGCGACGGCGTTGGTCAAAAAATCGCGCACGCGCTGTTGGGTGTCGAGCTTGGCCAGCAGGCTTGCCTGAGCGGGGGCCATGTTACTCGGCCTCCTTGGCAAGCGCGGCGACGACGGCGTCTTGCGGAATGTCGAGACCGTACGCGCGAACCTGCTCGACCGTCTTCGCAAAGACTTCCTCTATGGTCGCGGTGGCGTCGATGAGCTTTACGCGATTTGGTTCCTCGGCAGCAATGGCGCTAAACCCCTCGTAAACACGCTCCTGGAATGCCATGCCTTTTGCCTCCATGCGATCTGCCGCGCCACGGGCTGCCATGCGTAGCGCCGCCTGCTCGGGCGTGATGTGGTAGACGAGCGTGAGCGCCGGGTGTGTTCCCGCGACGGCCAGGTTATTGGCATCGCACACTATCTGGCGATCGAGGCCGTCGGCAAACGCCTGGTAGCAGGTTGTGGAATCGTAGAAGCGGTCACACAGGACCACCTTGCCGGCAGCAAGGGCGGGTGCGATGACCTCGTGCACCAACTGGGCGCGCGCTGCCTCGTAGAGCAGCAACTCGCAGGTGTCGCCCATCGCCGTATTGGCGGGGTCGAGCAGCAGAGCACGGATCTTTTCGCTGATGGCAGTGCCGCCCGGTTCGCGCAGGCTCACAACCTGGTGGCCAGCGAGCTCGAGCGCACGGGCGAGCAGGCGCGCCTGCGTGGACTTGCCGGCACCGTCGACGCCCTCGAGCGTGATAAAGCTATGTTGAGCAGGCTCAAAAGCCATGGGCGCAGCCCCTTCCTACAAGGCGCGTAAATGCAGATATATCAACCAAGCCATGATACCCCAGCGTCCGGCGCGTCCCCAATGGCTAATGGTGCCTTTCCGAAGTTGCGGTGAAATAGGGACTGATTGAAGCTCTGAGGCCGCCAAACAGTCCCTATTTCACCGCAACTTATGATGGGGAATTTTGGACGCTGGGTATAATCGTCGTATTGCATTGAAATGTGGCGAAAGGAGTGGCAATGTCTCGGTATTGCGCCTCGTGCGGCAAACTTCTTGCAGATGATGCCAAGTTCTGCACCTCATGCGGTGCACCCGTTGAGCAGACAACCGCAAGCAATGGCCAACCCGCGTTTGAGCAGACCGGCTTCCTCGATACGCCGCAAGCTAAGCCGGACGACCCCCTCGCCTATCGCCCCGACCCCGCCGCCGGCCCTGCAGCGGTCGAAACGACGCAGCGCATACCCGTCGCGGACACCCCGCCCCAACAGCAACCGGCGTCTACATACGCGTCTGGTTCACCGCAGGCCCCCGCCGCAAAAAAGAGCGCTACCAGGGCGCTTGTCGCCGTTATCGTTGTGCTGTTGGCAATCATCATCGCCTTGGTCATCTTTTTTGTGATCAAGCCGTTCGACAACTCCGCTACGCAGACGACTGCCGAGGTAGCTAAGCTGCACCATGACGTCGACGACGATGATCCAAAGCCTCTCGGCAATCCCAACAGCCTGTACGACGATGATGACGATGACGACGAGGATGGCGGCGAAGCAAGCCTCTCCGAACAGAACCTCTACCGTCGCCTGAGTGAATACTACGACCTGCTGGAAGATCTCGATAGCCAGGTCCGTGCCTGCGCAGAGACGTTTAATGGCAGCTATCTGGAAGAGGATCGTACCACCCGTCAAAATCTCGCTGACGTCGCCGAGCGCACGGAGGACACCATCGAGCAGTATTACGACATTGTCGAGGACCTGGACGTCCCCACAAGCTCTAAGAACTACAGCTCGTGGAAGGACATCATTGCTCTGTACGACGACCTGGATCACCGCATCGATGCGATCTGCGATGCCTGGGAGATCAGCTTGAAGTACGCAAAGCCCGCGGACCATAAGAACGAGATCGTGGCGCCGCTGTCGCGCGACAACGTGGCGGGCACCAATGACAATAAGTACCGCCTAGACTTTGAGGAGCGCTATCCCGGCGCCAAACCCGTCGAAGTGAACTAACGCCTTGTCGTTTCCGAGCCGGCAGTTAGGGACGTTCCTAAACTGCCGGCAGAAAAAGGAATGTCCCTAACTGCCGGTCAAAAAAAGAGCGAGGATCATGGGACCCTCGCTCGTTTTTTGGGCAATGTTTCGACTGCGCCGTTACTTGTCGGCGGCTGCTTTCTTGGCAGTCGACTTCTTAGCGGTCGAAGTCTTCTTTGCCGCCGTGGTCTTCTTCGCCGTGCTCGCCTTGGTCGCAGCCTTGCGGCCGCGGGCGGGCTTCTTCTCCTTGGTCGGACAGTCCATGTTGACGCAGATACGCCACGGACCGCGCGCCGTGTTGACCACCACGATGGGGGCGCCGCACTCGGGGCAGGTCTCGCCCGTCGCCTCGAGCTTACCGCGCGCCGGCAGCGGATAGCTCACGCCGCAATCGTCATAGTTGGTGCAGCGGATAAAGCGCTTGCCGCTCTTTTCGCTCTTGTGTGCGATCAGGTCGCCGTGACGCCCGGCCTCGGCACACACCTTGCACTCGCCCACCTTAAGGTCGGGCTCGTAGTTGGTGGGGCACGTGGGGTTCACGCAGATCTCGAAGGCCTTCTGGCGGAACGGCTGGCACTTAATGCGCGGCGCACCGCACTCGGGGCACACAGCGGCCTCGCCCTCGAGCGGGCTCACCTTGACGCCGCTCGGCACCGGATAGGTCACGTCGCAGTCGGGCCAGCCCATGCAGCCGATAAAGCTGCCGCGGGTCTTGGCGCTCGTCTTCATAACCAAGTCCTTGCCGCACTTGGGGCAGGCGCCCACGCGCGCATCGGCCGTGACGGCGTCGCTGATGGCGTCTCCCAGCTCCTGTGTATGCTTGAGCAGCTCGTCGAGCACGCCGGCCAGCAGCGCGCGCGAGTGCGTCACGACATGCTCTTCGGTGTCCTCGCCGCGCTCCACGCGGGTCATGTCGCCGTCGAGCTCGCTGGTCATGTCGGGGCTCGTGATGCGCGGGGCAAACTGCGTCAGCGCGTCAATGATGGCAATGCCCAGCTGACTCGGCTCCACGGGATCATTTTTGAGGTAGCGCACGGCGTACAGGCGCTCGATGATGCTCGCGCGCGTGGACTTGGTGCCCAGGCCGCGCTTTTCCATCTCCTGCACGAGCTTGCCCTGGCTGTAGCGCGCGGGCGGCTCGGTCTGCTTGGCCTCGAGCTTAATGTCGAACACGTCGACCGTGTCACCCTGCTCCAGCGGCGGCATCTGCTCGTCGCGCTTAAGACCGTACGGGTATGCCTCGCGGAAACCCGGGGTCACGAGCACATCGCCCGAGGCCACGAACGGCTCGCCGTTCACATCGAGCTCGAGCTTGGTGTTCTCGATGGTCGCAGGACCCATAAGCGTCGCCAGGAAGCGGCGGGCGATGAGGTCGTAGAGCTTGCGCTGACCGCCATCGAGCGCGGACGGGTCGCCCTCGCCCGTAGGATAGATAGGCGGGTGGTCGGTGGTTTCGACTTTGCCGCGCGTGGGCTTCATGGGGCCGGCGAGCACCTTTTTACACACGGGCGCCAGCGCCGGGTTGATCTTTGCAAGGTCGCTCACCACGGCGCCCAGATCGAGCGTCGCGGGGTACACGGTGTTGTCGACACGCGGGTAGCTGATGAGACCCGCCATGTAGAGGGACTCGGCGATGCGCATGGTACGCGCGGGCGAGATGCCCTCGGCCGCGGCGGCAGCCTGCAGCGAGGTGGTCGCAAACGGCGTGGGCGGCTGCTGCTTGCGCGAGCGCTTGGTCACGGCGGCGACGGTTGCCGTCGCAACGCCGTCGACATGGCCGTACGCCGTCTCGGCAGCGTCTTTGTCGGTAAAGCGTGCCGTCTTGTGAGCGATCTTAAAGCGTTCATCCTCGGCAGCACCCTGAGCGGCGCCCATGCCGCGAATCTGCCAATAGTCCTCGGGCACAAACGCCATGCGCTCGCGCTCACGCTCGACCACCAGGGCAAGCGTCGGGGTCTGCACGCGGCCGGCAGAGCGCACGTTACCAAAGCCGCCAAACTTGGCGAGCGTCAGGTAACGCGTGAGCACCGCGCCCCAAATGAGGTCGATGTGTTGGCGGCTCTCGCCGGCGTCGGCCAGATTCTGGTCGAGCGAGACGAGATTATCGAAGGCCTGCGTGATCTCGGCCTTGGTAAACGAAGAATACTGGGCGCGGGCGACCGGCAGGTCGGGCGCAACCTCGCGCACCTTGTTGAGGGCGTCCGAGCCGATCAGCTCGCCCTCGCGATCGAAGTCCGTGGCGATGATGACGCTGTCGGACTTCTTGGCAAGGTTCTTGAGCGAGCGAATGAGCTCTTTCTCAGCCGGCAACTTAATGACGGGCGCCCAGGTGAGGTAAGGCAGACTCTCGAGCTTCCAGCCCTTGATGGAGATGCCATCGGCAAGGAACGGCTTACGCTTGGTGTCGTAAGGCGGACGCGCCAGGCCATCGGGCATGTCGGCCGGCAGTATCTCGCCGTCCTCGGTGACCGAATACCAGCCCAGCTTTTTATCGAACAGCACACTGTCGCAAAAATCGGGCGCTAGGATGTGACCGGCAAGACCGATCGTCACGCACTCCTCGCCCTTCCACTCAAAACGGTAGATGGCGGTGTTGTACACCTTGTCCTTTTTGGGCTTGCCCGTGGACAGACGCTCGGCAATCTGACGCGCGGCGTCGTTTTTCTCGGCGATGATGAGCTTCAAAAGAGGCTCCTATCTCGTATCTCTGCGGCTACGCCCGCCCGTATGGCGGCCGACTTACGCCCTTGCTTGCTCAATCTGCCCGA
>SKEJ01001660.1_pt1 | contig 11736 bp, 7 predicted proteins | sample 4826721 | NCBI WGS metagenome assembly SKEJ01 (sample SAMN11008812, study PRJNA524170) | human gut metagenome | biome: Human fecal sample; material: Feces; isolation source: fecal sample from pouch patient p31 | host: Homo sapiens | place: Israel: Tel-Aviv | collected 2015-06-02 | reverse complement strand
CTGACCGTGTGCGTCTGGAGTTCCGGATGCCCAGCCGCGGCCTGTTCGGCTACCGCAACCAGTTCCTGACCGATACCCACGGCGAGGGCATCATCAACCAGATCTTTGACGGCTACGACGTCTGGGCTGGCATGATCGCCAACCGCTCCACCGGTTCTCTGGTCAGCTTTGAGACCGGCGAGGCCGTCACCTACGGCCTGTTCAACGCTCAGCAGCGCGGCACCCTGCTGGTGGGCCCCGGCGAGAAGGTGTACGAGGGCATGGTCATCGGCTACACCGCTTCCGGCGAGGATGTGGACGTGAACGTCTGCAAGACCAAGCACCTGACCAACACCCGTTCTTCCGGCTCCGACGACGCTCTGCGCCTGATCCCCATCAGCAAGCTGAGCCTGGAGGGCTGCTTGGAGTTCCTGGCACAGGACGAGCTGCTGGAGGTCACCCCGGAGAACCTGCGCATCCGCAAGCAGATCCTGAACCATGAGCAGCGCATGAAGGCCAAGAGCCGCATGAAGTAATTGCGTTACCTATTATAATAGTCTCCCGCATCCCGGCAGAAACCGACCCGTTTCTGCCGGGATGCTTTTTGTTTTTGCACTTTTTTGAAATCAGGGCTTGCAAAACGGCCAAGAATGCGGTATAATATCACTCGCAGTCACTTAAGTGATCTGCCTCTTTAGCTCAGTCGGTTAGAGCACCTGACTGTTAATCAGGGTGTCGCCTGTTCGAGTCAGGCAAGAGGCGCCACGAAGGCAATGTTCTTTGGAACATTGCCTTTTTTGTTTGCCGTGCCGCATGTTTCAGAAGTGTTAATTTTTCACACTTTTTTCATTTCTCACGATTTCTTAAAAAAGAAGTTCTTGAAGATGCTGTCATATTGTGGTATACTGCACATAAGCTGTAACGCCTGCGCATACAAACTTTGCAGGCATTGCAAGCCGGAAATCTGAGCATTCTGCCCCATTCCCGGGCGTTCAGAGGCGGTAAATCCTTCCGGTTTTGGCGGTTTTGTCAAATTCACTGCATGTTTTCCGGTCCGTGTGTCTGGCAGATGTGTATGGTGTTTGAATAAATTTGTATAGTTTCAAAGGAAGCATCTATGCGTTATACCTATGTCCGGCAGCATGACACTACCGACTGTGCGGCTGCCTGCCTCGCAATGGTGTGCCTCCATTACAAAAAGGAGATCACCATCACGCGCCTGCGCGATATGATGGGTACGGACCTGAAAGGCACAAACCTCGTTGGTCTGCAGAAGGCCGCGAACGAGCTGGGTTTCACCACCGCCGCGGTGCGTGTGGACCGTGAAAACTTCCTCAGCGACTTCTCGCTGCCCTGCATTGCGCAGGTCATCACCGACCAGGGCCTGGCCCACTTTGTGGTGGTGTTCAAAAAGACCACCCTCCGCGATGACGGCGAGCGCCGCAAGCACATGCTGGACGAAGCCGAGCAGGTCAAGGAAGCCGAGGAAAAAGGCAAAAAGCACAAGTGCAAGGATTACGTCATCATCGGCGACCCTGCTACTGAGCTGAAAAAGATCAGCCTGGACGAGTTCTACAAGAACTTTACCGGTGTTCTGCTGCTGCTGAACCCCACCTCGGAGTTCAGCGTGAGCCAGCGCAAAAAGCTGGCACCCGGTGCCCCCGGCTATGAAGCCCAGCAGGCCAGCGAAAAAAAAGACGGCAAGCCCAACCGCTGGGGCATGATGAAGCGGTACATCGACCTGTTGCTGCCCCAGAAGAAGCTGTTCTTCTACGCCATTTTAAGTTCCGTCATCACCACCATCCTGGGCATCGCGTCCTCGATGTTCAATAAGATCCTGATGGATGAGGTGCTGCCCTACGGGCTGGACAACCTGCTGGTCACCCTGATCATCGTGTTCAGCATGGTGAGCCTGACCAGTTCCCTCATCGGCTTCGTGCGGCAGTGGGTGCTGATCCATCTGTCCATTAAGATTGACATCCCGCTGATGCTGGGCTACTTCGGGCACATCTTCCATCTGCCCATGAAGTTCTTTGCCACCCGCAAGACGGGCGATATCACCACCCGTTACTCGGACGCAAACACCATCAAATCCATCTTCACCAGCATTGCACTGAGCCTTGTGATGGACATCTCCATGGCCATCATCACCGGCATCATCCTGTTCCGGATGAACGCCATGCTGTTCTCCATCTCGCTGTTCATGGCACTGGTCAGCATCCTGCTGGTGCTGGTGTTCAAGCAGCCCTACAAGCGCATCAACGAAGAGACCATGATCCAGTCGGCTGCCCTCAACAGCCAGATGATCGAGAGCCTGCGCGGCATCGAGACCATCAAGTGCAATGCCAACGAGGACACCCAGCTGGAGAACCTGGAAAAAGAGTACATCAAGAGCCTGAAAATCAGCCTGCGGTCCAGCCGCATCAGCACGGGCCAGGGCCTGATCTCCACCTTCATCTCCACCGGTTTCAGCATGCTGACCACCTATGTGGGCATCAGCCAGGTGCTGCACGGTGAGATGACGCTGGGCGGTTTCATGGCCTTCAGCACCCTGTCCAGCTACTTTACCTCCCCGCTGAGCAACCTGATTGGCCTGCAGATGAGCATTCAGGAAGCCGGCATTTCTATGAAGCGTCTGACCGAGATCATGGACTACCCCGCCGAGGACGAGGCCAACGAAGGCAGCGAGCTGATCCCGCTGGAAAAGGTGGAGGGCGACATCGAGTTCAAGGACGTCACCTTCCGCTACGGCAACCGTGCCCCGGCGCTGGATCACATCAGCTTTACCATCCCTGCCGGTAAAAAAGTTGCCCTGGTGGGCAGCAGCGGCAGCGGCAAATCCACCATTACCAAGCTGCTGCTGAAGTACTACGACCCCGAAGAGGGCGAGATCGACTTCAACGGCGTGAATCTGGCCGAGTATACCCACGATTCGGTGCGCCGTGCCATTGCCTATGTGCCGCAGAACATTGAGCTGTTCAGCAAGACCATCTACGACAACATCCGCATTTCCCGTATGGATGCCACCATGGAGGAAGTAAAGGAAGCTGCCAAGAAGGCCGATGCCCATGAGTTCATCCGCCATCTGCCGCTGCAGTACAACACCTACCTGGAGGAAGCTGGCAACGGCCTGTCCGGCGGTGAGAAGCAGCGCATTGCATTGGCGCGTGCCTTCCTGAAGGATTCCGGCCTGTACATCCTGGACGAGTCCACGAGCAATCTGGACTTTGCCACCGAGAATCTGATCTTCAACATGATCTACGAGCAGCTGGCCGACCGGTCCATGCTGATCGTTGCTCACCGTCTGTCCACCGTCCGCGACTGCGACCTGATCCTTGTGATGGATCACGGCAAGATCGTGGAGCGCGGCACGCACGACGAGCTGATGGCCAAGGATGGCAAGTATGCTGAGCTGTGGAACATGCAGCAGGGCATCTACCGCCGCCGTGAGCCGGTGGCCAAGCAGCCTGTGGCTGCCGCCGTGGTAGAGGATGACGATGACGGCGAAGCCTTTACCTACTGATTCGTTGCAGTCGGGTGCGCACCCGATTACATAAAACCGGTTCCCTCCCGGCAGCGCAGCCGGGGAGGAACCGACAAAAGTTCATTATTTGAAGGGAGTAATTCATCATGATGATGCCTGCAAATTTTTCCGCAATCTCTGAGAACGAGATGACCTACGTCAACGGCGGCGCAAGCCTGTCCGAAATCCTGGCCCCCGAGCTGAAGCTCGAGAACTGGCAGAAGTTCAACCAGAACATGGTCACCATTATCGGCAACTCTTTCCTGGGCAGCTATGTCAGCAACACCGTTGGCACTCTGTTCGGCGGCGCTTACAAGCCCGGCAACCTGGGCAAGGCCTGGTTCAGCTCTGTTGGCAAGTACTACCAGGGCGGCTACGATGCCGTTGTCGGTAACGGCACCGACGCCGGGATGACTTATGGCAATACTGCTCTGGGTACTCTGAATGGTGCTCTGAACGCCGGCCTGCGTATCGTCGGCTCTGCTGCTGCCATCTACAACCTGGCTACCGGCACCGTGAAGAACACTGTTAATGAGAATGTTCTGAGCTTCAAGGTCCTCGCCTAATCGGTACTTGTGACTGACTAGCTGGTTTGCCTGAGGGCAGACCAAAGAACAGGTTCTGAATGGGCCCGGAGACGAAAGTCTCCGGGCCCATTTTTGCGTACAGCTCCCTCAGTCGCCTGCGGCGACAGCTCCCTCTAGGAGGGAGCCTTTTTTGTTGGTACGGGAAACTTGGCCGGGCTGCCAAAAGCCTCCCTCCGGGAGAAAGATTTCCCCCGGCCGGGGCCGCAGAATTGTTTTGACAATAGTCTGGGATGTGATACAATAAACTCATATCGTCCGGTTGGGACCGGACCAAAGGAGGAACAAAAAATGAGATCCTGGAACTACAAGCTGCTGTGCGGGGCGGTGTGCCTGGCACAGCTGGCCTGCCTGAGCCTGCCCGTATGGGCAGCACAAAATTCGGCGGCGTTCACCCGGCAGACCACCCTGCAGCAGCTGCGGGATGACCCGGCCATCAAGTCGTCTGGCTACTATACTTACTGCCGTGAGCTGAGCGGCCTTGGCAACGAATACTGGAAGAACAAAACGCTGGAACAGTACATGCGCCCGGAGCTGGTGGATGACAGCGTGGCGGCCATGAATCTGGTGGCGGAAAATACCCGCAATGGGGTACAGGTGACCTGGCAGGTGTACAGCCCGGAAGAGATCGCGGCAAACTCTTCACTGGGGTGTGTGCAGCTGTATTATTTCCCGGGCAAGGAGCCGGGTGGCAAATATGCACTGGTGGTGCCCGGCAACGGCAGCACCATGACCTCCGAGATGGAAGAGGGCGGCTCTGCGGCCTACCAGCTGCATGAACAGGGCTACACTGTGTTCGTGCTGCGGTACCGCACCTGGATGGAAATGGGAAATAATGCCCCACTTCAGGATGTGGCCAATGCGGTACGGCTCATTACCAACCATGCGGATCAGTTTGGTGTACAGCCAGAGGACTACGCACTGGTGGGCTATTCCTCTGGCGGACAGATCGCAGGAATCTTTGCAAACAAGGAACGGGGCTATGGCTCCTATCAGGTGGAAAGACCCGGTGCACTGCTGTTGGGTTACCCGGTGGTGGACCTGACAGTGATGAAGCCGCTTTACCACATTCTGTATGACATTGGCACCTGCGGCTGGCGTTACTACTGGGCAAACCTGTGTAATATGGTAGACGCAGACTATCCGCCTGTGTACTTCTGGTGGGGGAAAAACGATGTTGTGCTGAGCTCTGCCGAGATGCCTGGCCAGCACAGGGATTTTGACCGGACCTTGGAGCGAAACAACATTCCCCATCAGATGGTCGTTTATCAGAATGCCCCGCACAGCATCGGTACCGGCAACGGCACCGATGCAGAGGGCTGGATGACGGATGCGGTGGCTTTCTGGGAAGCACATACCACCGGCTGATTCAAAACGGAAAGGAATGGGTGAAATGTTCGGACATCTGCTGAAACGCGGTGCAGTCGTGCTGTGCCTTGCGGCTGTTCTTGCCCTGCCGGTGTGTGCGGAGGGCCGCATCACCACCGATATGACCATGAAGGAGATCCGCTCCGACCCGGCCATTGCGGGCAGCGGGGTCTCCACCTATTGCAAAGGGGATGCGGACAGCCTTGCACTGCGCCGCCTGTATGAAAACAAGACCCTTCTGGACTATGTGGGTGAGACCACGGCACAGGACAGCGCCGACGGCCTGAACATCGTCATTGAGAATTACGAAGCCGGTAAGCAGGTGACCTGGCAGGTGTACAGCCCGGAAGAGATCGCAGTCGACTCCTCGCTGGGCTGTGTGCAGCTGTTCTGGTTCCCCGGCACGAATGCCGATGGCAAATATGCGCTGGTGGTGGGCGGCAATGCGGCCATGAAAAGCGGCGACCTGAACGAGGGCATTGCTGTGGCAGCGAAGCTGAACAAGATGGGCTATAGCGTCTTTGTGCTGCGGTATCGCATTCTGTGGGGTATCAGCAACAACGGCCCCCTGCAGGATCTGGGCCGGGCGGTGCAGTTCATCACGAACCATGCACAGCAGTTCGGCGTGCAGCCGGAAAACTATGCCCTCGTGGGCTTTTCCTCCGGCGGGCAGCTGTGCGGGCTGTTCAGTTCGGATAAGCGCTATGGCTACAAGGCCTATGATGTGCCAAAGCCCGGTGCACTGCTGATGGGCTACCCCGTCAACGATTTTGCAGAGATCAAGCCGGTGTACCATGCCGTGATGGACCCGGCATCCTGCAGATGGAGGTATTACTGGTCGGATATCTCAGGCGGCATCACACCGGACTTCCCGCCGACCTATTTCTGGTACGGCAAGAATGATGTTTCCCTGAAGACTCTGGGATATCCGTTCCAGGGTCCGGCCATCCGGAAGGCGTTGGAGGCAAACGGTGTGCCCTGTGAGGTGCACGTCTATGAAAATGCACCCCATGCCATCGGCACCGGCAACGGTACGGATGCAGAGGGCTGGATGACGGATGCGGTGGCTTTCTGGGAGCAGCACACTTCCTGAAATATCAGAATTTGAATTTATAAAAAAGGGGATGCTTTTATGCAAAACAAGATCTCTCGCCGCCAGTTTCTGCAGGTGACCGGTGCCTCGGCCGCCGCGCTGCTGCTGGCCGGTCTGCCGGTGGAGGCCTCTGCCGCATCGGGCCATCTGACCGTTACGCCGGATACCCTCGTCTCTGACCTGCGTGCCGACCCGACATTCGCCGCCAGCGGCGTGTGGACCTGGCAGAGTGCCGTGGACAGCCCGGACACCCCGGAAGCAGGTACCACGCTGTCGGACTATGTGGGCGCCAACATGGCACAGGACAGCGCCGACGCCCTGAACTATCTGGCCGATACCTATGAAGCCGGCACTCAGGTGACTTATAAAGTGTACTCCCCGGAGGAGATCGCCGCAGACGCCACCCGTGATGGCGTGGAACTGTATTACTGGCCGTCGGAAGTGCCCGGCAGCAAGTTTGTGGTGGTCATGTCCGGCAATGTGCTCAACAAGACTTCCAATATGTCCGAGGGCTATGCCACGGCATGGCGGCTGCACCAGATGGGCTACGCAGCCTTCGTGCTGCGCTACCGCGTGTTCCTCAAGGCAAAGGACAACGCCCCGGTGGCTGACCTTGGCAACGCTGTCCGGTTCATCACCACTCATGCAGACCAGTTCAATGTGCAGCCGGAAAACTACGCCCTGCTGGGCTATTCCTCCGGCGGCCATCTGGCCGGTGTGTTCTCCGGCGACGAACTGGGCTACAAGCACTATGGGGTGCCCAAGCCCGGTGCTTTGCTGCTGGGCTATCCCATCAACAATTTCTTTGAGTATAAGCCGGTCTATCATGCTGCCATCGACCCCTTTGTGCTGGAGGGCCGGTACTATGAACTGAACATCTCTGACTGTGTCACCGACGATTACCCGCCGGTGTATCACTGGTACGGCGAGAACGATTATGTGTTCCCGCTGCTGTGCTACCCGGCTCAGCGCCCGGCGCTGAGCCGCGCACTGGAAAAGCACCATGTGCCCTGCAAAGAGGTGCTGTTCCCCAATGCGACCCACGGCGTGGGTACCGGCGCAGGCACCGATGCCGACGGCTGGATGCTGGACGCTGCGAATTTCTGGGAGACCCAGATCAACGGCTGAATCTGAACAAGAGAGGAGCGGAATGCAATGAAGAACCTGAATGCCTGTCTGGCAAGCCTGAACCTCGGCCTGCCGGACGATGTGCGCCGCCTGAAAGAGGCGGGCTATTATACCGAGGCCATTGCCTGCATTGACACCTACCTGGCGGAGGACTGGACAAAGACCCAGAACCAGCCGGTGCAGCCTGCCGGCCCTCTGCCGGAAAACCCCACGCCCCGCGGGGTGGATGCCATGCGGGATGCTCTGCTGGCCCAGCGGGAGATCCTGCGCCGTCTGCCGCTGGATTACACGGTGCCCGAAGCGCAGGCGCTGGAAATGCTGCAAAGCCTTGTGCGGGGCTTTACCCCGGAGGAATTCCGGGCACTGGACCGCGCCGGGGCCATGGACTGGCGGTTCGTGGAAGGGGAGAAGCGGTACATCCGCTCCTTTGCCGAGACCCTGCTGGCCACCCACCCGGAGCTGGCAGCCCGTCAGATCGACCCGCCCCAGCAGCACCCCAGCTGGGAGCGGTATGAGCCGGAGCACGAGCAGATGGTGCGCACCGGCGCAGTCAGCGCGGACATCACGCTGGAAACCAGCATCGGCATGAGCGACGAGGCCTTTGCCGCTGCCCTTGCGGCTGCAAAGCAGCAGGGCCGCAGCACCGTGCACGTCCGGGTGTGGCTGCCGCTCCCGGCGGCCTGCCCGGCACAGAGCAATATCACGCTGGATTCCTTCACCGAGCCGCCGACCCACATTGCACCGGAAGATGCCGCCCAGCGCACTGCGTACTGGGAGGCCGACCTTGCCGAGAACCGGCCCTTTGGCGCGGTGTACAGTTACCGTACCACGGCCCGCTATGCTGACCCGCTGCACATGCAGGCGGACCCCGTGCAGCCGGATTTTGACACGCAGGAGGAGCTGCCACATCTGGAGTTCACGCCCTATCTGCGGGCACTGGCGGCCCAGCTCACCCAGGGCATTACCGACCCGGTGCAGAAGGCAAAGCGCATCTACGACTATGTGACCCTCAACACCCACTACCACTACCAGCCGCCCTACTTCGTGCAGGAGAACATCACCGACGGCTGTGTCCACAACCGCCGGGGTGACTGCGGCATCATGGCCTCTACCTTCATCGTGCTGTGCCGTCTGGCCGGCATCCCGGCCCAGTGGCAGAGCGGTCTGGTGGTGCGGCGGGAGATGGTGGGCTGCCACGACTGGGCCGCGTTCTACATCGCGCCCCACGGCTGGATGTACGCCGACTGCTCGGCCGGTGCCTCCATGGCCCGTGCCGGGAACGAGAAGATGCGCCTGCACTACTTTGGCAATCTGGACACCGGCCGCATGGTGGCCAACCGTGCCCTCTGCGCACCCTTTGACCCGCCCATGTGCTCCTTCCGCGCCGACCCCTGTGACAATCAGGTGGGCGAGGTGGAAGCCGACGGTGTGGGCCTGTACGGCGAGCAGCTGCAGTGGAGCCAGACGCTGCGCCGCTACGAGACACTGTAAAAAGCAAAAGGTCCGGGCTTTGCATCTGCACGGCCCGGATCTTGGATTTTATAAGGAGACATCTCATGGAATTTCTTTCGCTTTTGTATACGGTTCTGCTGGTGGCCATCTGCCTGCTGCAGGCACTGCTGCTGTACCGCTCCGGCAAACAGGCACCCCGGCAGGACGACGAAGCCCTCAAAGAGTGGGTGCGTCAGCAGCTGGACGCCCAGTCGAAGCTCTTTGCCCAGAAGCAGGCCGAGCTGGCCCGGCAGAACTACGACGCCATGCGCGGCATCAGCGAAACGCTGCAGACCGCTGTGCAGGGTATGAGCAGCACCCTGAATGCCGGGCAGGCCGCGCAGCAGCAGACCATGGAACAGCGCCTGCAGGGGCTGGAAGCTTCCAACGCCCGCAAGCTGGAAGAAATGCGCAAAACGCTGGCCGAAAGCATGGCCGCCCTGCAGGCACAGAATGCCCAGAAGCTGGACGAGATCCGCTGCACGGTGGACGAGCAGCTGCAGGATGCCCTGCAGAAGCGGGTGACCGAGAGCTTCAAGGCGGTCAATGCCCAGCTGGAACAGGTGTACAAGGGCCTGGGTGAGATGCAGAGCCTTGCCGCCGATGTGGGCGGCCTGAAACAGGTGCTGTCGGGCGTCAAGACCCGCGGCATCCTGGGCGAGATCCAGCTGGGAGCCATTCTGGAAGAAATTCTGGCCCCAGAGCAGTACGACACCAATGTGGCCACCATCCCCGGCAGCGCCCAGCGGGTGGAGTACGCTATCAAAATGCCGGGTGCTGACGGCGGCAGTGTCTGGCTGCCGATCGACTCCAAGTTCCCCGGTGATACCTACGCCCACCTGCAGGATGCGCAGGCATCCGGCGATGCGCAGGCTGTGGAAAACGCCCGCCATGCACTGGAACTGGTGCTGCGCAGCGAGGCCAAGGACATCCGCGAAAAGTATGTGGAGCCGCCGTATACCACAGCCTTCGGCATCCTGTTTCTGCCCTTCGAGGGCCTGTACGCCGAGGTGGTGAATGCGGGCCTGCTGGAGGTGCTGCAGCGGGACTATCAGGTGAACGTGGCCGGCCCCAGCACCATGGCGGCCCTGCTCAACAGCCTGCAGATGGGCTTCAAGACCCTTGCCATCCAGAAGCGTTCGGGCGAGGTGTGGCAGCTGCTGGGTGCCGTCAAGACTGAGTTCGACAAGTTCGGGCAGGGGCTTTCCAAGCTGCAGCAGCGTCTGCGCCAGACCGACGAAGAGCTGGACAACCTTATCGGCGTGCGCAGCCGTGCCATCAGCCGCAAATTGCGGGCCGTACAGACGATGGATGACGCCAGCGCTGCGGCCCTGCTGGAGCTGGACACCGAGCCGGGCCGCCCCGTGTCTGCCCGCCTGCCGGAAAGCAGGGGCGATGAATAACGGTTGTGGTCAGGGGTCCGGGAGGGAAAAGCCGCAGATTCCTCTTGCTAAATTTCTGACGATGTGCTATACTAGGAATTGTTCTTAAGAAGAATCGGCCGCTTTCTGCGGCACAGCATAAAAATAAAGGAGCATGGGATTTATGAGCGTACAGAAGATCAGCAATACCATTCTGGGCGTGGGGGTGGACGATACCACCATCGACCTGTTTGAAAGTCAGTACCCGGTGCCCACCGGCGTCAGCTACAACTCCTATGTCATTCTGGATGAAAAGGTCGCCATTCTGGACACGGTGGACAACCGTGCCACGGATGCCTGGCTGGCTAACCTCACCGAAGCGCTGGGCGACCGCATGCCGGAATATCTGGTGGTCTCCCACATGGAGCCGGACCATGGTGCCAACATTGCCCGCCTGGCCGCTAAGTACCCGGACATGAAGGTGGTGGGCAACGCCAAGACCTTTATGTATATGGAGCAGTTCTTCGGCCCGGATGCCGTGGCCAAGGAGCGCCGTGTGGTGGTGAAGGACAGCGAGAGCTTGTCTCTGGGAAGCCACACCCTCACCTTTGTGTTTGCACCCATGGTGCACTGGCCGGAGGTCATGGTCAGCTATGAGAGCAGCGAAAAGGTGCTGTTCTCCGCCGACGGTTTCGGCCGCTTCGGGGCGGTGGCAAAGTTTGACGAAAAAGCCGACTGGGCCAGCGAAGCCCGCCGGTATTACCTGAACATCGTGGGCAAGTACGGCCCGCAGGTGCAGGCACTGCTCAAAAAGGCAGCCGCACTGGATATTGCCACCATCTGCCCGCTGCACGGCCCGGTGCTCACCGGGGACCTGGGCAAGTATCTGGCCTATTATGATACCTGGTCCAGCTACAAGCCGGAGGAGCCGGAAAAGATCCTTGTGGCCAGTGCTTCCATCCACGGCCATACCCGCGCCGCGGCCCACACCATGGCCGAAAAGCTGCGTGCCAAGGGCGCAAAGGTGGTGGAGATGGACCTGACCCGCACCGATGTGTCCTACGCCGTCACCGAGGCATTCCGCTGCGGAAAGATCGTTCTGGCCTGCGCCACCTATGACGGCTTCCTCTTCCCGCCGATGGAGTCCCTGCTGACCCACCTCAAGACCAAGGCGTTCCAGAACCGAACCGTCGGCCTGATGGAGCACGG
>SKEJ01001356.1_pt1 | contig 11793 bp, 13 predicted proteins | sample 4826721 | NCBI WGS metagenome assembly SKEJ01 (sample SAMN11008812, study PRJNA524170) | human gut metagenome | biome: Human fecal sample; material: Feces; isolation source: fecal sample from pouch patient p31 | host: Homo sapiens | place: Israel: Tel-Aviv | collected 2015-06-02 | reverse complement strand
CAGGTGGAGCAGCTGCAAGACCCTTTGAAACACATTACAATGCACTGAACGAAGATGTAAAGCTTCGTATTTCACTGGAGCTCTATCTGAAACGACTGATCGTCGGAGGACTTGAGCGAGTTTATGAGATCGGACGTGTATTCCGTAATGAGGGTGTTGATACACGCCACAATCCGGAATTTACTCTGATGGAGCTTTACCAGGCATATACAGACTATGAGGGAATGATGGAACTTACAGAATCCATGTTCCGTTATCTGGCAGAGAAAGTCTGCGGTTCCACAAAGATTTCTTATAATGGTGTAGAAATCGATCTTGGTAAGCCGTTTGCCAGAATGACAATGAATGAAGCAATCAAAAAATATGCAGGAATCGACTTTGATGAAGTAGCAGATGATGAGGCAGCTAAAAAGCTTGCTGACGAGCATCATATTGAATATGAGGCACATCATAAGAAGGGTGATATCATCAACCTGTTCTTCGAGGAGTACTGTGAGAAAGAACTGATCCAGCCTACATTTATCATGGATCATCCGATCGAAATCTCTCCGCTGACAAAGAAGAAACCGTCTGATCCGACCAAGGTAGAGCGTTTCGAGCTCTTCTGTAATACATGGGAAATGTGTAACGCATATTCCGAGCTGAATGATCCGATCGATCAGAGAGAGCGTTTCAAAGCACAGGATGCTCTTGCTGACGCTGGTGATGAGGAAGCAAACCACACAGATGAAGACTTCCTGAATGCACTTGAGATCGGTATGCCGCCTACAGGTGGTATCGGATACGGAATTGACCGTCTGGTTATGCTGCTTACAGACAGCCAGGCAATCAGAGACGTGCTTCTGTTCCCGACAATGAAGTCACTGGACGCTGACAAGAAGTCTGCGAAGTCAGAAAACAGCACTTCCACAGCAGCACCTGAGAAGGAAGAAGTTATCGACTTCTCCAAGGTAAAGGTAGAGCCTTTATTTGAGGAATTTGTTGATTTCGATACTTTCAGCAAGTCAGATTTCAGAGCTGTAAAGGTTAAAGCGTGTGAAGCTGTTAAGAAATCCAAGAAGCTGTTACAGTTCACTCTGGATGATGGAACAGGCACAGATCGTACAATTTTAAGCGGTATTCACGCTTATTACGAGCCGGAAGAGCTGGTTGGAAAGACCTTAATTGCAATCACTAACCTGCCACCGAGAGCCATGATGGGAATTGAATCCTGTGGAATGCTCCTCAGTGCAATCCATGAGGAAGAGGGAGAAGAAAAGCTCCATCTTCTGATGGTTGATAACCACATCCCGGCTGGTGCAAAGCTGTACTAAAATTAAATATAAAATGTCTAAAACCATGATGTCAGACCGCATTTGACAACAATTTGACAACAAAATTTGGGAGAATGATGAATCGTTATGAAGCATGACGAATTTCAGGTGAAAGGACACAGGTTTGAGAATGAAATCAAAATTGATTCACTGAGTCGATGATTGATATGCATGACAACAAGAGCACTTCTTAGAGTTAATCTGAGAGGTGCTTTTTTTTCGTACTAAAAAATATATCCCGGCAGTCAACTTCTGTAAAACAGTGAATTACGCGAACAATGATCTGCCACCTGCCGTCTGCCGGTGTATGAAATTACGAAAATAGATTGCGAATCGCTTGCAACTTGCAATCAAACAAGATATAATGAAGAAAAAAGAGGAGGCGATATCTATGGCAAGAACAGCAAATGTATTTGCACGTGTTGAGCCTGAAGTGAAAGAACAGGCAGAGCAGGTGCTTGATAGACTTGGAATTCCAATGTCCAATGCGGTAGGAATGTTTCTGAGACAGATTGTACTCCAGAGAGGAATTCCTTTTGAGATGAAACTTCCAGCTTATGAGGAGCCTGTTGCATATGGCTCTCTGACAAAGGAACAGTTCAATGCAGAAATAGAAAAAGGCATGGAAGATATTAAGGCTGGCAGAGTATATTCAGCAGATGAAGTTGAAGCAGAAATGAAACGGGAATTTGGTATATGAAATATAAAGTGATGTATACAGCAGGAGCAAAGAAAGATCTGCGAAATATTTTCAGATATATTTCAGAGGAACTGTTAGCTCCAGAGAATGCTGCAGGACAGACAGAGCGGATTATGACGGCAATTCGGAAGCTGGATACTATGCCGAACAGAAATCGGCTCTATGAGGAAGAACCGTGGCACAGCAGAGGACTTCGATTCTTTCCGGTGGATAATTATCTGGTATTTTACAAAACAGATGATGAAACTGAAACGGTATATGTAGTGCGAATTATGTATGGTGGACGTGATGTTCATAAACAGTTAAGTCAAACAGAAGACGTTTCAGTAAATTAAAACAGAATATGGAACTAAAACACGAGCAGTTAGTCTATGAAAAATAGGGTAGCTGCTTTTTTCATGTCCAAAAGGAGGTGCGGTGTATGGGATATGCACGTAAAGATGTAGAGAAAACAAAGAAAATAGCAAAGAAATTTGTACGCTATCAAGAGGGTGCAGAGCTTTATAGCATTGGACTGACGAAATTCCAGGAGTTGGCGAAAGAAGCTAAAGCAGTGTATAAGATTGACAAGGTTGCTCTTGTAAACTGTGAGATTTTTGAAAAATATCTGGAGACATTTCGGATTGCGTAGGGAACAGAAGAAAATCGTGGAAGGACGAAAAATAGGGATTGACTTCTTGTCATACGAAAATTATAATATGGATGTGGAGGAATAAGAACAGATATGGCGAAAATAGGAAGACCGAAGTCGGAAAATGTAAAAAAGAAAGTGTTGAGTATCCGGGTGGAAGATTCTATGTATAAGTGTATCTGTGATTATGCCAGGAAACACAAAATGACTGTGACAGAAGTTGTCTTGCAGGGACTGGAAAAAGTATTGAACAGACCTGAATAATATGTAGTCCTTCCTTTATTTGAAGGAGGATTTTATATGGCACAGACAAGAAAAGATCTGCGGGGCAGAGTCCTGCGGAAAGGTGAATCACAGAGACGTTCAGACGGGAGATATGTATATACTTATACGGATCCTCTCGGAAGACGTAAATATGTTTATGCACAAGACCTTGTAACGCTTCGGGAAAAAGAAGCACAGCTCATGAAAGATCAGATGGACGGTCTGGATATTTATGTTGCCGGAAAGGCTACAATAAATTTTGTATTTGACCGTTACATGAGTCTCAAAAACAATCTGAAACCAACGACCAAGAGCAATTATCTTTATATGTATGACCGATTTATCCGGGAGACATTTGGAAAGCGGAATATAGCAGAGATCAAGTATTCTGATGTGGTGCAGTTCTATAATCACCTGATTGAGAAGCAGGAACTAAAAATCAACACGTTGGAAACCATTCATACGTTATTGCATCCGACTTTTCAACTGGCTGTAAGGGATGACATTATCAGAAAAAATCCTACGGATGGAGTCATGGCAGAATTAAAGAAAAACTTAGGCATGAAAACCGGTGTGAGACATGCACTGACAATTCCGCAGCAGAGAGCATTTATGGAATATATTGCTACGCATCCGGTTTATTTTCACTGGTGGCCGATTTTTACGATTTTTCTTGGAACCGGGTGCCGAATCGGCGAAGTTTTAGGGCTTCGATGGGAAGATATCGATTATGAGAAGCGGATTATCAGCATCAATCATAATCTAACGTATTATCCGGTAGGAGAAGACCGGGCATCAGAAAATCACATTTCGACGCCGAAAACAGAAGCCGGAATGCGTACGATTCCCATGTTGGACACAGTGAAAGCTGCTTTTGAAATGATCTGGGAAGAGCAGAAAGAAAATGGCTGGACAGATGCAGAGATTGACGGAATGACAGGCTTTGTTTTCTGTAACCGTTATGGAAATATAATGAGTGCCCAGTCAGTCAATCGGGCAATCAAGAGAATCTCATCTGCTTATAATGCAACAGAAGAAATAGAGGCAAAAAAAGAGCATCGAGAGCCGGTGCTGTTGCCGGATTTTTCAGCGCACAGCTTGAGACACACATTTTGCACAAGGCTTTGTGAAAGAGAAACAAACCTGAAAATAATCCAGTCGATCATGGGGCATAAGGATATTCAGACCACTATGGATATCTATGCAGAAGCGACAGAGGAGAAGAAACAGGAAACATTTGAACATTTGGCTGCAACAATGGATGTATTTTAAGAAGGGCTTATGAACCCTTTCATCTGACAACAGAAATAACCAAATGACATCAAATTGACAACAGATATGATTTGACAATGATTCATCATGAACGGTGATGAAGAGAAGACAATTTAATAGAAATAGCACAGCGAAGCATCACGAAGGGTAATGAAGAAAAATCAAAAAAATTCCCGACAATGAAGAGTCTTGACTCTGACAAAAAAGCAGGAAAATCCGGAGCAGTAGAAGAAGCAACTGCAAACGACAACAACGGATTCTTCAAAGACAACGCGAAGATTGACTTCTCCAACGTAAAGGTTGAGCCTTTATTTGAAGAAGAGGTTGATTTCGATACATTCAGCAAATCTGATTTCCGTGCCGTAAAGGTTAAAGAGTGTGTAGCAGTTCCGAAGAGCAAGAAGCTCCTTCAGTTCACACTGGATGACGGAACAGGTACAGACCGCACGATCTTAAGCGGAATCCACTCTTACTATGAGCCGGAAGAATTAGTTGGTAAGACACTGATCGCAATCACCAACCTTCCGCCAAGAAAGATGATGGGAATCGAGTCTTGCGGTATGCTGCTTTCAGCAGTGAATAACCTGAAGGATTCAGAGGATGAAGAACTGCATCTTCTGATGGTTGATAACCATATTCCGGCAGGTGCTAAGCTGTATTAAGATGAGAAAACTGAGCCTTGCGGTGGTGTGCGCTTGCGAACACCGACATAAGGCGAAAAACACACGGAGACGTCAGTCGACGTGATGTAAAGATGTACCGTTTTATCAAATAGACGGGACGTACTTCATTTGATAAAAAACTGAAAAAACAGCGATTTACATCAAACTTACATCAATTGATGCAGAAATCGGTGCAAGCAAGAAAAAATCGCATAATTTGGAACATCAGCAGGAAAACAAGCACGAGCAAAGCGAGTATTTGTTTTCAACTGATGTGACAACGACAAAATCAAGGAGTGCGGAGCACGGCAACGGCAAAGCCGTTGGATTTTGGAGTGATAAAAGAGAGGGCAATTCCAATCGGGATTGCCCATTTTTAAAACAAACAGAAATACAAATCGGAAGTTGTGAGGGAAAAATGAAAAATATCAGAGTAAAATTGGTTCCTTTAGCAGCAGATGACCGTGAGCAGTTCATATTGGACAATCAATGGTCGTTCAAGCACAGTGCACTGTTGGAATTCGGCGAACGTGATAATCATATTGATGCAGACGGAGAAATCATATCTCGCAAAACCGTTGAAATGTGTATGGATGCGGAAAATTCGGAAACCTACAGAATCGTTCTTGACGGCAAAAATGTAGGAGGTATGATTTTGCAGATTAACAAAGAAACCAACGAAAACGAGTTGGATACTCTGTTTGTGTTGCCGGAAGCGCACAGCAAGGGTATAGGCTACGGAGCGTGGCTTGCCGCCGAAGCTTTGCATCCTGAAACAAAAATTTGGAAAACCTGTACGCCGTATTTTGACAAGCGCAACATCCATTTTTATATAAATAAGTGCGGATTTCAGATTGACGAATTCTGGTGCGAGCATTTTAAGCCAACAAAAGAGATTCCGGATGAGGCACCCGATGAAGGTCCCGATGAAATGTTTCATTTCATTAAGGTTATGAAATAGCTCGGTAGAATAGTAGGTAATGAAATTCAAGTTTGTCAATTTGCCCTTTGAGAGAGGAGAAATCCTTTTCTCAAAGGGCTTTTTCTATTTATACGGATATTCGCAAACTACAAGATAAAGCTAAAACTTCATATACTCTAAGCACAAGGAGGTTGAGGTTTGGCTATGAATAACAGTTTAGCAGAAGTACGCCCGGAACTTGTTCCTGAGTGGTCAGAGAAGAACTTACCGCTTAAACCTGATGAGATTACTTTCGGTTCAAATAAAAAAGTATGGTGGAGAGGTGCTTGCGGTCACGAATGGCAGACAAGCGTTAAGGCTCGTTCTAATGGAGAAAAATGCCCGATATGTTCCGGTGCGAGAGTGATTGCAGGTATTAACGATTTGGCGACATTAGAGCCGCTACTGGTAAAGCAGTGGTCGAAAAAGAATAAGATAAAACCGACAGAGGTTTCTATTGGTTCTCATAAGAAAGTGATTTGGAGATGCGAAAAGGGACACGAGTGGGAAGCTGCCGTTAAGAGCAGGACAATAAATAAAACGGGTTGCCCGTACTGCTCCCATAATAAAGTGTTGGCAGGCTTTAATGACCTTGCAACACTTCTGCCGGATATAGCAGCCGAGTGGTCGGACAGAAATTGTCCGACACTTCCAACTCAGGTTACGGTCTTTGCCAATCGTAAGGCTTGGTGGAAGTGTAAGGACTGTGGCAGAGAGTGGAACACCCTTATTTCTACCCGTTCCGGTGGGAGTAAATGCCCGTATTGCAGTGGGTACATATTCCTGAAAGGGTTTAACGATTTGCAGACAACACACCCTGAAATTGCTTCGGAGTGGTCGGAGAAGAACTTGCCATTGAAGCCTGATGAAGTAAATGCAAAGTCGAGGAAAAATGTCTGGTGGAGATGCAGTAAATGCGGTAACGAGTGGAAATCTGTTATCAATGCCCGTGTGAAAGGTACGGTATGCCCCGTTTGTGCAGAGAGAGAAGTACTTGCCGGATATAATGATTTGGCGACAACAGACGGTCAGCTTCTTAGCGAATGGGATTATGAACAGAATAAACTGAAACCTACAGAGGTATCACGAACTTCGGCAAAGAGAGCGTGGTGGAAATGCAGACACGGTCATTCGTGGAGTATGAAGATAAATGAAAGAACGATATTGAAGAAAGGCTGCCGAATTTGTGAGCAGGAGTATTTGTCATTGTTTCCTGCTTTGGCGGTCAGCTATTATTCTAATAGGAAAGGTTTGAAAGCAGAACTTGGTTCTGACCGATTGCTTGGAGTTCCGCTTGAAACATACATACCTTCAGAAAAGTTGGCTATTGAGTCGGGAAGTGCTGACGAGAATATAGAAATAATGAAAGCCTATATGTGTAAGCAACGAGGGATAAGGCTGATTAAGCTGCCGATGAAAGGCACAGAACTGGATTATGCCAATAATTTAAAGAAAGCTTTTCAGAGCGTACATATATTTATTTCTTCTGATACCGAGGAAGATGTGGAGATAATCAAAAATACATTTGAAAGATGGAGGGACAGCCAATGAGAGAGAAAACCTATCATCTATACTTAAATGAAGAAGAACGAAGCCGAGTGATACAATCGCTCATTGAACTGAAGAACAATTTAGCAGCTCAGGGACGATACACCGATGCAGTAGATGATGTCCTCTGCAAAGTGCTTGAAGCAAAGAAAAAGAAATTGAAAATTGAATACATTTAGAACGTGTTTTGCCGTCTGTTTCCTAACCGGAGCAGGCGGCTTTTTTAATTTCCAAAAATTTTTTTGAAATATTTTTGGAAAAGCGGAGATTTTGGGTGTGCATTTCATACCCCTTTGTCCAAATGAGTGAAGGGGTTCATTCCGGATAGCAAAAACGGAAGCCTTTTCGCTTGAAAATTGAATAAGTCATTCACTAAGACTTTATTTCTGATGATAGCCACTTTAGCAGGTACGCCGTGATTTCTGTATTTCAGAATAGCGAGAACTCCGGCTATGAGTATCAGGTTGCCCCTGATATGGCGATGACAGTCAGAATGATAATGATACTTCTCTACGGAGCTGGCGGAGTACCCGGCAGAGGTTAGAATCCTATGATACAGATAAGCAGTCTGTTCCTTAGTGACTTCCCATAAGCATTTTGCTTGGCAAGGGGTGTTGAGAACAAATATTGCTATGACCGATTAGGAAATGAGTCGGTCAGGTACATAGCCATAATGCGGTGGCTATGAATTTTCAGAAAGGAGGGCAAAAAGAAGTGTCAAACTGCAAAACGATTTCCGTATGTAACCAGAAAGGCGGAGTCGGAAAAACCACCACAACAGTTAATCTCGGAGTCGGGCTTGCAATGCAGGGCAAGAAAGTATTGCTCATAGACGCAGACCCGCAGGGAGATTTAACGACTTGTCTTGGTTGGCAGGATACAGACGGCTTGGGTATCACGCTTGCAACGAAACTCACAGATGTAATCAATGAAACGATGACAGACCCTATGGTTGGTATCCTGCACCACGAAGAAGGTGTTGACCTTGTTCCGGCAAACCTTGAGCTTTCAGCAATGGAATTTAACCTTATGAACGCAATGAGCAGAGAAACTACACTCAAGAACTATCTGAGTCAAGTGAAGAACAGATATGATTATGTAATTATAGACTGTATGCCTTCGCTTGGTATGGTTACTCTCAATGCTTTATCGGCGGCAGACAGTGTTATCATTCCGGTTCAGGCTCAGTATTTGCCTGCAAAGGGTATGACACAGCTTGTGCAGACAATTTCAAAAGTAAAGAAGTATATCAATCCGGATATTAAGATAGATGGTATGCTGCTTACTTTGGTGGATAGCCGAACAAACCTTGCAAAGAGTACGGTGGAAGCACTCAGGGCAAACTTTGGTAATCAGATAAGGATGTATCGAACACAAATCCCGATTGCCGTAAAAGCCGCTGAAACTTCTTCCAAAGGCAAAAGCATTTATGCTTATGAGCCAAACAGCACAGTGTCTAAGGCATACGCTGAATTTACAAAGGAGGTGTTAGCCGATGGCAGGAAGAAAGAGCGACTTCACTCTCACGAAGCTCGATGATTTATTTACTACGCAGGCACAGCGAGATGAAGAACAGCTTTCAAAAATCCGAGATATTCCATTGGAGCTGATTGATGATTTTCCCGACCATCCGTTTAAGGTCAGAGACGATGAAGATATGATGCAGCTTGTGGAGAGTGTCAAGGAAAGAGGGGTTATTACTCCGGCAACGGTAAGGCAGAAAGAGGACGGCAGATACGAACTTGTTTCAGGACACAGACGAAAGCGAGCTTGTGAACTGGCAGGATTTGAAACACTGAGAAGTGAGATTGTAGACCTGAACAGAGATGAAGCGACCATTTTAATGGTTGAGAGTAATTTCCAAAGGTCAGAGATATTGCCGAGTGAAAAAGCCTTTGCCTATAAAATGCGTTTAGAAGCATTAAGCAGACAAGGGAAAAGAACAGATTTAACTTCCAACCCACTGGGTCGGAAGTCGGATGGCAAAGAAACTGCTCAAATAATCGGAGAACAATCGGGCGACAGTCAAACGCAAGTTCGTCGTTATATTCGTTTAACAAACCTTGTTCCCGAACTGCTTGAATTTGTTGATGAGGGGCGTATTAAAATGCGTCCTGCCGTAGAACTTTCTTACCTTGATGAAGATTGCCAGCGTGATGTGGTTGACGAAATCGACCTGAATGACGCAACCCCGTCACACGACCAGACAATCCGTATGCGAAAGTTATTCAACGAGGGCAACCTTACAACAGAAGCAATCCACGCTGTTATGTCTGAGGAAAAGCCGAACCAAAAGGAAAAAATCGTGTTGAGGGGCGACAGAGTAAGACAGCTTATCCCGAAAAACATTCCCGTCAGTCAGACGGAGGATTTTGTCTGCAAAGCATTGGAGTATTACAACAAGTTTTTGCGTAACCGTGCAGAACGTGACAGCAGATAGCCTGTTTTACAGTTCCCCTTTCTCACACTCTAACCCCTTAGTTATATTTTTACCTACCGAAAATGATATATACTATCTCACTTGAATATAACTATCTCAAAGTATATGTCTATCTCTAAGGGGCAATCGCACAGTATGAACGGACGGGAGGTGTATGGTAAAATGAAAAATTAACGAAAAATCCGCATTTGTTTTTCGGCAGGTAAATCTTGTCGTAAAAGAAAATCCACAAAGGCACATCGTAGAGATACGGTGTGTTTTTCAATTTTTACAGGAGGAAACGCAATGATAAAGTCAAAATTCAAAAGAGTCACGTCGCTTTTCTTGGCGACCCTTATGTGTGTGACCACTTTTGCAGGCATTGGCTCGACAACAGCATATGCTGCTTCGGGAGAAAAAGCCGATGTTTATATGGTCGATTTCCCTCGTGATGGCGATGCTAATTACGATGGGGTATGGGGACACAGCAATTTGACCTTGAAAAATGGTTGGCATACCGGACGTTCCAATTTTACCAATCTTAAGGCTATTGGTTCATACTCAGGCAATGTTGCTTATTGTATTGAGCCGGGAATTTCGCTCAAGGTCGGTCAGACAATGAATAAGTATGACGAAAATTATTTTAATAACCTTGCAGCCAATGGGGTTATTTCCGGAGATGAAATCCGTCTTTTTGTTGGTCGTATTTTACAGTATGGCTACCGTGGGACAATCTCGACATCTTGGAGGTCACAGAATGAAGCGGCAGCAAACAGCATTGCACAGGCTTATGCCACACAGCTTCTTATCTGGGAAACTGTTATCGGAGAGCGTGATGCGAACTTCAATCATGTAGCAGCCAGTGGTTGCAGCAATGTGAAAGATGTCATCAATGCAAAGCATCCGCTTCGCAATAAGATTTTCAGTTATTACAACAGTATGGTGCAGAGTGTACAGAACCATGCGACCATACCGAGCTTTTGTAATAAATCATCCGGTTCGGCAAAGACAATAGAGCTTGAGTGGAACGGAAGTAAGTACACAACTACTCTGACAGACTCCAATAATGTGCTGTCCAAATATAATTTCAAGGCAAGTATCAGTGGAGTGAGCTTTTCAGTGAATGGTAACAAACTTACTGTTTCTATGGATACTGCACCGAGTAAGGAATTTACCATTACCGCAACGAAGAAAAATGCAGTCCGCAGAGGTGTGGTTGTATGGTCAGAGGGCAAACACGGTCAGAACTCCAGTGTGCAGGATGTTGTCAGCTATGCTCAGGAAGTAAGCGACAGTATCAACGGTTATGTGAAGATGAAAGTCAGCTACGGTTCTTGTCAGATTGTAAAGACCAGTGAGGACGGTAAAGTTGACGGTATTAACTTCACAATTACCGGAAACGGTATCAATCAGACGGTTACAACAGCCAATGGCGGTAAGTTCCAGATTGATAATCTTATGCCGGGTATCTATACCGTAACCGAGCAGGCATACGATAAGTACGAGCCGCAGGAAACACATAGAGTTACTGTTGTGGCAGGGCAGGTTGCAAAGGTCACTTTCAATAACAAATTGAAGCGTGGCGACCTTCAGGTAGTGAAGTCCTCAGAAGATAACCTTGTTGAAGGTGTGAAGTTCCATCTTTACGGTACTTCTCTTTCCGGTGATACTGTTGACCAGTATGCAGTTACAGACAATAACGGTGTGGCAACTTTCAAAGATGTGCTTATCAGTGGTTCTGAACCATATACCCTTGAAGAAGTAGACACGGCTATCCGTTATGTTGTGCCAAAAAATCAGACTGCACCAGTGAAGTGGAAAGAAGTAACCACAAGAAACTTCAACAATATTTTGAAGAAGTTTACTGTAACAGTCACAAAGAGCGACGCTGAGAAAGGCGAAGCACAGGGCAATGCCAAACTTTCGGGAGCAGTTTACGGTATCTATAAGGGCGAAACGCTTGTAGATAAGTATGTTACTGATGAAAACGGTCAGTTCACTACTAAAGAATATGTTTGTGATA
>SKEJ01001646.1_pt1 | contig 11811 bp, 10 predicted proteins | sample 4826721 | NCBI WGS metagenome assembly SKEJ01 (sample SAMN11008812, study PRJNA524170) | human gut metagenome | biome: Human fecal sample; material: Feces; isolation source: fecal sample from pouch patient p31 | host: Homo sapiens | place: Israel: Tel-Aviv | collected 2015-06-02 | reverse complement strand
GTATAAAATTTCGATATGACAGGAATTGATAAGATCGTTAATTTTTAGTCAAAACATCTGGAATTGTATTGAATTTTTGTGAAAATTTTAGGCAAAGTTTGACTGGTATTTTCATCAAAATGGGTGTAAGATACTTAAAACTTGAAAAAGGAGGGGAAAAATGGAACAGATAATCGGTAAGTTATCCGAGATAGAGACAACTGCAGAGACCATTATGAAGGATGCACTGCAGAAGAAGAAAGCTCTTTCAGCTGAGATGGAAAGGCAGTCCAAGGAATTCGACACCCAGCTGGAGAAACAGACAGAAGAGCAGATTAAGGAAATTCGCCGGAATCTTGAGGGTGAGAAGGATAAGCGCCTGTCATCCCTGCGGGAAGACACTCAGGCTGCCTTAAGTCAGCTGGACGCTTACTATGCGAAGAATCACGAACGCCTTTCCAGAGAAATTTTTGAAAAGATCATTCAGGAGGAAGTGATGTAATGGGAAGCGTTCTTTCCTACAGCGGAATTTCCACGAAAATACGCGCTATGAGCAGTCATCTGGTGACAGATGAACAGCTTCAGGAAATCGTCCGTTTTTCGGACGTTCCACAGGTAGCCGCTTATTTGAAGAAAACGCCGGAATATGCGAAAGCATGGTCAGACCTTGATGAGAATAATCTTCACCGAGGTGAGATCGAGAAGCTTCTGAAGAAATCCATTTTCGGAAATTTCTCCCGCATTTACAATTTTGCAAACAAGGAGCAGCGCAAGTTCCTGGCACTTTATTCCAAGCGCTACGAAATCCGTGTTCTGAAAGAGATCATGACAAATCTCTTTGATCACAGAAGCACCGATCCTGTGGATATGAGTCCTTACCGCGACTTTTTCCTGCACCATTCCAAGCTGGACATTGACAGAGTGGCAGGTGCCGGAAATATGGATGAGTTCATGACAGCCCTGAAGGGCAATGAATTCTATGCTCCGCTTCAGAGCGTATATGAGAACGGCAATGGACTTTTATTTGACTACGGAATGGCTCTTGATCTTTATTATTTTAATCAGATCTGGAGTGTCCGCAAAAAGTTATTCAAGGGAAACGATCTGGACGAGATCACCAAGGCTTATGGTGAGAAGTTTGATATGCTGAATCTGCAGTTTATCCTGCGATCCAAGCGTTATTACAAAATGGAGCCGGCAGCCATCTACGCACAGCTGATTCCCGTGAATTATAAACTAAAGAAAGAAGAAATCACAGCTCTGGTGGAAGCTACCAGCAAAGAAGAAGGTGAGCAGATTTTTTCCCGTACCTGGTACGGCAGGAAATATCAGCAGCTGAACCTGATCTCCATGGAGGAGCTTTATAATAGTCTGCTCCGTACCGTGCTTGAGAAAGAGGCTCGCAAGGATCCTTATTCAGTAGCTGTTTTGTATTCTTATCTTTACCACAAAGAGCATGAGGTAAACCGTCTGACCATCGCACTGGAGTGTGTTCGTTACCAGGTTGATCCGGACGAGGCAATGCATTATGTTCACAACAATTAGTAACCCGGAGGTAGCAATGTGATTGAGAAAATGAAATTTGTCAGCATTACCGGGCCAAGAGAGGATATCGACCGAGTTGTAAATAATTACCTCAGCCGGTATGAGATTCATCTGGAGAATGCTCTTACTGAGCTCACAGATGTGAAGAATCTTTCCCCTTATCTTGAAATCAATCCTTATAAAGAAGCTTTAAGCACAGTCGGAAGCTTCTATGAAGAGGTTGAGAACCCGGAGCAGGCTTCTGCGAAGAAGCTGCCAATCGAAAAAGCTCTCTCTTTCGTACAGCAGATCAAAGATGAAGCGGATGTCCTTAACAAGACCCGTCAGGAACTGGAAGAGAAACGTGATTCTCTGGCAGAATCACTTCGTATCATCTATCCTTTCCGAAATGTAGACTTTGATGTGCAGTCAATCCTGAAAATGCGTTATATCCATTATCGCTTTGGACGGATCGAGAAAGATTATTTCGATAAATTTAAAACATACATTTATGATAATCTGGATACGATTTTCATTAAATGTGATGAAGATGACCGTTATATCTGGGGAATTTATTTTGTTCCCGTTCATGAAGCACAGCGAATTCATGCCGTATATTCTGCTATGCACTTTGAAAAAATCTTTGTACCGGATCAGTATGATGGAACTGCCAAAGCTGCATACACAGCACTTGAAGCGCAGTACAAGAAAACAATTGCAGATCTTGATGCAAACAAAGCGGCAAGAAAAGCTTTCTTCAGAAAAAATGCATCCGACATTGTTTCCTGCAAACATACACTTTCCCAGTTTTCACGGAACTTTGATATCCGTAAACTGGCAGCATGCACACATGGGGACAATAAGGGAGAGGCAGCAGCCGATTATAAGCCGAAGGAACCATTTTATATCCTTTGTGGCTGGATGACAGAGAAGGATGCTAAGGCTTTCCAGAATGATATTTCCGGAGATTCCCGTATTTTCTGTCTGATTGATGAGAATGAGCAGGAGGATGCCCATAAGACACCGCCTACCAAGCTGAAGAATCCCAAGCTTTTCAAGCCATTCGAAATGTACACCAAAATGTATGGCCTTCCGGCTTATGGAGAGATGGATCCAACCTGGTTTATCGCCATTACTTATTCCTTTATTTTCGGCGCAATGTTCGGAGATGCAGGACAGGGTCTGGTTTTATTGATCGGCGGATATCTTCTTTACAGATTCAAGCATATTGATCTTGCCGGAATCATCAGCTGTGCAGGTATCTTTTCCACATTCTTTGGCTTCATGTTCGGCAGCGTCTTCGGATTTGAAGATATTATAGAGCCTGTATGGTTAAGGCCTATGGATGCCATGATGAATGTGCCTTTTATCGGAAAACTGAATACCGTATTTATTATCGCTATTGGCTTTGGTATGGGAATCATTCTTCTGTGTATGATTTTTAATATTATGAATTCCCTGAAAGCAAAGGATACAGAGAAAGTATGGTTTGATACCAACTCTGTTGCAGGCCTTGTATTCTATGGATCCGCAGTGATTGTAATTGCATTGTTCATGACAGGCCATAAGCTTCCTGGCGGTATTGTTCTTTGCATTATGTTTATCCTTCCGCTGCTTGTAATGTTCTTAAAAGAGCCTCTTACAAACCTTGTGGAAAAGAAGCCGGCAGCCTTTGAAGGCGGTGTGGGAATGTTTATTGTTCAGGGATTTTTCGAGATGTTCGAAGTCCTTTTGAGCTATTTCTCCAACACACTTTCTTTCGTGCGTATCGGAGCTTATGCAGTCAGCCATGCAGCTATGATGCAGGTTGTACTGATGCTGGCCGGTGCTGAGAACGGAAGCCCGAACTGGGTAGTGATTGTTCTCGGAAATATTTTCGTATGCGGTCTTGAGGGTCTGATCGTTGGTATCCAGGTACTGAGACTTGAGTATTACGAGATGTTCAGCCGTTTCTACAAAGGAAGCGGAAGAAAATTCGAGCCGTTCCGTTCTGACGCGGAGGCAAAGTAAACTGCCGCTGGTAGTGAAATATTTATCAAATGTCTCTGTGAAATGCAGTGACATTACAAATGTTAAAACACGAGGAGGTCAATTATCATGACAGTTATGACACAGATTATTTTAGCAGTAGCGCTTGTATTAAGCATTATCGTTCCATTTGGTTATTATTTCATCGGCGAGAAGAGCCGTGGACGTTACAAAACAACAATCGCAACAAACGCATTTTTCTTCTTTGGTACCATGTTAGTAGCAGCAATGGTTATGTTTGCAGGAAGCTCTTCTGTACAGGCTGCAACAGGCGCTGATGCAGGTATTGCAACAGGTCTTGGATATATTGCAGCAGCTCTTGTTACCGGTCTTTCCTGTATTGGTGGTGGTATTGCCGTAGCCAGTGCGGCAAGTGCAGCTCTTGGTGCAATCAGCGAGGATCAGAGCATTCTTGGTAAATCCCTTATCTTCGTAGGTCTTGCCGAAGGTGTTGCTCTTTACGGTCTGATCATTTCCTTCATGATCATCGGTAAATTATAATTATGAAAATGTTTTTGATCAGTGACAACATCGATACCTGCACAGGGATGAGACTGGCAGGTGTGGAAGGCGTGGTAGTCCATGAGCGTGACGAACTGAAGGACGCTCTGGAAAAAGCAATCGCCAACAAGGAAATCGGGATTCTCCTTCTGACCGAGAAATTCGGCAGGGAGTTTCCCCAGATCGTGGACGATGTAAAGCTGAACCATAAAACGCCTTTGATCATCGAAATCCCTGACAGGCATGGTACAGGCCGCAAACCTGATTTTATTACCGGATATGTTAACGAAGCCATTGGCTTAAAGTTATAGGCAGGAGAAGACCAAGCATGACAATTGAAGAAAAACTGCAGCATTTCTACGACACTTCCGTTGCGGAAGCCCAGACAGAGGCTGAGAATACACTGGAAGCACATAAGAAGAGTCTGGAAGAAATGTTTGAAAAGCATAAAGAATCAAGAAAAATGGATGCCGAGGCACAGATCAAGGCAGAGACAGAAAATGCTACCCGAGAGGTAAACAAGGCACTTTCTGCTGAGCAGCTGACTTTAAGACGTGACTGGACAGCCAAACAGACAGAGCTTAAAAACGAGCTTTTTGTAGAGGTTAAGAATCATCTGGAGAACTTCATGGAGAGTCCTACGTATCAGGATTATCTGTGCAGCAGAATCCAGAAGGCAAGAGAATTTGCGGGAAATGATGAGATTTTTATCTATCTTTCCGCTGAAGATACAGCATTACAGCGCTCTATTGTAGCAAAGACCGGATTCACAGTTGAGATTTCCGACGAACCGTTTATGGGTGGTATCAAAGCCACAATCCCGGCTAAAAACATCCTGATCGACAACTCTTTCCTGAGTGCTTATGAGAAGCTGAAAAAAGAATTCAAATTTGACGGAGGGCTGAGCCATGAATAAAACAGGTATTATCTACGGCGTTAACGGTCCTGTTATTTATCTGAAAGGCGACCCGGGATTTAAGATTTCCGAGATGGTTTATGTTGGACCTGAGAAGCTGGTCGGTGAGGTCATTGGTCTGAAAAAGGGCATGACCACCGTACAGGTTTTCGAGGAGACAACAGGACTGAAGCCAGGCGATACAGTAATGGGAACAGGCGATGCTATTTCCGTTCTTCTGGGACCTGGAATCATTCATAACATTTTCGACGGTATCCAGCGTCCTCTGGAGGAGATCGCAAAATCCTCCGGAAAATATATTTCCCGTGGTGTAAGTGTTGATTCCCTTGATACTGCTAAGAAATGGGATGTTCATGTAACTGTTAAAGTTGGAGATATGGTAAGCGCAGGTACTATCATTGCCGAGACTCAGGAAACAGCTTCCATTCTTCATAAATCCATGGTTCCGCCAACAATTGGAGAGGCTGAGGTTATCAAGGCAGTTCCGGACGGAGCATATACCATCCTTGACCCGATTGTAACGGTTCGTCTTTCTGATGGCAGTGAGCGCGATATCGCACTTGCGCAGAAATGGCCGATCCGTGTGCCAAGACCTACCTACAAGCGTTTCCCTGCAAGCGTGCCGCTTGTAACCGGACAGCGTATTCTGGATACCCTTTTCCCAATTGCAAAGGGTGGTACAGCAGCGATTCCTGGCGGTTTCGGTACTGGAAAAACTATGACACAGCACCAGATCGCAAAGTGGTCTGACGCTGATATCATTATCTATATTGGATGTGGTGAGCGTGGAAACGAGATGACACAGGTTCTGGAGGATTTCAGTAAACTGATCGACCCGAAATCCGGAAACCTGATGATGGACCGTACCACTCTGATCGCCAATACATCAAACATGCCTGTTGCAGCCCGTGAGGCTTCTATTTATACAGGTGTTACACTGGCTGAGTATTATCGTGACATGGGTTATGACGTTGCCATCATGGCAGACTCCACTTCCCGTTGGGCTGAGGCTCTTCGTGAGTTATCCGGACGTCTGGAGGAAATGCCTGCAGAGGAAGGCTTCCCGGCTTATCTGGCTTCCAAGCTTTCCGCTTTCTATGAGAGAGCGGGTATGATGCAGAACTTAAATGGAACAGAGGGTTCTGTTTCCATCATCGGTGCAGTTTCCCCACAGGGTGGTGACTTCTCCGAGCCTGTTACACAGAATACAAAGCGTTTCGTCCGCTGTTTCTGGGGACTGGATAAATCTCTGGCTTATGCCCGTCATTTCCCGGCTATCCACTGGCTTACAAGTTATAGTGAGTACCTGGAGGATTTAACCCCATGGTACAGAGATAATGTTTCTGCTAAATTTGTAAGCGACCGTAATCAGCTGATGGCGATTCTGAACCAGGAGAGTTCCCTGATGGAAATCGTTAAGCTGATCGGTAGTGATGTTCTTCCGGATGACCAGAAGCTGACTCTGGAGATTGCAAGGGTTATCCGTCTTGGATTCCTTCAGCAGAATGCGTTCCATGCAGAGGATACCTGTGTACCGATGAGCAAGCAGTTCAATATGATGGAGATCATCCTTTATCTGTACGAGAAGTGCCGTTCCCTTGTAAATCAGGGAATGCCGGTTTCCGTACTGAAGGAGGACAATATTTTTGAGCGTGTTATTGCTATCAAATATGATGTTCCGAATAACAAACCTGAGATGTTTGACCAGTATAAGGCTGACATCGACAGATTCTATGATAACGTATTAGAGAGAAACGGCTGATAGGGAGGTAAGTTTTTTATGGCAATCGAATATTTAGGCCTTAGTGAAATAAACGGCCCTCTTGTAGTTCTGGAAGGCGTTAAAAACGCTTCCTACGAGGAAATCGTCTCCTTCCGTATGGATGACGGTACCGAAAAGCTTGGCCGTATTATTGAAATATACGAAGATAAAGCAGTAATTCAGGTTTTCGAGGGTACAGATAATATGTCCCTTGGAAACACTCATACACGTCTTAGCGGTCATCCTATGGAAATCGGGCTCTCCCCGGAAATCCTGGGACGTACCTTTAACGGTATTGGACAGCCAATCGATGGGCTGGGCGAGATCACACCGGAGGTAAGCCTGAACATCAATGGTCTGCCGCTGAACCCGGTTACCCGTGAGTATCCGCGTAACTACATCAATACCGGTATTTCTGCAATTGATGGTCTGACCACCCTGATTCGTGGACAGAAGCTTCCGATTTTCTCCGGAAACGGTCTTCCACATGATAAGCTGGCGGCACAGATCGTGCGTCAGGCATCTCTGGGTGCTGATTCCGATGAAAATTTCGCCATTGTGTTTGCTGCAATGGGTGTTAAGTATGATGTTGCAGAGTTTTTCCGCAGAACATTTGAGGAGAGCGGTGCTTCCGATCATGTTGTTATGTTCCTGAACCTGGCAAATGATCCGACTGTTGAGCGTCTTCTGACTCCGAAGATTGCCCTGACTGCAGCAGAGTATCTTGCTTTTGAAAAAGGTATGCATATTCTGGTTATCCTTACAGATATTACTTCTTTCTGTGAGGCAATGCGTGAGGTTTCTTCCTCCAAGGGAGAGATTCCTTCCCGTAAGGGTTATCCTGGATATCTTTACAGTGAGCTTGCTACTTTATATGAGCGCGCAGGTATTGTTTCCGGTGGTACAGGTTCCGTTACACAGATCCCGATTCTGACCATGCCTAATGATGATATTACCCATCCGATCCCTGACCTTACCGGTTATATTACTGAGGGTCAGATCGTTCTGGACAGACAGCTTCATGGACAGGGTATTTACCCGCCAATCAATGTTCTGCCGTCTCTTTCCCGTCTGATGAAGGATGGTATTGGTGAGGGCTTCACAAGAGCAGACCATCAGGATGTTGCCAACCAGTTGTTTTCCTGTTATGCAAAGGTTGGAGATGCCAGAGCCCTTGCTTCTGTTATCGGTGAGGATGAGCTTTCTCCTCTGGATAAGAAGTATCTGCAGTTTGGTAAGGCGTTTGAGGCTGAGTTTGTCGGTCAGACAGATACAGAGAACAGAAGTATTATCGATACTCTGAATAAGGGCTGGGAGCTTCTTGGTATGCTTCCGAAGGATGAGCTTGACCGTATTGATACTAAGATTCTGGATCAGTATTATCACGAGACTACCAAATAAAGAGTGAGGTGACTTGAATGGATCCGAATACCTTTCCTACCAAGGGTAATTTAATTCTGGCTAAGAATTCACTTGCTCTTTCCCGTCAGGGTTACGAACTGATGGATAAGAAGCGTAATATTCTGATTCGTGAGATGATGAATCTGGTTGATCAGGCGAAGGATATCCAGGGACAGATTGACGAGACGTTCCGGACTGCGTATGAGGCTTTGCAGAAAGCGAATATGGAGATGGGTATCGCGTTTGTGGATCAGATTTCCCATACGGTGCCGGTGGAGAATTCTATCCGTATTAAGACACGTAGTGTTATGGGTACGGAGATTCCGCTGGTAGAGTATGATAAGTCGGGAAATGTGCCGACATATGCTTATTATAGTACGAAGATGTCTCTGGATGAGGCAAAGGCGGCTTTTGAGAAGGTGAAGGAGCTTTCCATTAAGCTGTCTATGATTGAGAATTCGGCGATTCGGCTGGCTAGTAATATTAAGAAGACTCAGAAGAGGGCGAATGCGCTGAAGAATATTACGATTCCGAAGTTCGAGGCTCTGACCAAGGATATTTCCAATGCTTTGGAGGAGAAGGAGAGAGAGGAATTTACCAGACTTAAGGTTATTAAGAGAATGAAGCAGGGTGCGTGATGGCGCCCTGTTTTTTTTTGGGTGGGGGACGTGGGAGGAAGGGGATGCCGGCTGGGAGCGATGCCAAAATGGGCGTTTGACTGCGTCGCCTATTGTTAGGGAGAATTGCAAACTCGCCCTTGCAGGGCTCAGACAGTGCAATTCTCCCTCACGCTATACTCGTCAAACGCCCATTTTGGCAAAGCCCCCAGCCGGCATCCCCTTCCTCTCACTGTGTACTGGCGAGGGAAAAAACAGGACGGCGGCTGCGGGTGGGAGTAGGTGGAGAAGGGAAGGAAGTGACGCAGCGCCTGGGAAGAGAGGCGGATGGTAATTACGTTTGCTTAGCGTTGTGTACTGGTAGGAAACGTTGGCTGATTCCTTTTGGGGAGATTTTCGTGTTTACTATATTCTATTCTTTTGTATATTTTTAGTTAGCTTTCTTCTTGAGTTCTGTCAAAAATCATTTCTGTTATGTGTATTCTTTGAGTGGAGTATATTTCGCCTAAATTTGGTTGTTGCGGCATATTCTTTTGGGGGAGTTCACAGTTTCTTACCAGGTTGACCATGGAATGAACACAGTTTTCCCATTAATTGCACACATTTGGTCTGTATATTATTAGCCATAAGGAACACAAAACAAAATGATCCGGATGGAGAGAATGAGGACTTCGGAAGGGTTGAATGAATACAGAAAGGAAATGAATGGGTATGAAACGTAGATATTTAGCAGTTTTAATGGGAATTATGGTAGCAACAACTTCTGTTCCGGCTATGGTTTATGCGGAGGATAGTAAGACGGAGACGGCTGCGGATGCGGCGAATGATGAAAGTGGTGAGGCGGATGCTTCGGGTGAGAGTAGTGACGAGAGTCAGGAGAATATGGTACTTGGTGAGGTTAAGTCGGTTTCTGATTCGGAGATTACCATTGCAGTTGGGACTATGAAAGAGATGGGTCAGCCTGGTGGAGATGGCCAGAATGGTGGAGCACCGGATGGAAACGGTCAGGGTGGTGAGGCGCCTTCTATGTTGGATCTGACTGGCGAGGAGCAGACGATTACAATTACTGCGGATACAGTGATCACAAAGCAGGCAGGCGGTATGCAGCCTGGCGGAGATGGACAGAATGGCGGTGCGCCAGAGAAGCCGGAAGGTGATGGACAGAGTTCTGATTCTTCTGATGGAGCAAGTGACAGTCAGGACGCAGCTGACGATAACCAGGAAAGTGAGAATACAGATAGCCAGGACGGAGAAGAGCCGGAAAAACCAGACGGTAACGGACAGTCCGCAGAGGCTGAGGAGATTTCACTTTCTGACATTCAGGAGGGCGATATCGTTTCTATCACTTTAGATGAGGATAGAAATGCTGCTTCCATTACTGTAATGTCCATGGAAATGGGCGGTCAGGGCCAGCCTGGCGGTGATGGACAAGGCGCTTCAGGACAGGGAGGTCCTGATGGCCAGTCTCAGGGTGTGGACAGTTATACGGCAGCAAATGAGTATACAGAAGATACAACTGTATCAAATGAGACAATTGAGTCAACAGGAACTGACGAGAATGCAGCACTGATTTCTTCCGGAGCAAACGTAACACTTGATAATGATACCATTACAAGAACTTCTGCAGACAGCCAGGGCGGAGACAATTCCAGCTTCTATGGTGTAGGAGCTGCTGTTCTGGCAACAGATGGTACTGCTTATGTGAAAGATGGCAGCGTGACTACAGATGCAGCAGGTGGTGCAGGGCTTTTTGCATATGGTGATGGAACTGTATATGCTTCTGGTACAATTGTGAAAACAACTCAGGATACCTCTGGTGGTGTTCATGTAGCTGGCGGTGGTACTCTTTACGGATGGGACTTGGATGTAGAAACGAACGGTGAGTCTTCTGCTGCAATCCGAAGTGACAGAGGCGGCGGAACAATGGTGATCGATGGTGGAAATTATGTTTCCAACGGCGTTGGTTCCCCGGCTATTTACAGCACAGCTGATATTGCGGTAAGCAATGCAACTCTGACAGCAAATGGGTCTGAGGCTATTTGTATTGAAGGTCTGAATTCTATTCACCTTTATGATTGTGACTTGACAGGAAACATGAGTGATCTGGATCAGAATGATAATACCTGGACTGTAATCCTTTACCAGAGCATGTCTGGTGATTCTGAGGTTGGTAACAGTACCTTCCAGATGGATGGCGGCAGCCTGACTTCTGAGAACGGCGGTGTGTTTTATACAACCAATACAGAGAGTACGATTACTTTAAATAACGTGGATATTAACTATAACGATGACAATGAATTTTTCCTGCAGTGCACAGGTAACACCAACCAGAGAGGCTGGGGACAGTCTGGGGTTAACGGAGCTGACTGTCACTTTACAGGAATCAGTCAGGATATGCAGGGAGATGTGATCTGGGATTCTATCAGTGATCTTGACTTTTATCTCACAGAAGGCAGCAGCCTGACAGGTGCAGTTGTAGATGATGAGAGCTATGCAGGCGAAGGCGGAGAGGGATACTGCAACGTTTATGTAAGCGCAGATTCCACCTGGACTGTAACTGGCGACAGTACTGTCTCATCTCTGGAAAATGAGGGAACAATTATAGATAGTAATGGAAAAACTGTAACAATTCAGGGTACAGACGGAACTGTGTATGTACAGGGCGACAGCGAGTACACCATTACAACTGGTTCCTACAGCGACACAGCAGATATGTCTGGAGCAACGGCAATCCAGGATCAGAGTGTTTATACAGTTGAGAAACCGGATCAGCTTTAAAATTGGATAAAGAAACTCTCCAATTTGAAGATTATGGGCTTGATGAGTTATAAGAAAAAACACTGGGCTACACTTTATTGTGGCTCAGTGTTTTTTCGTTAAAAGAAGAGTGAACCTGAATTATAAAAATCCCGGTCAGAAAAGAAATATCAAGACAGTTCTTTTCTAAAGACCGGGATTTTTTATGTTAAATTTAAAATCAAATTCGAATTCTCCGACGTAAGCAACTTCCGAAAATTCTCCTAAAAAGAAGGAGGGCCGGACCTTTTGGCCCGGCAAGTATGAAAAAGAAAAAGTATATTTAT
>SKEJ01001638.1_pt1 | contig 11840 bp, 9 predicted proteins | sample 4826721 | NCBI WGS metagenome assembly SKEJ01 (sample SAMN11008812, study PRJNA524170) | human gut metagenome | biome: Human fecal sample; material: Feces; isolation source: fecal sample from pouch patient p31 | host: Homo sapiens | place: Israel: Tel-Aviv | collected 2015-06-02 | reverse complement strand
ATGAAAGACCTAGACGAATTCATGGCTATCAGTCCGCAAAAAAGCTGTTTGAGCTAACTCAAACAGCTTGAAAGATACTCACTTAATCAGAGGAACATCTTTGTTGCACTTGACTTGACAATTAGGGTTCAATATCAGGCAAATTCTTGTCAATAAAATCAAGTGCAGCTAAGCGATACTGAAAGGTTGAAGGTAGGAGTTCGGGATGTGCTGTGATGAAAACAATACTTGCATACGGATCTCGCTCACGAATCTGTTGAGCAACCAATATTCCCCCTTCGACATCACTGTCAGATCCAATATCTAGAAAAAACAGTAAATGCGAGCCCCTTTCCGTAATACGCTCTAATAATTGATTGGGTTTATCGTATAAATCAACCTTCCCAATTCTTAAAATATATATTTGTTTAGACTTGTGGATAGCATCCTCAAGACGAGCTTGTTGAAAATAATCTTCTTCTAAAACAAAAATATCTAACATAATTGAACACCTCTAATTACAACATCCTTATTCTATAACTTAAGATGCTAGTTACTCATAGAACGAATCCTATACTTTCACCTTGATTTTATAACTTTCGCTAATTTACAGCAAATGTTTCTAAAGCATATTGAACAATATATTGATTCAACTCTTGAAACTAAAAAAACACCACCCTCAAAAGAGAGTGATGTTACAACTCTTAAGAAATATCCACATAGCGTCTTGCACCACTATAAGTCGTATAAGATAACCATGTGTGTCCATCGGCTGTAAGGACCTTGTCATAGCGAACGGACATGCCTTTATCATAGTAGGCTAACTCTGGACTAGCAACACTTGGTTGAGCCTTGATAGAGCTAGGTTTGGTAAAGGTATAAGTACCAGTTGCAGCTAGGCTTGGACTTGCTGGTTGAGCAACTGCTGTTGCCTTACCATCAATAGCAATGTAACGACGGTTGCCTCCATGGCTAACATAAGAGAGCCATGTGTGACCATCTGCAGTCACCAATCTGTCATAGTTAACGGACATACCAGTATCATAGTAAGCCAACTCTGGACTCGCTACACTTGGTTCTGCTTTAATGCTAGAGCGTTCTTTGAAAGTATAGGTACCAGATGATGGTGTACTTGGTTGAACAGGTTGTTCTACAGGTTTAGTCACACTCGTTGGTGCGATAGCCACATAGAAACGATGTCCTGAATAGCTGAGATAAGAAAGCCATGTATAGCCATCATTATTGACAACCTTGTCATAGTTGACTGACATACCAGCATCGTAGTAGCTAACATCTGGGTTGGCTACCAAAGGTTGAGTCTTGATGCCAGTACGAGCGGTAAAGGTATATGAACCTGAAGCTGGAAGATTGTGGCGAGTTGCATTTTGAACTGGAACAGTTGTACTAGTGCCTCCGATACCTACCATTTTACCATCTTGGACATAGTAGAGATGGACAATGTATTCACCTGCTTCAGCCTTATGGTCACTAACATTGATACGAACCTTGTAGCTACCATCACTTTGTCTGCTAGCTTGGTGCCATACAAGGTCGTCTTGGCCGTCTTTAGCTGTCCAAACTGGAACACTTACGCCTTGAATAGCCTTGTCACCACCAGAAACATTAGTGATATGAACGTCAAAACCGAGGTTAGAGAGGTTTTCAATATTGATAGTACCGCTTGGTTTGCTTTCTTGTTGAGCAAGTTTAGCCACAGCTACATAACGTCGGTTACCATTGTAGCTGAGGTAAGAAAGCCATTCATAACCATCACCACTGACAATCTTGTCATAGTTGACTGACATACCAGCATCGTAGTAGGCCAACTCTGGGCTTGCCACACGAGGTTCTGCCTTAATGCCAGTACGAGCGGTAAAGGTGTATGAACCTGAAGCTGGAAGGTTGTGTCGGGTTGCATTTTGAACTGGAACAGTTGTGCTAGTGCCACCGATACCTACCATTTTACCATCTTGAACATAGTAGAGATGAACAATGTATTCGCCTGCTTCGGCCTTATGGTCGTTAACATTGATGCGAACCTTGTAGCTACCATCACTTTGTCTGTCAGCTTTGTGCCATACAAGATCATCTTGGCCGTCTTTAGCTGTCCAAACTGGAACACTCACACCTTGGATAGCCTTGTCACCACCAGAAACATTAGTGATATGAACGTCGAAACCAAGGTTAGAGAGGTTTTCAATACTGATAGTGCCACTTGGTTTGCTTTCTTGTTGAGCAAGTTTTGCCACAGCTACATAACGGCGGTTGCCATTGTAGCTGAGGTAAGAAAGCCATTGGTAACCATCACCACTGACAATCTTGTCGTAGTTGACTGACATACCAGCATCATAGTAGGCTAACTCTGGACTTGCCACACGAGGTTCTGCCTTAATGCCAGTGCGTTCTTTGAAGGTGTAAGTTCCTGAGTCAGGAAGGCTATAGCTAGTAGTTGTATGCGTTTCTTCAACCTTGGCAGGAACTGTGTAAGCTGTGCCACCCACACCAACTAATTTACCATTAGTTTCAACATAGTAAAGATGAACATTGTAGAGACCACGTTCATTCTTATGGTCACTTAGACTGACGTTAACCTTGTAGTTGCCATTGTTAAGACGAGTTGCATTGTACCAAATGATATCATCTTGGCCATTCTTTTCAGACCAGATTGGAACAGATACCCCGAGGACACCGTTTTGGTCTGAAACATTACTGATAACTACACTAAAGTCACCATTGTCATGACTTTCAATAGCGATATCGCCTCTTGGTTTAGCTACAGCCTCTGCAACAGCACCTAGGTCGACATAACGACGAGTACCACTGTACGAAGTATAAGAAATCCAACGGTGGTTGTCCGCAAGCAAAGATCTATCGTAGTTGACTGACATGCCTGGATCAAAATTGAACTCAGTCTTGGCAGTCAAGCTAGGTTGGTTCTTCACATCTGCAGGTTTAGTGAAGTAATAAGTACCACGTTCAGGGATAGTTTCATCTCTAGTCGCTTCAGTAGTGCTACTAGTGTTTTCGGCCTTCAAAGCTGCGATATCAGCGTAGTAGCGTTCATAATCGTAACCAATGTAAGAAATCCATTGGTGATTATCTTTCTTCAAGACCTTATCATAGATAACATGGTCGCCTGCACTAAAGACGAAAGTAGGTTTGATATCCATGATTGGAGCTGTACGAATTTCAGTTGTGCGACGGAAATAATAGGTACCGTTCGATGGGATGTCAAGAGAGCCATCAGCAGTCACAGGACCATCTACACCTGGCTGACTAGCATTAGTTAAGACAGTACGAAGACTAGTATCGACAGCTTCACGGTCAGTACCTCTAACTTCTGCTACTTCTGAAGTTGCTGAACGGTTAATCTCACTAACTACTTCAGAGCTAGCTACTGATGACACTTCAGAACGTGGAGTAGCCACTTCTGATCTAGAAACAGAAGCGACAGCAGATGCAGAATGAGCAACCTCTGCTGGTACTTCCAAAGAAGCAACCTCGCTGGACACTACACTACTAGCTTCAGAAGAAGCAACTTCACTGCTAGCAAGCTTAGGTCTTGGTGCTTCTGATCTTGACGCAGGTTCATTGAGGACATCGGTAACAGCTTCTGAAGTTGCCTGGTCAATTTGGGGTGCTTCAGAATTATTTACAGTAACTTCATAGTCTGTGATAGAACCTGTGCTATTGGCTTGTTCCTGAGCCAAAGCATGCCCACCAAGCATCAAGCTCGCACCAATTAAGACTGATGCAGCTCCAAAAGAATATTTACGTATTGAGTAACGTTGACGTTCCTTAAAAACATATGCCTTTCTCATTTTGATCACTCTCACTTTCTAGGCTGTTTGATAAAAATTGGAACCGTTTTCACACTTCTATTATACCTCTTTGAAATATTTTTTACAATTATTTCAATATTATTACTAAACTTTATTTTGTAGAAAATTGATAGCTAATTCTTTCAGATAACTATGATTAAGAAAAGCCCAAAGGGCTACCTGAGGGCTTTTGCTACATCTAATTCCTTGACACATTAAGCAAATCTGAATAGATTAATTAATTCATTCTGGGTTGATTTGACTATAGGTATCAATCTGGTCTAACTATGATTCATCATAGATGTATTCTTCTAAATGTTCAGTCACTGTAATCTCATCGCAGGAGCTAACATTTTGAAAGTCCTTAATGTAAACAATTTTATACTGATTTGGTAGAAGTAATGGAAAGGCAATTGGCTTACCATTCTTACACACGCGAAACATCTGAAGGCTATCTGTTACGTTACTAATAAAGACAAACGGAAACAAATGAGGACTGGGAGAATCCAAATAGTGATAGGTCCCCTTTAAGGTACCACTAGTACTTCTCACTTCTCCATGTTCTTTTTGAGACATTTTTAAAGCGCACTCCTTCTACTACTTGTAATTTCCTTTTCTTAAGTACCGAGGGACAATACCATTAATCTAATTTATTGTAAACATGCATCCGACCATATATCGCATCAGAACCGAAACGAATCTGTCCATTACTATCAAAGAAAATTGGGTCACTGGTTGGTCCATCATTATGAGCAAAACCTGCTACATAACCGCCATCTTGAGCAAAACCATTAAAGAGCTGACTACTTGTATCACTATAACCACTTTCAGCACCAACACGGGTTACACTACCGGATGGGGATACTGTAATTGTGTCCCCTAAGTCATTTTGATAGGTACCAGCAACACTAGAGAAATCACCATTAGCCATTGCTGTAACATCCACTGCTGTGGTAGCTGGTGTTTGTTCCGCTGAAGCGGCTGGTTGTTCTGTCGTCGTTCCTTGATTTACTCCGGCTGTTTCTTCACTAGGATTTGTTGGGGCAACTTCTTGTTGAGCAGATCCAGCAACATTTCCGGCTGATGGTTGTGAATCCTTTTCTCCAGAGGTCGCTTTTGATACTTCTTCTGAACTAGAAGATTTTGTCTTTTTCTCAGACTTCTTCGCTTTTTCTTTTGAGGATGGTTTTGTCGATTTCACTTTCTGACTAACCTTACTAGAGCTCGATGTTAATGTGGCTTCCTTCTTGTTATTACCACATGCACCAAGTAATAGAACGGAAGTTAAAGCGAGTGCGGTTAAAGTTGTGAAACGTTTTGTAGCAGGTTTCATAATAATTCTCCTTAATACTCTATTTTAGACTGTGTCATTTTCAAAAATCTTGATGAATAAGTTATATTCTTTAGTTCTTCTTATGAATCTAATATACTGCATATTTTAAAAAAAAAGGACACGTATGTCCTGCTCTATTCTTTCATAGCATCTCTCATTTTCTCTGACATGATGTCAGCTAAAGAGGTATCTCCTAATAATCTAGCCAGCTTTTCGTCTAGTTTCATTAGATTATTTGGCTTATCTAAACTAGTCGCATGCATCAATTGATATTTGAGATTGAGGTATTCTACCGGCAACTTTGAGCCTATAGCTCTCTCTCCAAGCAATTCCGATAAAGATATATTCAGACGTCTTGCCAAGTGCTCTAAGGTTTCTAGTTTAGGTTGAGACTTCCCTGTCTCTATACGTGTCAATTGTCGTACTGATAAAACCTCATCCCCTTCACAAAATTTTTCTTTAGTGAGTCCTTGTGCTAATCTCAACTCTCTTAACCGATGACCAAAGTCTTGTCCAAACATTGCTAGCTCCCTATTACTTGAAACTATTATAATTTTTATGATTTGTAATAGTATACCACCCAATATTCACTATTTCAATCGTGAGATGAAAACAATCATTACTTTCAACACCACTTACAAAGAAAAAGATAGGATTTTCATCCTACCTTTTCAAGTTTCTTTTATTGTATCACATCTTAAAGCTGTTCTGCTACTGCTGAAAGAAGATCTTGGATACCATTGGCATCGCTACCACCGGCCATGGCCATATCTGGTTTACCACCACCACGACCTGATACGATTGGTGCGAGAACCTTGATAACATTACCTGCGTGAACATCTTTAGACTTGCTTGCTACAAGGACATTAACTTTTTCGCCAATGTGAGCTGCAAGGACAAGGACGTCAGAGTAGTCTGCTTGTTTCCATTGATCAGCAAATGTACGAAGGGCACCTGCGTCAGAAACTTCCACTTGGCTAGCGATGTAACGAACACCATTAGCTTCTTTAACGTCTTTGAAGACATCACCAGCTGCTGCAGCTGCTGCTTTTTCTTTAAGAGCAGCATTTTCTTTTTGAAGGGCATGCAACTGCTCTTGAAGGCTAGCAACCTTGTTAGGTACTTCTTTCAATTGTGGTGCCTTAAGTGTTGCTGCGATTGCTTTGAGGGCATCTTCTTCTTCACGGTAAGCAAGGTAAGCTTCACGTGATGTCACTGCCAAGATACGACGTGTTCCTGAACCGATACCTTCTTCTTTGACAATCTTGAACATACCGATTTCAGCAGTGTTGGCAACGTGCGTACCACCACAAAGCTCAACAGAGTAATCACCGATTGAAACGACGCGAACATTCTTACCATATTTTTCGCCAAAGAGGGCCATAGCTCCCATTGATTTAGCAGTGTCAATGTCTGTTTCAATAGTTGTTACTGGAGTTGCTTTCCAGATTTCTTCGTTGACTTGTTCTTCGATAGCACGCAATTCTTCTGGAGTTACAGCCTCAAAGTGAGTGAAGTCGAAACGCAAGAATTCTTGTTCATTAAGAGAACCCGCTTGAACAGCATGATCACCAACAATATTATGAAGAGCAGCATGCAAGAGGTGAGTTGCTGTGTGGTTCTTCATAACACGGTGACGACGTGTGTGGTCAATTTCAAGTTTATAGTTAGCACCTACAACAAGTTCACCTTCAACCTCAACAGTGTGAAGGGCTTGTCCATTTGGTGCACGTTGAACATCAACCACACGCGCAACAACAGTACCAGCTGCATCTGAGATCGTACCGTGGTCTGCTACTTGTCCACCCATTTCAGCGTAGAATGGTGTTTGTTCAAAGACAAGGAGTGCTTGACCAGAGTTAACACTATCATGACGAGCATCATCAGCAACGATAACGCTCAAACGGCTTTCAGCTGTTTCAGCTTCATACAAGAACTCAGATGGTTCAGTGATGTTGGCGAGGGTTTCATTTTGCATACCCATAGAACCACCTTTAACCACGCTAGCACGCGCACGTTCTTGTTGTTCTTTCATAGCAGCTTTGAAACCTTCATGGTCAATCTTGAAGCCTTCATCTTCAGCCAACTCTTCTGTCAATTCCACTGGGAATCCATAAGTATCGTAAAGTTTAAAGATATCTTTACCTTCAAGCGTATCTTTACCAGATTTCTTAAGGTTAGCAAGAAGCTCGTCAAGCATGCTTGAACCTGCATCGATGGTACGTGCAAAGGTTTCTTCTTCACGTTTAACGATTTTTTCGATAAAGTCTTTCTTCTCAAGAACTTCTGGGTAATAGCTTTCCATGATTTGACCAACAGTTGGAACAAGTTTGTACAAGAAAGCATCAGAAATGCCGAGACGACGGCCGTGCATTACGGCACGACGGAGAAGACGACGAAGGACATAACCGCGACCTTCATTACCTGGAAGGGCACCATCACCAATGGCAAATGCCAATGAACGGATGTGGTCAGCGATAACCTTGAAGCTCATTGTGTCACCATCTGGATCATAAGTTTTACCAGACATTTTTTCGATTTCACGAATGATAGGCATGAAGAGGTCTGTTTCAAAGTTTGTTTTAGCCCCTTGCATTACGGCTACAAGACGTTCAAGACCTGCGCCCGTATCAATGTTTTTATTAGGAAGTTCCTTGTATTCTGAACGTGGAACAGCTGGATCTGCATTGAATTGTGACAAAACGATGTTCCAAATTTCAATGTAACGGTCGTTTTCAATATCTTCTTCAAGCAAACGGATACCAATATTGTCAGGGTCAAAGTCTTCGCCACGGTCAAAGAAAATCTCAGTGTCTGGTCCTGAAGGGCCAGCACCGATTTCCCAGAAGTTATCTTCAATTGGAATCAAATGACTTGGTTCAACACCGCAAGCAATCCAACGGTTGTATGAATCTTTATCATCTGGATAGTAAGTCATGTAAAGTTTGTCTTTTGGAAAATCAAACCACTCTGGGCTTGTCAAAAGCTCATAACCCCATTCGATGGCTTCATCACGGAAGTAGTCACCAACTGAGAAGTTACCAAGCATTTCAAACATTGTGTGGTGACGAGCTGTCTTACCAACATTTTCGATATCGTTGGTACGAATAGCCTTTTGTGAGTTAGTGATACGTGGATTTTCAGGAATCACAGAGCCATCAAAGTATTTTTTCAAAGTGGCAACCCCTGAGTTAATCCAAAGAAGGGTTGGATCGTTAACTGGAACCAAGTTAGCTGATGGTTCAACAGCGTGACCTTTTGATTTCCAGAAATCAAGCCACATTTGACGAATTTGTGCTGAAGTAAGTTGTTTCATTGTTTCTCCTTAATTAATTGTTTTTTATTTTGAGTTATTCTCGAGCATTTCCACATAGTCGATAGCGACACACAGCGAAATGGCCAAATCGGCGTAAGTATTTTCATAAACAGTAACAGTATAGGTCGATGTCAGATGGAAGAGCTCCTTTTGAATCCTAGCAACTACCTGATTTTGACTATTAAGTAGTTGAAAATCCAAGTCCCAAATATTACCCTCTATTCGCAAGCCAAGATTATCGACATCATACTTATCACGAAGAAAGGTTAATTTTTTTCGAATGTAAAAACTCGAACCATCCTGCAAGTCTACTATAAACTTAGGCAAGAGACTAAGCGGTTCCTTGGCGATATGACTAATCTCACGACCATCCTCACCAAAAATCGTAAAGGTCTTTGGAATCTTAAAAAAGGACCCTTCAACCTGATAGGCAACTCTACCTTGATCATCCTTGATATCAAAGCGTTCGCCACCCAATCGAAACTTCTGTTTGACAAAATAGGTTTTCATACGCTACCTCCAATATTGTCATACATTTCATTCAGAAAATACCCAAAGAATAAAAGACAAGACCACTAAACGAAGGGCGACGTGAACCGCGGTACCACCTTCATTCAATGAACTTGTCATTCTTATTTGTCTTTAATTGTGAACTTTGAGTAGCAAGTAACCAGATTCGTCCATGGCTCGCAGCGACCGCCATTTTTCTGTATCAGAAGCGATGATTACCAATCTCAAAGGGAAGGCTAAAAATGTCATGATATTAGAACCTTCAGCCACTCTCCATTTTAACGTGTTTTAGGTCTTAGGTCAAGCTGATAATAGCATTATCAACTCTATCTTGTGATTTATTTGCTAGAGCTTGATGATGAACTTGATGAAGCCCCAGAACCAGTCACATACTGGTCAAGAATTGCGCTAAAGGCCTTATCTACAACTTTAACATTATATTTCTTAAGGACCTTAGCAATCACTGAGTTAGTGAAGTTAGTATCAGCTTTCTTACCATTGATGATGACCTTAGTCAAATCATCCTTATAGTTTTTCCAATCTGCATTTTTCTCAGATTTTGAAACAGTTTTGACGATGTAGTAAGTTGCAGCACCAGTTGAGCTGTTTGAAACAGTCACTACGTCAGAAACGGCATTAGCATCTTGTTTGAAAGCTGCTGTCAAAACATCTGCTGGGAAGTCTTGAGAAGCAGAGTTAACTGTCTTAGAAGTCACTTCCAAGCTGTTATCTTTAGCTACTTGTGAGAAATCTGCTCCTTCTGCCTTAGCTTCAGAGTCTACTTTATCTGCAACTGCTTTATCAGTAGTTGAAACCACTTGCACCTCTGTATTTGGTGTGTAGTTATCATAGGCAGCCTTGTAATTTGCTTCCGTCAAATCTTTTTGTGCGGCTTGGTTAACAGCATACTCAACCAATTTTTGTGTACGGATTTGATTACGGTATGACTCTTCTGTTTGACCATAGGCTGCAAGTACTTGTGAGAATTGATCTCCGTATTGTTCTGAAGCTTGCTTATAAGCTTTGTCAACGTCTTCTTTGCTGACCTTGCTACCATATTCTTTTTCAAGAGCCTTTTGCAAAGTTGCACTCAAAACACTTTGTTGTGTTTGGCTGCTACCTTTAAGTGAATCAAAAACATCACCAACAGTAACAGTATCACCTTTCATAGACACCAAAGTTGTTTCTTCAGTTGTTTTGTTACCTAGAGAAACATACATAGCACCTGCACCAACGAGAGCTGAAACAGCTACAAGGGCAAGACCTCCAAGGAAGCGACCACCTGAGCTTGGTTTACCAGCATCACGTGTCTTTTTAGTTTTAGCACGTTTAGCTTTTTCTTTCGCTTTTTCACTGGCGAGGGCGATGCTTTCCTCTTCTTCTTTTTGGCGATCAAGATGCTCTTGTTCTGCGTCTTTGTCTGCTACAACCTCTTCAACAGTTTCTTCTGTTGACTCAAGGTTTTCATTTTCTTTAGCCATTCTATCTACTCCTTAAATTGTCAATATCCCTGTTATTATACCACACTTACTTAAATAATGCTTAATCTGGTAAGATAATATTTTCAGAATTTTTCCGAAGCATAAGAAGTCCGTCACTCATAGGGACCAAACTAGCAGTCAATCCAGGGTTATCTAAGGTCGCATCGAAAAGACGATGCAAGCCACGGTAAATCGTACGCTGACCACGGCGAACCTCCATGATGTCTTTGGCAATGTCCCCACCTTGGAAGATATCATCAAAGACGATGACACCACCTACCTTGAGACGTTTTAGGATTTCAGGCAGAAAGACGATATATTTAGACTTGGCTGAGTCCATAAAGACAAAATCATAGTCAGTGTCCAAATCTTGCAAAACTTCTGCTGCATCTCCTTCGACCAAGGTAATTTGTTTGCGACTGTCATACTTGGCTAGATTTTCCTTGGCAAAGCTAATCATTTCTTCATTACGATCAACCGTCGTAATCTGAGCATCAGGTGCATACTCAGCCATAAGAAGGGCTGAAAAACCAATAGCTGTTCCTACCTCAAGGATTTTCTTAGGCTGCAAGGTCTGCAACAAAAATCGGAAATAAGCAACTACTTCGTGCTGGATAATTGGAATATTTTCCTTACGAGCAAAGGCCTCCAGTTCAGCCAAATGCCCTTTATTTTCCTGAAGATGCGTTCGCATGTAGTCCACGATATCCTTGTTGACTACAGGACGTCGCATGTTGTGATTTGCATTTTTACTATATGATTTAACCATGTGTTTTATTATATAAAAAATCCCTAGCGAGTGCTAGAGATTTTTCTTATCTATAAATCAAATCGTCATCATTAGGCTACTTGACGTACCCCCCTCTTTTTCAAGAGGTATGAAATGACCAAAGCTACCACGTAAAGAGCAATAAAAACAAGCAAGGTCATCTGGTATGATTTTGTCAATTCGTAGGTTACCGACAAGAGCATTGGCCCCACTAAGGCCGCCATCGCCCAGGCAGTCAAAATATAACCATGAAGGGTAGCCAACTCCTTTGCCCCAAAGATATCGCTAAGGTATGGAGGAATCAAGGAGAATCCTGCCCCGTAGCAAGTCATCAGAACAGCCATCGCAACCACAAAGACAAGTGGCACTTGCAGGACAATTAGGAGGATGGCCATAACAATATTAACCACAAAGAGGAGAATAAAAGTCTTCGGACGCCCAATATAATCCGACAAGCCTGCCCACAGAAGGCGACCAAAACCATTAAAGATTCCCATAACACCTACAACAACTGCCGCTGATTCCGCTGACATCCCAACCATATCTTGAGCCATTGGAGAAATAGCAGAGACAAGGGCTAAGCCACATGAAATATTGATAAACAAGATGAGCCATAACCAGTAAAACGTTG
>SKEJ01001637.1_pt1 | contig 11842 bp, 8 predicted proteins | sample 4826721 | NCBI WGS metagenome assembly SKEJ01 (sample SAMN11008812, study PRJNA524170) | human gut metagenome | biome: Human fecal sample; material: Feces; isolation source: fecal sample from pouch patient p31 | host: Homo sapiens | place: Israel: Tel-Aviv | collected 2015-06-02 | reverse complement strand
GCGGTCATATACTTTATTGGTGCTTTCTCAAGCCCTCACGCCATTACTTGCGGGGGTTCTTGATCGCAGCCTGGGCGGGTGCCAAAATTACAGGGCATTGGACATCATTCTTCTCCCTCCGGGTACTGCTCAACGCTTCCTTTTGAACTGAGCAGCATCGGCTTGCGATGTCTTTTTATTTCTTCTATTTTCATCACACGGATGGCAAACATCCAATCATCTCCAAAGTCATAATGGAGCGAGAATTTCTGTCCTTCGACCAGCCCCAGTTCATCCAATGCAATATCGGTTCCCTCTGCATCATCCTCGTCAAACAGGTCATCTTCCATCGGATTGAATCGGTAGCAGTCTTCGCTGTACATCTTGTTGTCCATACAAAATTCATACAGATGCTCTGCCGTAAAATCAAATGCACTCAAAATCGCCATGCAGAGCTGATCCAGTGTATCCGTACCACAGATGGTTATCGTTCTGTATACGCTGCGCCCAAGCCCTGCCGGATAAACCTTTAATGTATACTGTGTCCTCATTACGATCCTTCTTTTGATTTTATTTCAATTCGACTTTCTGCATCTGTCCCAAAATTGCGTTCTTCACGCCATCACTCAAATAGGCCTCATTTAGCGTTTTCTTAGTATAATTCAGATAAGTTCCAGCCGTTTTCTCTGTCAGAAGTGCAGTAAAGTAACGTTCCCAGCTGAAATAGTCTTTGCCATCGATGTAGTCAGACGGTGTCTGCAATATCTGTGCAACCTCCGTATCTTTCAGGATTCCAGAAGAAAGTATCAGCCATTCAAAAGATTCTGGCAAATAGAGTGCCAGATTCTCTCTTGTCAGCACCAACTGCAACACCCTATCCATTTCCGGGCCAAAGGCAGCGCCATCTGCAATCACCAGAATCTTTTCATCCTTATGCGCCTTCAAATAGGAAAACACATTTGACTTTCCATTTGCAGTATCACACTGCATTTGATGCTCTGCACAGACCGCATCAAAGAATTGATACCCCGAATTGCTGTCCTCTGTCAAGATCTTCTCCGGTTTAATATTTTCAGTCGTACTATCCGGGTAAATTCGATAGAACGAATGATAACTCTGTTTCAGTGTCCCATACTTTCCAGAGGTTCGGATTCCATACACTTCTTCCACACTGTATGGCAAGGCTGGCAAACCCTCTCTGGTCACGATAACATAATAGTTATCCGTCTGCTGAATCGCACGCGCAAAATCTTTGGTCCTGACAAACTCGTTTCCTTCGTCGATAAAAACAATGCTGTCCTGAATATTGTCAAGTTGTCCCTTCCAAAGATTTCCTTCTACCACGTAGCAGCTTTTATCACAATTTAGAGTGACCGGTCCACTCTCTCCATCGTTCATATGTGTACGAATCATATCTACGAGAGTCGTTTTACCCGTTGCGCTATTTCCGCGAATGATGGTCAAGTTGCGTCGCAGTTCAAATTCATATTTCAGGTACTTTGTGCCAACGACCACTTTATGAATGCCTTTCATTTCTGTCAGCCCCTTTACACAAACTCACCTGCGGCCAAAATCAGCTCTTCCATACTGTGAACGATTTGATTCGTATTCAGCACTTTTATTGTAAACGGCTTTTTGCCAAAATCCATCAGGTGACGCAAATTCACCGTGCGATCCTCCTGCTCTGCAATTTTGAGCAGCCACTTTGCACAGTTGTCACCGCAAGTCGATACATTGAACACTTTCTCCGGCTCAAACTTTACCAAAATCAGTGTCTTTACGCCACCAGACAAACCAATCGGTGGAATTTTACCCAAGACCGGGCTGTCAATTACACCACTGTCGATAACGGTAGACTTATCCACATCCTGAATCATTTCCTTGACCATCGGGTCAACGATCCAGTTTTCCTCGTAATCGTATTTGAAATAAGAAGCCGTATTGTACACCGCTTCCTTCATATCACCGTAAAAAATGTTCAGCATCTTATCACCTCATCGATGTGCGTACTTCTGCTATCATTGTACCCTCTTTCAGCTTACAAAACAAGATGCAAAAAGCTCTTGGCCTCCATTACAGAAGCCAAGAGCTTTTATCTTCTTTGTCCTACCAGATTTTATTTCCGGGGAGACTTAATTGCAGCCTGAGCGGATGTCAAAATTGCAGAGCGTTGGAAAGAATAATAGTACGTTTTTATGGGGCAACAAGCGTTTTTATCTTCGCACGAATTCTACTCCAGAAATGTTTCTTGTTCGATTGTGACCCCATATTGCAAAATCTTATCAATTGCATCAACAAACAGCGTATGTCTTCCCGCATTCCGCTCTTCCTTCAGCTTCTTCAGATACTGCTCCGGCCGCTTCAGGCCATTTTTGTGGTACTGTTCCACAAAGCGCCCTTCCATACGCATGGGTTCAAGCTGTGGGAACACCGTTTGCAGGTTTTCAAACATACAAAAACCGCCCAGATCAATATCTGCCCAGAATCGAATTTGCATGGTTTTCTCTGCCGCAGCAGCCAGTTTTTCAAAAAGTTTTTTCTTCCGCGGGCTCAGAAAGCCGCCGTGATAAACAACAAGTTCTTCCGGCTGTTTTTCCGCCAGCAAATATTCATCATAGTTCGTTTTATTTTCGATAAAGGTAATGCAGCAGATGCTTTTCAGTTCAATGTCCACAATCTCTGACACAAGTGTACTGGGCAAAGCCAATCCATAAGGTTCTGCTGCGCTGAGCCGTAGTTCTCCCTTCTTCAAGCAGATCGCACAATCGCCCGAGAGTTCGTAAAGCTCCGGGCGGGCATAGATTCCCAGAAATGCAAGCTGATCCCGCTCACCAAGTTCCGCTTCTGTACAGGCCGCCGCCAGCTGGGTATTGTACTTTCGTGCAATGGTAAGAAACAGCTCCCGTACATTTCGCTCAAAATACTTGGTATCGTGAAAACACTGGCTGCTGAATGCACGCATCGTCACACTGCCGGACAACTCCGCATACCGTTGAAACGTGAGCAAAAGCTCCTGCAGCAGACCGTCGTTTTCTCTGCAATACGTCGGCACTTTCATGCTGTTCCGCACCTGAGCACATACAGCATCCCTCCATGCCGCGATCCATGGAACGGGATTGTCTGCCAGCTTCTGCATGATGATGTTTGCAACCTCTTCTGCCTTTTTTCGCGGATGCACTCTGTCGGCGCATTCATAGCACTGTGCGACCCGTTCCAGATCCAGCACAATGCAGGAGAGAACGCTCTGCTTTCTCGCCCATTCCAGACGCACCAAAGCCTGCTGCTCCAGCTCCCGCGCTGCAATATTATAAGCATCCCGAACCACCGCATCTTCGTATTGATACTCCGGCAGCTCCCCTTTATCGATGCGCAGCATTACCCGACGTCTGGATGTGTTGGGTTCAGAAAGATGCTTACTGTTTTCAAACTTATCCAGCAGACGATTCAGGATCACCTGTGCTTCCTTCATTCTGCATCTCCTTTCCAAATGGAATGATATGCATCCGGTATCCGGATTTGTCCACTAATAGTGTACGGTCTGCAATGGGCATAATGTCCGAGACCTTATCCGGCGGCGTACAGATGATCGCCTGCAGCCCCATCTTTCGGAGAAGGAGTACACTCTCCGTGATCCGGTCACTATCCATTTTATTGAAAGCTTCATCGAACACCACCAGACGCACCGTATTACCAAAACGGGTAGCATCGTTGACGCGGTACAGCTGGGCAAACGAGGCCAGCACCGCAATATAGAATGGCGTTTGTGTTTCACCACCAGACTTCATATTCAGTGTTTGAGAAAGCAGCTGCTTGGAACCGTTCTGATCGGTCGTTTCCAAATCAAACTTCAGATACGTCCGGAAGTCTGTATAGCGGACGATATTCTCCTGCAGTTCGCTCTGTTTGCGGGCATTGAGCTGCGTATCGTCTGCCATTGTGATCTGGCTGAACAGTTTTTCGATCAATGGGCCGTATTTTTGCTGAAAGGGCAGTGCGAATAGACCGGATTCGCCTTCCATCAGTTCATCTGCCATGATCATGTTATAGTAATCCAGATAATCCGGGTTTGGCCCTACACGGAATTGGTACTTGTCTGTGCCAAATTGTGCCTGGCGCAGGGCCTTGTTCAAATTGTGCACCTGTTCTTGCACCTGGTCGATGCTGGATTTCAGTTTGGCAAGGAAATCGTTCTGGAATTGCTCCATTGCGCTTTCCCGTGCCGCCCGAATTTTTTCTTTGTATCGGGGCAGCTCGCTTTCCTGCAGAGTACGCCGTTCTTCCTCGTATTCGGTGTTATCCATCACCTCGATCTGGAATGCACAGGGTTTGAACCGTTCTGCATATTCTCTGCGTGCTGCAAACAGTTTCTTCTGAGCCCCGTCCATCGCCTTTGTGCTCTGCGCCAAACTGTCGCCAAAGTTCTTGCGGATGACATCTGCCTTTTTCAAGCGGACAAGCTCCTGCCGATAGCGGGGAACGCCGATGGTTTCTCGGTATTCCTTCGTGAACTCCTCGTTCAAAACATCTTCGATAGCCTCATACCGTTGGTATTTTTCCGGCAAGATCTCATATTCCAGCTGATGGATGCGGTCTTCCAACTTCCCTTTTTGCACATTTTTCGCATCTTTTTCCTTATTGAATGCAAGGATCTCTTCTTTCAACTGTTCAATGATGCGTCGCTGCTCATCCAACCAGAACAGATTCAACTGGGAAAGCTGATTTTTGACTTCTGCGATTTCCTTGATGATCGTCTGGACGCGCTGGTAGTCCTCCTGCTTTTGCGCCACATCGATTCGGACGAATCTTTGGGTAAAAAGCGGCTCCTGCAGGCCGGTCAGCTGCTTCTGGAGCGGCTGCCAATGCCGCAGCTCTTTCTGCAGACAGGCCAGTTCCTTTTCCAGATGGTCGTTGCGGAGCTGCACCGCACGTCGCCCGATGAAGGCGTCTTCCATCCAGCCCTTCCGAAGTGCGCGGGCCACATAGCCCTGATACAGCATTCCCTCTGCCGTAATTGCCGTCTTATAGCAGCGCAACTGTTCTGCCGTGTCGCAGCATATCACCCGACCCAGAAGATAGTCCACATAGCTGCGTGCCAGCTTGTTTTCTGTCTCCACCTTTTCTGCCAGACTGCCGGGCAGCGGTCGAAGTGTTTCTTTTTCCCGCAGTTTTCCGATATCTACCAGACCAACCGCACGGTACTCTGCTTCCTGCTTCAGCCGGTCGTAAATGTTAAGTGCATCCTGATAACGTCCCGGCTCCACCAGCAGATAATATTTCTGGTTATTTAGGTAGCCTTCTACCGCTCCACGCCAGCGCTCATCTGCCATTTCCAGCACATCAGCCAGAATATAAACGGGAACCGCATGCCCCGTTTTATCCGCCAGATTCTTTTCCAGCCGGTCTTTGAACAGCAGAAGTCCATGGGGATAATCTTTTATGTTCCTGCGCAGATTTGCAAGCACCGCACTTTTCTGGTCGGCTTGCTTCTTCAGCTCTGCAATACGATCCTCTGTTTTATGAGCCGCACTGCGGACAGCATCCGACAATTCGGCCACTGCCTGCTGCCCCGTTTCAAACAATTCCACAGGCCGGGCAAACAATCCCTTCTCGTCACCAGTAAATACAGCATATGCTTTCTGCGCCGTGTTCGCCGCTTCCTGCACCGGTATGAGAAGTTCTTCCGGTTCCAGTTCTTGTATCTCCCCACAGAATCTCTGCAAATGCCGTGCTTCCCGCTTGATCTCCACTTCAAGATTTTGCAGACCCTGTTCCAGCTTTTTCTGCTCATCTCTCAGAGCCTTTTCCGTGTTGAGCAGACGCTCTTCCTCCTGGAAAACGTTGCTCTGCCTGTAGGCCAGCTCCAGCTCACTGCGGCGCGTTTCTTTCTGTTCGATCTGCCGCTCAAGCTCCTCCCGTTGCTCATTCACATTTGCAAGGTTCTCCTTGCATTCAGTTCGTTCCAATTCCCTCTGGTCGATCTCTGTCTGCGCAGCTTCTTTTTCGGCCCACCGTACCAGAAACTTCTGGATCTGGCAGCGGTCTATGGCTTGGTTCATCTCCTGATACAGCCTGCTGATTTGCTGCAGCGCATCCAGCTTTTCCTGCTGACGCTGCGCCAGCAATTCGTGCCGTTTATAATCCCGGATGTTTTGCTGCATCAGCTCAATATTGGGTTTATCCGGAATATCGCAGATGTTTTCCGTGATGAATTTTTGGATATCCACAATTGGCCGGAACGAAACAGCCTTCTTCATCATCCGTAAGACCTGCTCGTTGTGGACGTTCCACTTTGCAAGCATGTTGCGGCGATACTCTTTTTGGGTATCGTAAAATTCTGCCCGTGCATAGTTCTGCTTCAAAAAACGGCGAAGTGCAGAAATCTCCATTGCCTCGCCCTGCTCAATAAAGCAATTTTCCGGCAGTGTCCCCGTGTAAATAAAGAATGTATCACGGTAACTTCCATCGCTGCGGCAGTCAAAGGTAACGCCCGTCACAAAGCTGCTGCCCTCCATCTCATCCTGAAATTCGCAGACAATATAGGTAGAAAAGTCCTTACCACGACGGGAATACGGGCTGTTATCATCCATGTCGGCGCGCAGATAGCCTTCCAATGTGCGCTGCGATTTTTCGTTGGCCGCCTGATTAAAGTTGCGGGCGTTGGTCTCGCCCAGCAGTACGATCTGCAGTGCATCGATGACCGTTGACTTTCCGGCGCCGTTCTTGCCTGTCAGAAAATTGATGTCGCCCACTTCAATCAGTTCCTTACTGAAATAGAGCCAGTTGATCAGCAGGATCTTCTTCAGCTTCTTCATCTGTTTCCTCCTTTTTCAAAACAGACACCACCAAGTTCAGCTTTTCGCTGGAGACCGCAGAGAGAATGGTGGGCAATATTGCGATCCTGCAGCTGCCCTGGTTGAATTTTCCTTCCAGTCTTTGAATCACAGAATGGTTTTCCAGTACCGTAAACGCGCGTTTGACCTCTTCCATATTCGGCTTAGCCGGAAAAACGGGATAGTCGGTCACCACTTTTTCCAGCACATCCCGCACAGTACACACGGCATCCTGCTCCAAACCCAAACGCTCCATATTTTCTTCGTAGATCAGCCGTAATGCCAGCAAAATCGCCGTTTCTTTTTTATTGAGGTTGCAACGGTTAGCCTCGTCTGTGTTCAACACATAAAAGTATCCGTTCAGTTCATCCCTGCGCAAATCCCAGTCCAGCAGACTCAGGTACTCCTGTACAGCCTCATAGTGCCGTGATAGAAAAAGATAGTCTGGGTTATCCACCCTGCCTTTTCCCGGCTGGTAGATGGTTCGCACAATGTATGTGCGGCTGAGCAGCTGATTGCAGACAGATTTGAACTGTTCCAGTTCTTTTGCCGTTGCATTGGTAACAAAATCAAAATTCACGGCTTCTTCTCCTTCCTCCGGATCTGCATTTTCGGGATCGAATAGCCATTTTTGCAAAAAATGCCATCGAGTTCCTGGACCACATAACCGGCAGATGTATCCTTGCTTCCAAGGATTGCCAGCAAACTCATGATATAATCCTTGTCCTCTTCAAGCGAGAGCTCCTCCGAGCAACGAATGTCAGCGTCTCCCAGCCATCCCTGCACGTAAGCATTTACTGCTGCCCGGCCATATTTCGATTGCAGTAACTGTGCCGCTCTGACCTGTTCTTCCGTATTCGGTGCCTGATCATCTTGTATCAGCACCGACGCGGTTTTTGTCCGTTTTTCGGGACGCTTACGGTACCACAGACTTTTTTCTGACAAAAAAGACTGCTCATACAATTGAAATGCCGGTCGTATCTGGTCCACCAGCTCAGATGCCCTGCGGTTTCTGGACAGTGCCGTCAGCAAAACATTCAAATTGCCGCGCACGCTTTGATCTCGGTTCGTCAGGTTCTCGATTTTCTGTGTTGCTGCCCTGGTATAGCGCCGGACCTGCGTATCAATTTCTTCAAGATAGTCCTTCTCTAAATTGTCATAGCGTTCTTCGATCCAGAAAATTTTCCTCAGCAGATCGGCACGGCAGTCTTCCAATGTCTTGCCCCGCTTATCACGCAATGCTTCATTTGCCATCGTCATCAGCAGCGCGTCATCTTCTTCCCACCGTCTCAGTATAGATTGAATTGGGACACGATACTTCGGCACTGAGTCTTTGATTTTCAGCGGACGGATGTATGCCTCCACAACTTTTTGTCCGAAGTCATTGAAGTGTGCAGCCAGCACCTGGTTGACATCCTGCATATCGATCTGCATCTGAAAGTAATGCTTTACGTTATGATAGACCATTTGCAACAAACTAATCAGTGCCGTTGTGTTATCGTAGGCACTGTAAAGCGCCGTCATTTTTTCGTAAGCATTGTTGCTATCGTCAGCGACCTTTAATGCAGAGAACGTTCCGAACACATAGGAATATCCACGAGCCGGGCTATCATCGCGGAGTTGGTGGAATAATTCCAGCAAGCGGCTGCTGTAATTAGGAATCGTGATATACTCTTCAAAATCATCCCCACGTTCCTTCTCAAACCACCCCTTACTACACAGCTTGCGGATCAAAAAACGAGCGCGGCCAGAGATATCCCTCAGTTCCTCTTCGTCAATGTCTTCATCTTCAAACGTAGCATCCGCCAGTTCCTGCTCCAGCCTGCCGCGCAGCATTGAATACAAGACATCTTCCCGTATTTTCAAGTTTTCTTGGTATGCTGCGTACAGTACGTCCAGTGCATCCGCATATAAAATACGGTTGGGCGAAGCCAGCGGCGAGAAAAGTTCACTGGGAACCACTTCGAAAAACTTCATAGGCCTACCACCTTATTCGACTGATATACGCTTTCTTTTCTATTATTGTACCTTCTTTCCGCTTACAAAACAAGACGCAAAAAAGGGGCTGTTGCAAAATAGCAAAAGCGAAAGACGTTGAAAACTTCAGCAAAGAGTGCCTGAAACAGCCCAAAAGTTGAAAACTTTGTCATAAATTCAGAGAAAAAGGTATAGCAAAGCTGAGCCTCTGTGAAAAAGCAGGTGCTCAGCTTTTTACATTTTCAGTTCCAAAAAATTCTACTCTTTTTTGAGGGGAAAAAGATGAGATTTTCTCTTTCCGCGTTGCAATTTGGAAAAGAACTTCTGGAGGTCAAAAGCAATGCAGAGGAGAAACAATTCGGTAGAGATATTGGTTCTCCCTCGCATCAAGAAGCGCCGGAAGTTCCTCAAGCTGGGCGTTGGCTACATACACCGGTTCATGTTCATCTATTAAAATATTTTCGCTTATTGGCAGGGTCAGCTGTTGATATATGCCGCCCTTTCCTGTATACTGTTCATGTTGTATCTGGTTCATTGCAGTTTCAGTTTACAACAAAAAATGAGATAGGCAACCCCTTTTGGGGAAGTCTATCTCATTTTTTCGTTGGGGCTATTTTGCAACAGCCCCTTGTCGCTCGCTCAAGCTACCCAACGCAAAAACTGCCCCGGCTTCCTGTTACGGAAACCGGGGCGGTTTGTTATACTTTATTTGTGCTCTTTATTCACGTTTTTTCAAGCTCTCGCGCAATTATTTGCGGGGATTTTTGATTGCAGGCTGGGCGGGTGCCAAAATTATAGAGTATTCAGAGACATCCATGGATGTTTATGGACTCAGCGGCTCACAAATGCCATGTCCTTTTCCAGCAGGTAGGGCCGCAGATAAGCCACTGTGCCGCACATGGGCAGTACATCTTCCGAAAGCTGAATGCCAAGCTGCTGGATGATATACTGCCGACGCACCTGCATCCGCTGCCACATCTCCGGGTACTGCTGGCAGATCTGCTCCTTCAGAGTCTCATCGGCCAGCACCACGGTGCTCTCGGCACAGCTGCCGCCGTAGCCCGGCACCGATGGAATGATATCGATCTGCAGCATCATGCCGCTGCGCAGAACCTCTGCGGAGTGCTCATAGATCGGAGAGCAGAGCCATTCTTCCTCGGCCACCAGATGGCCAGGGCAGAGCGACCAGCCGTAGGTTGCACGGGGCAGAATTTCTTCCACCTTGTCGAACATCTCACCGCCGGTCATGCCCACATGGATCTCCTCCAGCCAGCGGGTATAGGCAGCAAAGTAGGGAGCCGCTACCTTTTCCACATAATCCTGAGCGCCCTGCGGCAGCTCCGAAGCGTCGTGCACTGCATAGGCTGCGCGGCTGGAGGAGCCGCCCGAATAGCCGACGGTCAGCGAAATGGTATCGCCCACCTTGACCGTGTTCTGGGTGGGGAACATATTGCCCTTGATGAAGCGCGGGCCGCTGGCGGCAATGGTCACGATGCTGTTGTGCTGGCCCTGCCGGTTGAGCTGAGCGCCCAGTGCGGTCTCCGGCACACCGGGAGCCAGAAGATCCATAGCATCCAGCACACCGTCTGAAGCCAGTGCAGCGCCATATTCGTAATGGGCGATCTCGTTAGCGTTGTTAGTGGTACGGGCACCGCCATCGCCAAGGAACAGATCTCCGGCATTGAACAGGTTCTCGTCGCCGCCGGTAATGGCACGGATGGCATCCAGAATAAAGGCCGGGATGTCAAACAGTTTTTCGTTTTTCTCCACCGGGCTGGTAAAATGCTTCCATCCTGCAATGCCGATGCGGCGGCCCGGCGCAATGCCTGCCTCCTCCAACAGAGTGCGCAGGGGCTTGTCAGCACGGTTGGGCTGGTTGGGCAGTGAGAACAGTGAAACATGCACGGCCTGCCCCGGGATACGGGCTTTGGACGCCTTGTTCAGATTCTCATTGCCCAGCACAAAGTGAGCCGTGCCGTCGGCGTCCAGAACCAGCAGAGACTCTTCAAAGCGGGTAAAATATCCCATCAGGTACTGGAAATTACCGCAGTGTTCGGCGTCACCGTACACCACCAGTTGCTCAAAACCGCGGGACTTCATGCCCCGCAGAACCTTGTCCAGACGTTCCTGGATAGTGGCATCCGTCAGCATGACCGGCTCTCCAGTACAGTCCTTGGGCGGCTGCGGCACCTTGGCCAAGCGGATATCGTACTGTTTCATTTTCTTACACCTCTCGTTATTGATTTCTTGTATTTGGCCTGCGGCCGGTTTCAGATTTTGTCAATGGGGTACATGGGGCGCATGATCTGCTTGAAGGGAATGATCCGGGTATCCTGCGGGGTAGCTCCCTGCGTCAGGGACATGACCGAGAACGCAGCCTTTTCCTTCAGCTCCGGAAAGATATAGCCCTGCTTGACCACAATCACATCGTATGCGTCCCAGTCCAGTCCAGCCCCCACGAACTGGTGCTCTTCGCACATGGTCTGGCGGGTACTTGCCACATTGATATCCAGTGGCAGGCCGTCCACCGACACCGCCACCGAATAGCCATACACGGCATCGTGGGGATGGTGCAGGTAGCCGCGCAGAGTGCCCTTTGCCTTCACCGTCACAATGCCGCCAAACAGATTCGATGGCTCCTCGGTAAGCGACACATCGGTATCCACAAAGATCGCCGGAAGATTCTCTCCATTGTCGATTTCCTCTAAGCAGTATACAAGCGGTCCGCGTACAATCGCCGTCTTTCCAGAGTCTGCCCGCACCTGTGGATTGGCATAAACAAATTTTGCCGGTGCGACAAAGGTTACCTGCACCTGCGCAGCCTCATCCAGATGAACACGGCAATAGCCCTTTTCCGTCACCTCTGTCACCATACGGACAGTTCCATTTACCTCACTTACCCGTACCTGATAATCTTTTGCATAATCCGGTACGCGAAGCAGCAGATCCATGCCGCCCTCCGGCACCTGATCAACCTCCAGGGAATACGCATTGATCCACGGGAACTCCGTCTGCAGCTTTATCAAAACCGGAGTATTTCCCCAGTGAAGCGTTGT
>SKEJ01001126.1_pt2 | contig 11876 bp, 7 predicted proteins | sample 4826721 | NCBI WGS metagenome assembly SKEJ01 (sample SAMN11008812, study PRJNA524170) | human gut metagenome | biome: Human fecal sample; material: Feces; isolation source: fecal sample from pouch patient p31 | host: Homo sapiens | place: Israel: Tel-Aviv | collected 2015-06-02 | reverse complement strand
ACATGAATGAATACTATTTAACGAATTATCCAAATGATGGGCAACGTTTCGTTGCGTGGTATTTAAGGAATATCAATAACCTCGATACCTATGAAACGAAAGACTGCATTACAGATGGTGCAGGAGACAAACAGATTGATGCCATCTATATTGATAACCAATCCAGCACCATCTACATTATTCAAGGTAAATTCTATGGCGGCGATACGGTCGATGCTGAACCGCTGCGTGAAGTATTGTCTTCGTGGGTGCAAATCAAGGATCTGGAGCACCTTCAGGATGGTGCCAATCACAAGCTCCAAGTAAAGATTAACGAGATGGCATCTGCGCTGGAAGACGATTACGAAGTGTGCTTCGAGCTGATTACCACTTCAACGCTGACCGAATCGGCCCAAAACGACCTTGCTGCCTTTCAGAAGGAATTGTCTGAAAATGAATCCCTATCTGCCAATCTGGTCGTGGTAGATAATGAGACAATGAAGTTCAAGTATGAAGAGGCGCTACATAAAAACAGGCCGTACATTAACCATGAATTCAAGCTTGAAAGTGGAAAATACATGGAGCTGATGATTGGAGGTACGAAAGCAGTCATCGTTGCTTTGCCTCTCAGAGACTGCATTAAGATTCCTGGGATCAAAGACGGTAGCCTTTTCCGAAAGAATGTCCGCCAGTCGCTTGGCAACAGCAATAAGGTCAATAAAGGTATCGCAAAAACGATAAAAACGGATGCAGAAGATTTCTTCTTCCTGCATAACGGAATCACAGCGATCTGCTCTCAAATGTCTATTCATGATGGTGTGCTTTCTGTCAAAGAACTGAACGTAGTAAACGGATGCCAGTCACTAAGCACAATATTCAGTTCAAGCGAGGCAGCCAAGAAAGCAACGGATGCATATATTCTGTTCAGGTTTTATGAAATTGAAGACCAAGACAGAGCTGACAGGATAAGCACTTCGACAAATAGTCAGAGTGCTGTTAAAGCCAGGGATTTACGCAGTAATGACAAGGCCGTCTTGGCGATGAAAAGAGCATATGAGCAATATTTTCCGGACGGCTACTTTGTCACGAAACGCGGGGAACGTGTCGATACAGTTAAATACAATACCGCTCATGTCGTGAATCTAACTGATCTTGGCAAGCAACTGATTGCTTGGCATTCTCAGCGGCCTACAATCTCTTACAGCGAAACCAAAATATTCGACAAGTACTTTGATCAGCTGTTCCACAGAGATTATGCACCAGAAAACGTGCAGACTCTAAATGTCATGTTTGCAGCTGTCTATGAGAAATGGGGCAAAGAGAACCCTATGGGGCTAAACGAGACGTTGCTTGCAATGAAAGCTTATGCCCCCTATCATCAGTTATTCGCTATATCGGTCATCCTCTGTGAGATCAATAAGATGAATGATTCGGTACCAAGTCCATCCGTGGCATTGAGAAAAATGACAGAGAGTGGACTGCTGGATTATATTGTTGAAATGGCTGGAAACTGCCTAAATATGGCAATGGAAACTGCACAGGATACCGTAGCTGCTGATACTGGAAAACTCTTTGTCCCTCAGAACTGGATTAAATCAAAAGCTTCTTTAAAGGATATTCGAGTAGCAGTAAAACAGATGGTAGCGTCTTTAAAGATGCTTCCTGATGGTAAAAAAGTTCTTGCCCGACTTAATGAAGGTCTGGCAATGAACAAGGAAGATTTTGAAGCTCGCTGGACAGCGGACTAACAAGCTGACATAACGATATCATTTGACATTCCGGGTCGAGTGCATAAGGCGTTCGTGGAAACAAGTCACCATGGACTTATCCCCTAAACGGACAGACAGGGTTGAGGCAACGGCATATTTTACATTTTTTCTTCGTTGGTATTATATAGTAGCGAAAGAATTGTCTTCTAAAAGGCAGGCTGGCAACGCCCTGCCAGATTCACCTGAAAAATGCCGTGACATTCAATACGAAGATGGAATTGCTTCCATGTGACATGTACATTTATCAGCGGTTGGAAAAGTTTGGTAGGGATTTTTCGTCTTATCAAGGCTTTCTGTCATTAACCGAAAGTGCTAACTACAGCAAAACGATGGACGAGATCCGCAGGTTGCCATCTGATGAGTGTACCACTTGCGAGCACTTTGGCGTGTGCTATGGTGGATGCCTCGTTCTTTGGAAGAATTACTCGTTTTCTGCGTTGAAGGAATTTAAAGCAAAAGCCCACCATTCAGGCGTTTCAGGAGAATGAGGAAGAAGTTTCTTGGCTTCAGGAGCTAGAAATATCTTATTTGCAATCCCAGCGTGAGATGTTATATTCTTTCGTGCAATTGGCTTCAATATCGATTATACCCCATTACGTCCTTGATTTTGAGGGTATAATGGGGTATAATTCTACATAGAATAGTATCTCACAGGAGGTGCGCTATGGAATTATCCGATATGCAGGCACGGGTGACAGAGTTGGAGCAGCAGATTTCTGCTCTGCCCGCAGGCTCTGTTACGAAGAAAACCGTCAGCGGCAAGGACTATTTCTACCACCGTTGGATGGAGAACAAGAAGCGGCGGGAGAAGTATATTCCTGCGGATGAACTGGAGAGCTTCCGCGCTCAGATCGAGCAGCGGAAGGAACTGGAGCAGGAGCTGAAGGCGCTGAAAAAGCAGCTTCCCAAGGCGAAATCTGCGAACCCTTCCGCGTTTACCACCAATGTCCGCACCGGCGAGGCGCTGCGTTCCTTTGCGGCATCTGTCCGTGGCTATCGCAGGCGCGAGTGCTTCCGGCAGCTGCACGACTTTGTCTACGGCGAGCCGCAGGACAAGGTGTTCATTCTCTACGGCCTGCGCCGGACGGGGAAAACCACCATGATCCGCCAGATTTTCGCGGAGATGAGCGACACGGAGCTTGCCAAGGCAGCGTTCATTCAGATCACCGCAAAAGACACGCTGGCAGACGTGAACCGCGACCTCAAGCAGTTGGAAGCGCAGGGCTTTCGCTATGTGTTTCTCGACGAGGTGACGCTGATGGAGGATTTCATCGAGGGCGCAGCGCTGTTTTCTGATGTGTTCGCGGCCTGCGGCATGAAGATCGTGCTCTCCGGCACGGACTCGCTGGGCTTTCTCTTTACCGAGGATGAACAGCTCTATGATCGCTGCATCCTGCTGCACACCACATTCATCCCTTACCGCGAGTTTGAATCCGTCCTCGGCATCCACGGCGTCGACGAGTATATCCGCTACGGCGGCACCATGAGTCTCGGCGGTGTTCACTACAACGAGACCTCCACGTTTGCCAGCAAGGAAAGTACCGACGAATACGTGGACACCGCCATCGCCCGCAACATCCAGCACTCTCTGCGCTGCTATCAGTATGAGGGGCACTTCCGCCATCTGCGGGATTTATACGAGAAGGGCGAGCTGACCAGCGCCATCAACCGGGTCGTGGAGGACATCAACCACCGCTTCACGCTGGAGGTGCTGTCGCAGGATTGGAAGTCCCACGACCTTGGCATTTCCGCCAGCAACCTGCGCCGGGATTGGAAGAACCCGACGGACATCCTCGACCGCATCGACCTTGCGCTTGTCACCGACAGCCTGCGGAAGCTGCTGGAGATCCGCAACAGGGCAGAGCAGACCGTGGCACTAGACGATGTTCACGCGGCGGAGATCAAGGAGTATCTGGACTTGTTGGACTTAACGCGGGAGATCGATGTGCTGCACCTGCCGGATGTCAGCACGAAATCCAGCCGCACGGTGATCGCGCAGCCGGGTCTCCGCTATGCGCAGGCGGACGCGCTGATCCGCAGTCTGCTGCTGGATGAAACATTCAGCGCGCTGTCTCTTGCGGAGCGCACCGCCGTGCAGCAGCGCATCCTGACCGAGATCAAAGGACGGATGCTGGAGGATATCGTTCTGCTGGAAACCAAGCTGGCAAACCCCAAGAAGCAGGTGTTTGTCCTGCAATTCCCTGTGGGCGAATTTGACATGGTGGTGTTTGACCTGGAGGCGGGCTCCTGCCGGATTTTCGAGATCAAGCACAGCGAAGAAGCTGTCCCGCAGCCGTATCGCCATTTGATCGACAAGCAAAAATGCGCCCAGACCGAGCACCGCTACGGCCCGATCACCGGGAAGTTTGTCCTCTATCGCGGGGGAAGCCAAGAGATAGACGGTATTCAGTATCAGAACGTGGAAGAATATCTGCGAAGCCTTGCATAACAAAACCGCCGTCCCGATTTTTCGTTCGGGGCGGCGGTTTTTATGATGCAGCTTGTCATATGACAAGCTGTGACGCAAAACAAACTTGACGTATGACAAGTAATGAAGCGCAAAAATCGTGCGGCGCGACTGTACGAATGCAGTCGATGACGAAAACAATAATGTTCTAAATAAAACGCATCGCTCATTCCATCAATCATTTTCTCGATTCACATGAGTGATGCCCTCCGAACTGGCACGATCAGCGCGCGAAAACCTCTGTCTATCCGCAGAAATTTTCAGATTCTTCCCTTGGGTAGCTTTTCAAATGGATTCCAATTCGATATATATATCTACCAACCTAACGAATAACGCAAGGTGCCGCCATGAAACCGAAAGATACGCCGAAACAATATGTCATCTATTCCCGCAAGTCCAAATTCACCGGCAAGGGCGAGAGCATCGAGAACCAGATCGAGCTGTGCCGCCAGTACATCGCCATGCACTTTGGCGAGGATGCGTCGGAAAACGTGCTGGTCTACGAGGATGAGGGCTTTTCCGGCGGCAATCTGGCGCGCCCGCAGTTCAAGAAAATGATGAAGGACTCGCAGAAGATCGCGTTTGCGGCCATTGTTGTTTACCGCTTCGACCGGATCAGCCGCAACATCGGTGACTTCGCAAAGCTCATCGAGGACCTGGGCGACCGGCACATTGACTTCATCTCCATCCGCGAGCAGTTCGACACGTCCTCCCCCATGGGCCGGGCGATGATGTATATTGCGTCGGTGTTCTCTCAGCTGGAGCGGGAGACCATCGCCGAGCGCATCCGTGACAACATGCACGAGCTGTCCAAGACCGGACGCTGGCTGGGCGGCACAACGCCTACGGGCTACGCCTCAGAAAGCCTGTCCAGCGTGACGGTAGACGGCAAGGTGAAGAAAGCCTGCAAGCTCAAACCCATCCCGGAGGAAATCCAGCTGGTCAAGACGATCTTCGAGGTGTTCATGGAGACCGGCTCTCTCAACAAGACCGACCAGTATCTTTGGGAGCATCGCTGCGTCACGAAGCGCGGCAAGCAGTTCACCCGCTTTGCTATCCGGGGTATTCTGACCAATCCGGTCTACATGATCGCCGATGAGACGGCGTATCAGTATCTGAAAGAAAACAATGTTGACCTGTTTGCCGAGCGCGCAGCAACGTGGCGCTGCTGTCCGGGCTTCTGCGCTGCGGCGAATGCGGCGACTATATGCGCCCGAAGCTGACCAACCGCAAGAATGCGGACGACGAGCTGATCTACACCTACATGTGCTCCACCAAGGAGCGCAGCCACGGTACGGTCTGCTCTATGAAAAACTGCAACGGCAACACGCTGGACGCCAAGATCATCGAGGAGATCCGCAAGCTGTCCGCCGACAAGGAGACCCTTACCCGGCTGCTGGCGCAGACCAAGAAGGTTATCAGCGGCAGCAAGGAGGGCTACGATGCAGAGCTTGCGCTGCTCCGGGAGAAACACGCCGAGACGGAAGAACGCCTCAAGCGGCTGGTGGAGTCCCTGTCCGTTGCCAGCGACACCTCCGCGAAGTACGTCATGGAGCAGATCGACGCGCTCCATCAGGAGAGCGAGACACAGCAGCTGCGCCTTGCCGAGCTGGAAGCCCTCACCGAACAGAGCCGGATGCTGCATCAGGAGTTCGCCTTCCATCAGGAAATGATCGAGTCGTTCGCCAGCGCGGTGGATTCTGCCACGCTGGAGGAAAAACGCCGCCTGCTGCGCACCATCGTCAAAAAGGTGGTCTGGGACGGCAAAAATGCCTATGTTTACCTCTTTGCGGAGGATGGAGAGGCGGATTTGCCGCCCGTAGAACAACCTATGTATCCGTTGGGAGAGGATAGCGAATGGAAAATGAACGTAATATTTAACGGTATGCGGGCGGTCGCCGGCCCGTCCCTGCGATTCCACGATTGCCGATGTTTGAGAGAACGCCATTCCGACCTGATAAATACACCGATTTTCCCCTCACCTGCATTCTCCATTCTCCATTTCCCATTCTCAATTATTCAACTTTCCCTTTATCAACCCCGCAGAATATGGTACACTAAAAATGTATCAACCCATTTCCAAAGGAGAGGTGCATACCATGAATTACGCTTATACCTATACATACACACCGCTTTTCTCAATGATTTTGCCGATTCTGGCACTTTTACTGATTCTTGCGGGCGGCATCGCGCTGTACACGCTGTTTGTCCGCAAGCCGAATCACTACCACGGCGCGGCAGCCAAGCTGCATGATTTTCTCAATTTCCGGCACGCATACACCGAGGGTCTGCTGAAAATCCTGTACTGCATGACGGTCGCTGCGCTGGCTGTTTACAGCGTTATTCTGCTGTTTTTCCACTTTTTCTGGGCGATCCTGCTGTTTATCGTCGGAAATATTGCTGCACGGCTCGGCTATGAATTTATTATGATGCTGTTCAGCATGCACCGCACCCTGCGCAGCATTGACCGCAAAATGCCCGAGCCGCAGCCGTTCGAGCAGCCGGCTCCCGCACCGCAGCCCGAGCCGCAGAATACACCGGAAAATCCGCTCCCGCCCGATCAGCCGTAACACAAACCGCTGTTTCCGCTTGAAATTTGTTCAACGCAGATTGCAAAAACACGCAAGTCATGATAAAATAGATATACTATTACAGAATTTCGCGGCAGGACCAACCCATGTGCTGCCCTACAGAAAAGAGTATCTTAAAAAAGGAGGTCCGTGCATTGAAAATTCAGGAAAGCGCGGAAAACTACCTGGAAGCCATCCTGGTTCTGACGCAGAAAAATGGACAGGTGCGCTCGATCGACGTTGCGCACTACACCGGCTTTTCCAAGCCGAGCATCAGCCGTGCCGTTGGCCTGCTGCGCGATAACGGTTACGTTTCCATCGACCAGAACGGTCTGCTGGGACTGACCGAATCCGGCATGCAGATTGCCACCAGCATTTACGAGCGCCACACCGTGCTCACCGCGTTCCTCACCGCTCTCGGCGTGGACGCTGAGACCGCCGCTGAGGATGCGTGCCGCATCGAGCATGTGCTGAGCGAGGAAACCTTCGACAAGCTCAAGCAGCATGCGAAGGCGTATATCGACGCACAGGGTAAATAAGACCCGTTGAAAATCCTGCCTGAAAAGGCAGGATTTTTTATATCAAATTTTATCGAACAAATTTTCGATAAAATCATTGCATTCAAATCGGCACCCTGTTATAATGGGTGTATCGAATCCGAATACACCGCCGCTCTGCGGCTTGCATATTTGTAACTTTTTCAGGAGGAAATGCTATCATGGCTACCAAAAAGCAGTTGGAACCGGTCGCTCCTGCGGCTGATAAGAAGAAAGCACTTGCCGCTGCGCTCGGTCAGATCGAAAAGCAGTTCGGCAAAGGCTCGGTTATGCGTCTGGGCGAAAACACCGGCATGAACATCGAACACATCCCGACCGGCTCGATCGGTCTGGATCTCGCGCTCGGCATCGGCGGTCTGCCGCGCGGCCGAATCATTGAGATCTACGGACCGGAATCCTCCGGTAAGACCACGGTTGCGCTGCACAGCGTTGCAGAGGCTCAGAAGCTGGGCGGCACGGCTGCGTTTATCGACGCCGAGCACGCGCTCGACCCGGTTTACGCCAAGGCACTCGGCGTTGACATTGACAGCCTGCTGGTCTCCCAGCCGGACACCGGTGAGCAGGGCCTGGACATTGCGGAAGCGCTTGTGCGCTCGGGCGCGATCGATATCGTGGTTATCGACTCGGTTGCCGCGCTGACGCCGCGCGCCGAAATCGAAGGCGAAATGGGCGATTCCTTTGTCGGTCTGCATGCCCGCATGATGAGTCAGGCGATGCGAAAGCTGGCCGGCTCGATCGCCAAGAGCCAGTGCGTAGCCATCTTTATCAACCAGCTGCGTGAGAAGGTCGGCGTCATTTACGGCAATCCGGAGGTCACCACCGGCGGCCGTGCGCTCAAGTTCTATGCGTCTGTCCGCATGGAGGTTCGCCGCGTGGAGCATCTGAAAAACGGCACCGAGCTGATCGGCAGCCACACCCGCGTAAAGGTTGTAAAAAACAAGGTCGCTCCCCCGTTCAAGCAGGCTGAGTTCGATATTATGTACGGCGAAGGCATTTCCCGCACGAGTGAGCTGGTCGATCTCGGCGTGGAATTCGGCATCCTCAACAAATCCGGCGCGTGGTTCTCCATGGGCGATACCCGTCTGGGTCAGGGCCGCGATGCTGCCAAGCAGTATTTCAAGGATCATCCGGACATCGCGGATGACGTACAGAAGCAGATCATGGAAAAGGTAGCCGAGGAGCGCAGCAAGCTGGCACAGAGCCATGCGGCACGTCCTTCCGCCGCTGTGCCGACCGAGAAGGCCGAAAAACCTGCGGATAAGGCACCGCGTCCGTCGTCCTCCAAGGCAGTCTCCATCGACGCGGACGATTTTGACGACCTCGACGAAGAATAATGAGCGAGGATAAATACCGCGCAGCCCTCGATATGGCGGCAAAACAGTTGTCTTATCGGGCACTGAGTGCGAAAATGCTGCGCGACAAGCTGCTTGCCAAGGGGCACGATGAGGAAGCCGCCGATTACGCGCTTGCGTGGCTGACCGAACGCAGTCTGCTGAACGATGCGCTTTTCGCGGAAAGCGTTGTGCGCGGCTACACACGCAAGGGCTACGGCGCGGCACGCATCCGGCAGGAGCTGACCCGCCGCGGCATAGACCGCGACACCGCAGAAGCGGCTATGCAGACCTTCTCCCCGGATGAGGCGCAAATGCTGGCTCTGCTCGAAAAACGCCTGCGCGGTGACGTTTCCGATCGAAAAGAGGTCGAAAAAGCCGTTGCGGCACTCCAGCGTCGCGGTTTTGCATGGAATGATATCAAGCGCGCACTCGAAACCTATGGCAGTTCGCTGCCGGAGGAAGAATAGACTCCATCCCTCTTACGGAAATGTGAGAGGGATGTCTGTTTTTTAGCCGTAAATCCGCTTGCATGAAACCTGCTGTTGCGGTATCATAATAAGAGGAGAAAACTCTACCGGAAAGGAAGTATTTCCATGGAAACCAATAAAATTCCCGCCCGCGCAGATGTGCCCGAAAAGGACAAATGGGCGATTCAGGATCTGTTTGCGACCGACGATGACTGGCGTGCCGCGTTAGCGAAGGCCAAGGAGTTCATTCCACGCATCACCGCATTCCGCGGCAGACTGGCCGAAAGCGGCGCTGCTCTGCTGTCTTTTTTCCGTCTGGATGATGAAATCAGCCTTGCATTTGACGCGCTCGTACACTACGCGCAGCGCCGCAGCGATGAGGACACCCGCGTCGCTGCGTATCAGGAGATGGTCAGCCAGGTGACGCGCTTCGCGGTCGAAATTCAGTCTGCCGCCGCGTTTGAGACCCCTGAGCTGCTCGCCATCAGCGATGAGGACATGAACCGTCTGTACGCCGAAGCACCGGAGCTGGAGCTGTACCGCCTGAATATCGACCGCATTCGCCGCCGCCGAGAGCATGTGCTGTCCGACAAGGAAGAGGCAATCCTCGCCGCTGCAGGCGAAATGGCCGCCAGCCCGGATGACATTTACTCCATGCTGAACGATGCCGACCTTAAATTTCCAGACGCGGTGGACAAGGACGGCAATAAGCCCCCCGTCACGCACGGCACGTTCATCCCGCTCATGCAGTCCTACGACCGCGTGCTCCGCAAGTCCGCATTCGATTCGCTGTACTCGGTTTACGGCCAGTTTCGCAACACCTCGGCGGCAACGCTGTCCGCGCAGCTCAAGCAGCTGCTGTTCTTCGCGAATGTCCGCAAGTACCCCTCGACGCTGGATGCCGCCCTTGACGGCAATGAAGTGCCGACCGAAATTTACCGCAACCTGATCGACGCGGTGCACCGCTCATTTGCGCCCATGTACCGCTATGTTGCGCTGAGAAAGAAGCTGCTCGGCGTGGACGAACTGCACATGTACGACCTGTATGTGCCGGTTGTGGACGGCGTGGAAATGAAATTCACGTTCGAGGAGGCCAAGGAGATCGCACTGAAGGCGCTCGCGCCGCTCGGCGAGGACTACCTGAATCTGCTCCGCGAAGGCTTTGCAAACGGCTGGATCGACGTGTACGAGAACGAGGGCAAGCGCTCGGGCGCATACTCGGCAGGTGCGCGCGTACACCCGTATGTGCTGCTCAACTTCAAGGGCACGCTCGACGACGTGTTCACGCTCGTGCATGAGATGGGTCACTCCATCCACTCGTACCTGTCCAACAAGACCCAGCCGACCGCATACCAGGACTATGTGATCTTTGTTGCCGAGGTTGCATCCACCTGCAACGAGGCCCTGCTGATGGAGTACCTGCTGTCCGTCACGACCGATAAAAAGGAGCGCGCGTACCTCATCAACCACTTCCTCGAGCAGTTCCGCGGCACGCTGTACCGCCAGACCATGTTCGCCGAGTTCGAGCTTGCCGCCAACGAAATGACCCAGCGCGGCGAGGGCACGACCGCCGAAGCGCTCTGCGCGATGTACAAAAAGCTGAATGAGCAGTATTTCGGACCGGAAATGAACGTAGACGAGGAGATTTCGCTTGAATGGGCGCGTATTCCGCACTTCTACTACGATTACTACGTTTACCAGTACGCGACCGGCTACGCCGCTGCCATTGCACTCTCGCGCCGCATTCTGCGGGAGGGTGAACCGGCGGTGAAGGATTACCTCGGCTTCCTGTCCGGCGGCTGCTCTGCCGACCCGATCACGCTGCTGCGCGGCGCAGGCGTGGATATGGCAAGCCCGAAGCCGATCGAGGACGCAACAAAGCTGTTTGATGAAATGATCTCGGAGATGGAAAAGATTCTGAATTGAAAATTGAGGATGAAAAATGGAGAATGACGTTTCTTTTTGCATTTTTCATTGTCTGTAACACTCGATTAGAGCAAAGAAAAGGCACAGCCGATTGAAGTGACCTCAAAAAGTTAGACAAAAATTCAACGCAAAAATTGTTCAAGCAACCGAAAGGGCTTGCTGTCTGTGAATTGCAGGCGGCAGGCCCTTTAGCTTTGCCTTGATCCTGCGATTGTTGTAGTAGTCCAGATATTCAATGAGCTCCTGCTTGAAGTGTTCCATAGAGTGAAATTCCTGCAGATACAACAGCTTACTCGAGCCGGGGTGCGGATTTAAAAACCATCTATCAGGCCGCTGATGAGCAGAAGGCGCTGGCTGCCTTAGACCGTGTAATTGAAAAATGGACTCCGAAATACCCGAATTCCATGAAACGCTGGAAGGACAACTGAGATGCTGTTTCACCTATTTTTAAGTTCTCAGCCACCGTCAGAAAGGTCATTTACACGACAAATGCGATCGAAATCACTGAATTCCACCTATCGGAAGCTCAACTGGCAGAGAAGTGTATTTCCAAGCGATACCGCCCTGTTAAAAGCCCTGTATCTGGCCACTTTCGAGACTATGAAAAAATGGACTGCTACGATCCGAAACTGGACACAGGTTTACGGAGAACTGAGCATTATGTACGAAGGACGTTTACCTGAATAATTGGAAGGCCAGTCAAGAAGACAGGCGGGAAACCGCCTGCTCCTGACATGTCTGCATGCAGCTGTTATATATAAGACAAGGGCGACAAGCCTAATCCATAAGCTCATCGCCCTTAATTAT
>SKEJ01001618.1_pt1 | contig 11918 bp, 9 predicted proteins | sample 4826721 | NCBI WGS metagenome assembly SKEJ01 (sample SAMN11008812, study PRJNA524170) | human gut metagenome | biome: Human fecal sample; material: Feces; isolation source: fecal sample from pouch patient p31 | host: Homo sapiens | place: Israel: Tel-Aviv | collected 2015-06-02 | reverse complement strand
TCGACGTAAAGGTGGACGAGTCGGCAGACATCAGCGAACCATCCGCCATCTGGTCGGCCATCGATTTGGTGCCGGTTTTGCCCACCGTCACACCATCGGCGTTGACAAGCGTGCCGTCTGGATCGTGTGAGAATACGGAGAACCTCGTATCATACGAATACTGGATTCCCGCGGAACCGATATACCGATTGATGTCACTGTCCTTATTATCAAGGTATTTCTTGAACGCGCTCAGATTGTTTTCGGTAATGCTGCTGGTCATCGAAGCGGTGCCCTTGATGGCGGCATCATCCGGATAAATCGCGTCGCTCTTATGCTTCTTGCCTTGATTGTCCGCACTCTGCTGACCGGAAGTCATCATGCTGGTCAGGTCGAAGGTCTGTTCGTCGATACTGATCGGGTAAGCAGTCATCGTCTCGCGCTGAATATTGTCGATATAAGTGTTCACGCCTGCCGAAACGGACATAATCAATGCGATGCCGATAATGCCGATGGATCCTGCGAATGCCGTAAGGAACGTGCGGCCCTTCTTGGTGCGTAAATTGTTGAAGCTCAATGCCAACGACGTGCCGAACGACATGGATGCGCGGCCCATGGTCTTGTGCACGGGAGCGGTGGCCGTTTCGTTCTGGGCTGGTTCGAACGGGTCGGAGTCGGAACGGATCACACCGTCCTTGAGCTCCACAATGCGCGTGGCATACTGGTAGGCCAGTTCGGGGTTATGTGTCACCATCACCACGAGGCGGTCTTTGGCAACCTCTTTGAGCAGATCCATGATCTGCACGGAAGTATCGGAATCAAGCGCACCGGTCGGCTCGTCGGCGAGCACGATGTCCGGATCGTTCACTAACGCGCGCGCAATGGCCACGCGCTGCATCTGGCCGCCGGAAAGCTGGTTCGGCTTTTTGTTGACATGCTCGCCCAAACCCACTTGTTCAAGCGCCTTGCGCGCACGCTCTCGACGCTCCGAATGCGATACGCCCGAAATGGTTAGGGCAAGTTCCACATTCGACAGAATGGTCTGATGGGGAATGAGATTGTAGCTCTGGAACACGAAACCGATGGTGTGGTTGCGATAGGAGTCCCAATCGCGGCTTTTGTATTGTTTGGTGGAAATGCCGTTGATCACCAGATCGCCGGAATCATAGTGGTCAAGTCCGCCGATGATGTTGAGCAGTGTGGTTTTGCCGGAGCCGGAAGGTCCGAGAATGGCCACGAATTCACTGTCACGCAGGTTAAGGCTGACGTTATCCAGCGCCCGCTGCACGAAGTCGCCGGTTTTATACTGTTTGGAGATGCCTTGAATTTGCAGCATGCCGCCTCGTCTCGATAATCATGGGCGTTCGATTCCACAGAGAATGCGCTGGTAGATGAACACGAACGTTGTCGAAAGTATTATATGGCAAAACCCTCGCCATAAGCAGATTCGAAATAGCATAATATACGCTTTTGGCGAATCCGATGGCGAGGATTTATGCACGTTTTGCCTTTTTGACGGATTACACAAAACCGTAACGAGGCTGCGATCTTATCTCAAACACGACGAAATGCCTGCTCCAAGTCCGCGATCAAATCGTCAGCATCTTCAAGACCGACGGAAAGTCGCACGAGATTGGCGGGCACTTCCAGCGTGGTACCGGCAACGGAAGCGTGGGTCATGGCGCCCGGATGCTCAATCAGGGATTCCACGCCTCCCAACGACTCAGCCAAAGTGAACACTTCCGTAGCACCGGCGAACTTCTTGGCCGCTTCGAATCCGGCTGCGATCTGTACGGAGATCATGCCTCCGAAGCCGCCATGCATCTGTCGTGCCGCGATCTCGTGGCCTGGATGGGATTCCAGTCCCGGGTACCATACGCGTTCCACTTCAGGGCGGGTTTCCAGCCATTGCGCCACCTTCATGGCGTTACGGCTGTGCTGCTTGACGCGCAGATCCAACGTTTTGAGGCCACGAATGTCAAGCCAGGAGTCGAACGGAGATGGCACAGCTCCGGCCGCGTTCTGCAGGAACGCCACTTCATCGCGGATTTCCTTGTCGTTGAGCACCACAGCTCCGCCGACCACGTCGGAATGTCCGCCGATGTATTTGGTGGTGGAATATACGACCACGTCGGCGCCATCCGTCAACGGATGCTGCAATACCGGGGATGCGAAGGTGTTGTCTACCACCACTTTGGTGTCATGCGCGTGAGCGACCGCTGACGTGGCTGCGATATCGGTGATGTTGAGCAGCGGGTTCGACGGGGTTTCCACCCAAATGTACTGGTACTGCTTCTGGCTGAGCGCCGCGGAAACGGCCGCCGTGTCGGTGATGTCCACCACGTCAAGACCGACGCCCCACGGCACGAACACCTTGGAAAGCAAACGGTAGGTGCCACCATATACGTCATTGCCCAGCAGAATATTGTCGCCCGGCTTCAACGTGGCACGCAACAGCACGTCGATGGCGGCCAGTCCGGAAGCGAAGCTCAGCGCGTAGTTCGCGCCTTCGACCGCGGCGAGCTGCTCGTCGAAAGAGTTGCGGGTCGGATTGATGGAACGGCTGTAATCATAACCGTTGCGCAGGCCGCCGACACCATCCTGCTTGAACGTGGATGTCATATAAATAGGAGTGACCACGGCTCCGGTGGTCGGATCGGGTTCCTGACCTGCGTGAATGGCGCGGGTGGCGAGTGCAGTGGCGTTCAGGGCTTCGGTGTTGGTCGAGATGGTCATGATGGGAACTCCTTGAAAATATCGAATGGTTTGGGTTGAACGAATGATGGGCATGATCGTGAAACAGCTGATCGGTGGTCTACAGATACCGCTCCGCAAGACTTGGCTTGGACGTGCGTTCCACAACGTCGGCGAATCCGTTGGCACGCATCCAATCGTCGTTGAAGATCTTTTCCATATAGCTGCGACCGGAATCCGGCAGCAACACCACGACCAGCTGGTCTTCGTCCAAATCGTGCTCGCGTGCGTATTTAAGCGCTGCCGTAACGGCCATGCCGGACGAGCCTCCGACCAGCAGACCTTCTTCCGCAGCCAAACGGCGGGTCATTTCGAATGCTTCGGCATCGTTGACCTGCACGATTTCGTCGGGAAGTTCACGGTCGAACGCTTTCGGATAGAAATCCTCGCCCACGCCTTCGATGCTGTACTGATGCACGTCGTTCGGATTGGAATAGATGGATCCTTCCGGGTCGGCGCCGATCACTTGTACTGCGCCGTCGGAAGCTTCCTTCAGGTAGCGTCCGGTGCCGGAAATGGTGCCGCCAGTGCCGATGCCAGCCACGAAATGCGTGACCTGATGGTCGCTGGCTTCCCAGATTTCCGGACCGGTGGTGTGGTAGTGGCTTTCCGGTCCGTTCGGGTTGTCGTATTGGTTCGGGCGGTATCCGCCGGGAATCGCTTTGGCGAGGCGTTCCGCCACCTGGTAGTAGGAGCGCGGATCATCCGGACCAGCATCGGTAGGGGTTACCACCACTTCTGCACCGTATGCGCGGAGTACCGCACGCTTGGCTTCGGAAACCTTGTCTGGCAGGGTGAAGATGGTGCGGTATCCGCGCTGCTGGGCCACGAGGGCAAGTCCTACGCCGGTGTTGCCGGAGGTCGGTTCCACAATCACACCGCCCGGCTTGAGTTCGCCGCTGCGTTCGGCCGCGTCGATGATGCGTTCCGCAATGCGGTCTTTGGAGGAGCCGCCAGGATTGAAATATTCGACTTTGACTGCGAGGGTGGCTTTGATGCCGTCGGTCACATGGTTGAGTTTGACGAGCGGAGTGTTGCCGATGAGCTCGGAAAGGGAGTTGTGGATGGTCATGTCGTTTCCTTGCGAAGAGTGATTTCCGTTGGCTTCCGATGAATGATTTCGTTGTTTTGATTTCGAGAAGCTCGCGTTTATCACTTGCAATGATTTGAAACGGGACCTGTGATGGTGTTTTCGCTGCGGTTCATCCACATATGCCGCGTAATACCAACCGCGTAAGGCACTGGTTATGGGATGATTTCTGCGATACTCTGGCATGCAACGCAAGTTGCGTATGCCGAAAAAGAATGCCCTGTCTCAAGTTATGCTTCGATGAACCACGCGCCCCTCGGGCGGTTGGTCAGCGACAGCAACAACAAGAGAAATTGAACATGGCTCACACAATAGCACACGTAACGACATCGGCGTGTCTTACCTGTTCATATAGCGGCAAAAAAGCCTGCAATCATGCGGATTTCAACATGATCGCAGGCTTTTTGCGCAGTGTCACAAATCAGAGCGAAGCCGCGTCCAGCAATCGTTTGGTGTAATCGCTGGTCGGATGGTGCAACACGGTTTCCGTAAGTCCGCATTCCTCAACGCAACCGTCGTGCAACACCATAATACGATCTGCGATATGCTGCACCACTCCCAAATCGTGTGACACCATGATCAGCGCCATATCAGGTTCGCCGCTACGAATCGCAGCGAACGATGCGAGAATCTGCGTTCGTGCGGCCACGTCGACGGCGCTCATCGGCTCGTCGGCAAGCAATACTTTCGGATGATCCGCAATGGCACGTGCGATGGCCACGCGTTGCGCCTGACCGCCAGAGAGGTCCACGGGGAACCGATTTTCATATGCGGCAGGGTCGAGACTCACCATGCGGAAGGCTTCCGACACGCGTTCCGCAATCCGTTCCTGCGACCAATCAGGGTGATGCAACCGCAATGGTTCGGCAACGGATCTGCCGACCCTCCAACGCGGATCCAACGAGCCGAATGGGCTTTGGAACACCAATCCGCAGCTACGCCGCAGTTCGCCGGCGACTTCGCCTTGCACAGGCTTGCCGAAATACGTAATCTCGCCCGTTTCAGCGTGTTCGAGCCCCAGCAATACTCGTGTAAGGGTGGTTTTGCCGGATCCGGATCCGCCGATCACCGCAAGGCACTCCCCCGAACGTACGTCGATATCAACATCGTGCAGCACCTGACGACGCTGTTGTTTCGCACCGTAGTATTTGTTGATGCCGCGACCTTGCAGCATTGTGGTTTTTTCGTTTTCGCCCGTCACAACCGTTCTCCTTATTTGGTTTCGGCATCGATCCGCAACGACAGCGCACGTGCCGAAGTCACCAATTGCGAAGCGACTTTAGTGTGCGGCGACTGCAGGATATCGGCGGTTTGTCCTGATTCGGCAACACGTCCATCAGCAAGTACATAACAGCGTGTGGTTGCATGATTGAGTACCGCGAAATCGTGGGTGATGAAGAGCATGGATGCGCCGGAATCGTCCACCAACGATGCCAGCAGATCGACGATCTGCCGTTGCGTGATCGAATCCAGCGCGGTGGTTGGCTCGTCGGCGATAATCAGGCGCGGCGACGTGACCAATGCGGCCGCGATGCCGACGCGCTGCTGTTGTCCGCCGGAAAGTTCATGCGGATATTTGTTCAGCACATCTTCCGGCAGCCTGACTTTGGCGAACATTGCTTTGACACGGTCCAACCGTTCGTCACGGGTCAGATCGTAATGCAAACGCAGTGGCAACGCGACCTGCTGCGCCACGGTCATCACCGGATTCAATGCGGCGGAAGGATTCTGGAACACCATGCCCACATAACGGCCACGCAGATCGGCGATCGCTTGATCCGACGCTCCGACGATTTCAGTACCACCCATGTCAATACTGCCGGAAACCTGTGCGGAAAGCGGCAGCAAGCCCATGATGGATTTGGCGATCATGGATTTGCCGGAACCGGACGAACCGATCAAACCCACACGTTCACCATCGGCGATGTCCATATCGACATCATGCACAATCGGCATTCCATCGATGACGATATTGAGATTACGGATGCTGACGCTCATGCGCGTTCCTCCGATTCAACATGGGTGGCTTCACCTTGCCGCAATGCCGGATTCGTCAGCGGATCGATGGCGTCACGCAACGCATCGCCAAACAGATTCAGCGCTATCACCATCAAGGTGACCACCAATCCCGGCCACACCACAGCCATCGGATAAATGCTGATGAATTTCACGGACGTGGCAAGCGAATGTCCCCAACTGGGCACTCCCGCACCGACGCCAACACCCAGATACGTCAATCCAGCCTCCGCCAAGAGCGACGTGCCCGCACTCATCGACAGCTGAACGCATAACACCGGAACCGTATTCGGCACAATATGCGTGAAAAACACGCGTAACGAACTCGCACCCGACCACAAAGCCGATTCCACATAGTCAGAACGTGCGGCGAGCATGGCCGCGGGGCGTAGAATACGCGCCAAATTCAGCCCGTATGCAAGTCCGCATGCGGCGATGATCACCGCTGCCGACGCGCCGAACGGCACGGAAAGCATCAAGGCGATCAGCACTGTTGGAATGGAAATCAACGCATCCACCACAACCACCGACGTGGAAGCCAATGCGCCATGGCGAGACACCATGGCCGCCACCAGCAGCAGGCCGATGGCCACGGCAACCACCACGGTAAGCAGCGCGATCGCAAGATTCGTACGGGAACCGGCCATCAGCCAGCTCAACACATCAGCGCCAACACCATCAGTACCCAACATGTGAGCGCCGGACGGCGAGGCCCACGTGTTGAATCCGTCAGTATCAAGCAACGAATATGGCGTCCACACCAGCGAAATAGCCGACACAACCAGCCATATCGCAAGCATGATCAGCGAATACTTGCCACCAGCGGTACGCCATATGGAGGGAATCACGGTTTTCACAGCGTTTTTCGAAGTAGTTTTCTCAGCAGACTGTTTCATCATGCAAGCACCTCCCCCGACACCAATCCGGCATCTTTCAGACGCGGATCAAGCGCACGATGCACCACATCAACCACTAATCCAAGCAAGAGGAAGAACGTAGCCAACAGGAACAATTCGCTCTGCACTGCAATCAGATCTCGATTGCCAACATCGGTGACCAGCATGGTGCCAAGCCCCGGAAGCGCGAACAGATTCTCAACCACCATTACACCGGTGACCATCTGGGCGAACGTCAAACCGATCACCGACACCAATTGCGGTGTGGCAAGACGCAAAGCGACGCGCAATACCGCCTGTTTGCGGGTCATGCCGCATGCCATGGCCATGTCGACCGCCTGAGACGAGGCCTTGTCCCCCACGGCGGCACGCGTGTAACGCATAATGGACGCGCCTGCGGTAACGCCGGTGGCGAGCGCCGGAAGTATCAAAGAAGCCAACGCCTGCAAGGGCGCGCCCCAGCCATTATCGGGAAAACCTTGAGCAGGCAGCAATCCCAACAGTCCTGAACCGCGTGAGAACAGCAGAATCAACAGCAATCCGCCCCATAATGCGGGAATGGCGCCGGCAACAATCGCAATACCGTGACAAAGCCCACGCAAGCGGGCATTACGGGTCAGCACAGCAGCGCAACCAAGCGGCAGGCCGATCGCCAATGCGATCAGCAAACTCACGATGATCAGTGGAAACGTTACCGAAGCACGAGACGCAACCTGTGCCGACACCGCTTTGCCTCCGATGGTGGACACACCAAGATCGCCATGCAGCAATCCCAGCATCCAATCGCCGTATTGTGCCACGTACGATTTGTCCAAGCCAAGTTCGGTACGAAGCGACGCGATACGTTCAGGGGCTGCGTTCGTTCCTGCGATCACCGCAGCCACATCGCCCGGCAGCATGCGCAACAGCACGAACACCAGAAGCGACAGACCGAACAGGGCCACGACGAACAGTCCCAGCCGTTTGACTACAAATCTCATAGTTGAACCACCATTGGTCTATCGCTCGATCCGTGCGTTTGCAGCGATACGCACCTATTCACCGTCATTACCCTACCCAACAATATCGCGCCAACGTGTGGCGGTGCCGCAACGATGCCGCTGCAAACACCGCCACACATCAGTTTTCATCACTTGTTTTCCGCCGATTTTCCATCGATTTTTCGTCGATTCACCGCGCCTTGATGATCTGCCACAATGGCAGCACCGTCTGGCTCAGCTTGCTGGGGAATCCCTGCACGTTCTTGTTGTATGCCACCGTCACACGATAGCCGAACAGCCAGTCGGCGGGGGCATCCTCGCTTACTGCTTTCGCAGCCTGCTTCAGGTAGTTTGCACTGGATTCCTCATCGGTGGCGGCGAGCGCCTTGGCATACAGTTCTTGGGCTTGCTTGCCGTCGTAGTGGAAGTAGTAGTCGGGCGTGGTCCACTTGTAGAAGTCGTGGCTTTCGGCGTGGTCCACCAACGAAAGTTCATAGTCGCCGTTGGCGTGCACGTCTTGCAGCCATGTGGAGAATTCCACGTAGTTGATGCTGAGATCAATGCCGATTTTGGCGAGCTGGCTACGCAGTTGGTCGCCGAGTTCCGTGCCGTACGTGTTGGCGTAGGTGAGGGTGAGTTTCAGCGGATTATCGGTGGAATAGCCGGCTTCAGCCATGAATTCCTTGGCTTTGTTCACATCGTACGGGTACAGGTCGGTCAAGTCCTCATAGCCCGGGTCCACGGATGGGATCGGCCCGCCGAGCACATAGTCGACGTTACCGCGCGAAGCGATGATTTCCTCATGGTTGATGCCGTAACGGATTGCCTGACGCACGCGCTTGTCGGCAAGCTTGCTGTTCGCGCAGTTGAAGGCGAGCACGTATTTGTCGCTGCCGTCCGCCGCGGACACCTGATACGTGTTGGTGTCAAGCGATTTGGCGAGCGTGGCGTTCACCGGGGAAAGCACGTCGACTTCGCCGCTTTTCAGCGCGTTGACGGCTGCGTTATCGTCGGTGAGGAATTTGATGATCACGTTTTCGGTTGCGGCCTTGTGTGCGCTTCCCCAATACTTCGGGTTGGCTTTGAGCGCCATTTTGCTGGCGGAATCGAAGGATTCCACCGTGTACGGGCCCGATCCGACGGCTTCGGTTTTCGCGTTGTATTCGGCGTCCTTATCGAACACCAGGCCGGGGCGTCCGGTCAGGTACCACAGCAGGTTGGAATCGGGGGTGCTGAGCGTGAGCTTCACGGTGTCGCTATCGACCGCTTCGGCTTTTTCGAGGCTTTCGACCTGATTGGCGTTGTAATACTGCTGTTCTTTGAGCTGGTTAATGGACCAGGCCACATCTTCGGCGTCCAACGTGTCTCCGTTGGAGAAGTTCATGTTCTCGTTGAGATGGAACGTATACGTTGTGCCGTCGTTGGAAATATCCCAGCTTTTCGCCAGTCCCGGCTGCACTTTGTTGTCGGAATCGCGCGACAGCAGTCCTTCGTACACATTGCCGATCAGCACCTGTTCGATCGCCGATCCGGACTGGTGGCGAATGTCGAGGCTTACGGGGGCGAGTTTCAGTCCAATGGTCACGGTGTTGGAGGTGCCATTTTCCGCGGTATCGCTGGATGCGTTGTTGTTACGGAACACGACGACGCCCACAATGATGGCGACCACTGCGATCACTGCAATGATGGCGATGATCCACTTGTTGGGCCCCTTGGATTTCGGTGATTTGGCACGCGCGTTCAAAGTTGCGTCGGTGCTTGCCGAGCTTGCGGACTGATTGTTGTGTTGTTCGTTCTTCTGTTCGGTTGCGTCGGCTTCGCCGTACGCACCTGAAGATTGCGACATGATTGCTCCTGTTTGATTATGTGTTTGTTCTGGTTGACCGCCTGTACGGGTCGATCACCAAAGCCTGATTCTACAATCCGCCATGCCCGCAGGATTCATCTGACGGCAATGCCGCAATGCCGCATGCTTCAGCCGGTTCGATATATACTTGACGCAGTTTTCGTAAGTCTTGCCAACGTCAATGGAAGGACAATATCGGCTATGGCGCATATTCTTCTCGGCGTGACCGGCAGCATCGCCGCATTCAAGGCCTGCCATCTCGCCTCCGACTGGAGCAAGCAGGGACATGAGGTTCGCGTGGTGATGACCGCAGCCGCACAGGAGTTCGTCACCCCGTTGACGTTCAGCTCGCTCACGCATACGCAGACGCGCACGTCCATGTTCGCAGCACAGCGCAATGACGGCGATGTTGCGCATACGCCATCCGATCCGCTGCATATCAATCACGTGGATGATGCGAAATGGGCGGACATGCTCGTCATCGCTCCCGCGAGCGCCGATATCATTGCGAAAATCGCATGCGGCATTGCCGCCGACCAGCTGACAAGTACCGTGCTTGCCTATAGCGAAGGACCGAAAATCCTATGCCCTGCCATGAACGTGCACATGTATGAGAATGCCGTGACGCAACGCAACCTCAATACCTGCCGTGAACTTGGATGGACCATTGTGGAGCCGGGATCCGGTATGCTTGCCTGCCAGGATGTTGGCAAGGGGCGCATGGAGGAGCCTGCTGCGATCGAAGCTGCCGTAGCTGATCTGCTGCGTGCGAACCAGCCCGCAGAAACGTTGCCATTGCACGGATTGCATGTGCTCGTCACCGCCGGTCCCACACAGGAGCCGCTTGATCCCGTGCGCTACCTCACCAATCATTCCACTGGAAAAATGGGCTATGCGATCGCCGAGCAGGCACGCGATATGGGCGCGGATGTGACGCTGGTATCCGGCCCCGTCACATTGAGCGCTCCCCGCGGCATTGATACGGTTCACGTCACCACCGCGCAGCAAATGTTCAACGCGGTGCAAGAGCATTTCACGCAGGCCGATTTGACGATTATGGCCGCTGCCGTCGGCGATTTCCGCCCGATTGAGCAGTCTTCGGAGAAAATCAAGAAGAACGGGCGCGTCAATATCGATCTGCGGCTCACTTCGAATCACGATATTCTCGCATGGGCAGGCGCGCATAAAACCGCCGGTCAAACCTTGTGCGGTTTCGCCATGGAAACGCAGGATCTGGAATCGAACGCAGCGAAAAAACTCACATCCAAGCATTGTTCCATGCTGGTGGCCAACAATCTCAACACTCCCGGTGCCGGATTCGCGGTGGATACGAATGTGGTGACCGTGCTGAAACCCGGCGAAACCACCGACGAACCGATCATCGAGCATTGGAACAAGATGAGCAAGCAGGAATTGGCGGAACGCATCCTCACCGAATTGGCAGCGTTGCGCAATACCGAATCCGCTGAATCGCAAGCATCGTAACTATCAACCAACGTCACAGGAAATAGCGTCAATACAGCAATCGTAAGGAGAATTCGACATGCTTCTGGTCGCAGTCGACATCGGCAACACCAATGTGGTGATCGGCTTTCTCGATGACGGGCATATCGCCGGCACGTATCGCATCACCACGAAGGCGAACCACACGTCGGATGAATATGGCCTGATGATCACGCAATTCCTGCGGCTGAGCGGCTATGCGCCGGGCGATGTGGACGATGTGATCATCACGTCGGTGGTGCCGAAGGTCATGCATTCGTTCCGTGCCAGCATTGTGAAATTCCTCAATATCGATCCGATGATTGTTGGACCGGGAGTCAAAACCGGCATCAATATTCGCATGGACAATCCGCAGAATATGGGCGCGGACTGCATTGCCGACTGTGCGGGAGCCTACTACGAGTATGGCGGGCCGATTCTGGTGGCGGATTTCGGCACGGCCACCACATTCAACTATGTGACCGCCGATGCGTCGGTGATTTGCGGGCTCATCACCACCGGCATTCGCACAGGCGCGGCCGCCTTGTGGGATGCCACGGCCCAGTTGCCGGAAGTGGAGATCACGCGCCCCTCGTCGATTCTGGCGAAAAGCACCAGGCCAGCCATGCAGGCCGGCCTGTATTACAACTTCCTTGGCGGCATCGAACGTACGATCGCGCAATTCCATCGTGAAATCGACGAGGATTTCCGCGTGGTTGCGACGGGCGGATTAAGCCGCGTGTTCGCCGACGATACCGACATGATCGACATTTATGACCCTGATCTGATTTTCAAAGGCATGCTGCATATTTACGAGCGTAACGTACGATAGAAAATCTTATATTTTAGATATGTGCAATCTCAGTACATAATAA
>SKEJ01001609.1_pt1 | contig 11949 bp, 13 predicted proteins | sample 4826721 | NCBI WGS metagenome assembly SKEJ01 (sample SAMN11008812, study PRJNA524170) | human gut metagenome | biome: Human fecal sample; material: Feces; isolation source: fecal sample from pouch patient p31 | host: Homo sapiens | place: Israel: Tel-Aviv | collected 2015-06-02 | reverse complement strand
TGTCATTTTAATTTCCTTTCATGTGTTAACAAATGGGCTAACACTGATGATATAACATCTTATTATAGCACGTTTTGGACACTAAAAAAACCAGCTAAGCTGGTTTTAAACATTACTAGTTTTGGAAGCGCTTTTTATCAGCTCTGACATCACGTTCATAGTCATAGTCTAATTTTTTCACGTCATCCTTTGAAAGACGTTTAAAGCTTCTTTCTTCTGTAAGTTTGCCTTTCTTATTATAAGTTGTGACGATCAATTTATCACCCTTAACCTTGTATCGAACGGTTTCTTCAAGAGACTCTTTGTAGGATTTAACGTAAATCTTTTTACTTTCATCGTTATCAGCCTTAGTTCGGTATTCACTTATTTTGTATTGATTATCTACCGCTTGGTCAATGACTTTAGTGTATTCAGATAGTGACATGGTTGGTTTAAGCGTTCCAGACCAAGCATCTGGACGGTATGATTCGTCAGTATCATAGTCTGTAAAGTCAACCAGATTGTTCCCGCCAGCTAAGGTATAAAAATAAAATTTAACATTATTACCTTTGACTTTAACAAAATCATGAGCCTCTAGACCACTTTTCTTGAAAGATTCCATACCATCAACCATTTTCTTCTTATCTTTATGGTAAAAGCGATAAGTTTCAAGCAGATAGGTTCCTTCAGGTATTTTACCGCCTTGCAGGTGCATAAACGCATAGCCACCAAATGAAAGCGCCACTAGGACAATCGCCCCCACTACAGAAGCAATAATAATTTTAGCTTTCTTAGACAAGCCTGTCTTAGCAGGAGCAACTTGTGAAACGGCTTGTGTTACTTGGTCACTCAACTGAGCTTGCTGTGGATTAACATCCTCGTCCCTAGACTCTTGAAAAATAAATTCCCCATTAGCTTTTGCTTGTTGGATTTCTTCCTCTGTCGGCTTACGATTATTGATCGTTTCGAAATAATCTAACCACTCTTTTTCGTTCATAAAAGTCCCCTTTTTCATTGATATTTCCATTCTACCAGAAAAAAGACTCCAAAGCTATTTGACTATTTTCATATAAAGAAAAGCGATACCAGAATGGAGTTTTAGCTCTTCTTCTTGTACCACTTTACTCATTTACATCATTGGCTGATTAAATTTTATCACTAGATTTTTTACTACTATCACTTGAATCTGATTTTGATCCACTATTCTTACCGTCATTATATCCGCCATAGGTGTCACCATAGTCATTACCATAACCATAGCCGTAATCGTAGCCATAACCATAACCGTAGTCACTATATTCGTCATACTTGTCACTAATCTCTTTTAGGTCTTTCTTGTAATCCTTAACGGCATCATCATAACCATCCTTACGTTCTTCACCATCTTCCCGGCTCATTAGCTTATAGGTAGTAGTCATTTTTAACTTACCCTTTTTATCATAAATATTAAGCGTAAATTCATCGCCATGTTTTACGTAAGTGCGTGTTTCTTTAAGAGTATCTTTATATTCACTAACTGCTGTTTTTACAGTTTTCTTAACATCATCTTTTGAGTAGAAAGAATACTCTTTAGACATTTTTTTCATATAATCAGTGACAATATCTTTAACATCATCTGCACTAAGTACTTGACTTTGAGTTCTGTTCCAAGGATCAAATTTCTGAGGAATCGATTTCTCATTTTGAATTAGACTAATTGAAGATTTCCCATCGCTTTCTAAATAATTGTAATGATTAGATTGATTTTTCTTTACAACTAAAAAATCTAACAATTTTGTGTCTTCATCCTTGTATTCTTTAATGCCGTCGACCATTCTATTCTTATCTTCATTGTAATAAGAAAAACTTACTACCTCATATGTTCCATCCGCAATCTTACCTGATTGGTAGCGCCATAGTGAGTAGCCCCCAACAATAAGTAAAATCGCTGCTAAGGAACCAAAGACTGATGCCAAAATAATCTTAGTTTTCTTAGACATACCTTTTTTAGCAGGTACGACTTGTTGGAAGGTTGCTGTTGTTTGGGCAAACTGAGGCTGCTGCGTCATCGTTATCACAGGTTCAGCTGGCTTAATCGGTCTTTGCTCCGTCACCTGTCCATTTGAGCCAAAGACATTAGGTCGTTCAAGGATAAACTCGCCTGCTGCCTGAGCTTGAGCTAACTCTGCGGGAGTTGGTTTGCGACCGTTGACTAATTCAAAGTACTCAATCCACTCTTGCTGGTTCATAATAATCTCCTTTTTTATTGGTCTACCGTTCTATTGTACCAAAATAAATGGTGAAATAGTATTTGACAATTATCATAAAGACTGTAAGGTTTTTTAATAAATCATTAGGTTATGATTCTCGATAGAAAAGAGCTGCTTGGTCGGTAAGTGGTTCAACGCCAGATGGCATAATCCCCATAATGCTCCCTGTATTTATAATGCTTCAAGGCATACTCATAATCCCAATCATAACCACTTTTGACCTCTTTGGCTTCCTCTGAGCTCAATCGTTTAAAAGTTCTACGCAACTCAATATGTCCATCATTAGCATAAACAGTCAGAACGAGACCATTAGGGAGCTTTTCATAAGTTCTTTTTTGCTTCAACATTTTTTTATAATCGTCTATACACCTTTGGACAGATACTTCTTTTACTCTTGAATACTCCTCTCCCTTTTTAGAAATCTTATCAATATGAGACATCACTAGAGCTTTATATTCAGAGACTGTTAAATCCTGTTTTAAAGTCCCTGTACGTGGGTCAAAAGTCTGTGGGAGCTTTTCATCGTGCTCAAATGATGAGACAGAAGGTTCCCCATCCCCATAAAAAACATAATAAAATTGAGATTTCATATTCTCAACTACTATAAAATCCTCATATAAGCTATCATTATTCTCTCCCCGCTTAGTCCGATTTATCAATTCATTGGAATATGCCGATTTAGTCTCGTATTTTATCATCTAATAAGTACCGTCTGGAATATAGTTCTCTTGATACTTCCAAAATCTTCCCTCTCCTATGGCTATCAAGACTGTCGCAACAAATCCAAGCAATACAATGATAGCAATCTTCCATTTTTTTGCTTTAGTCATACCTCTCCCCCCTTACTGGCCTGTTATTCAATACTATTTTACCAAAACTAGGGGAAAAGCTAATGACATGACTGTAAAGGAAAAAGAGGCTGAGAATACCACTCTCAAACCTCTTTTTAGCTATTTATTTTTTAAGATCCTCAGCACCAATAACTGGGTATTCGGTCAATCCTGACGCTGCTTCTTCTTCAACCTTGTTTGCTTCTTCTGTTTTTTCCTCAAAGTCAAGCTTAGGTGCATCTTTTTCATAGGCATTAATGATATCAGCTACAACTGGGTGACGTACGACATCGCTAGCAGAGAAGTGAACAAAATCAATAGCCTTGATTCCCTTCAATTTCTCCATAGCATCGACAAGGCCTGATTTAACACGACGTGGCAAATCAATCTGACTCATGTCCCCATTGACAATCATCTTAGAATTAAAACCAAGACGGGTCAAGAACATCTTCATTTGCATGATGGTTGTATTTTGTGCCTCATCAAGGATAACAAAGGCATCCTCAAGGGTACGACCACGCATATAAGCGAGGGGGGCAATCTCAATAATTTCACGTTCCATAAGGCGGGTCGTCTGCTCCTTACCGAGAATTTGATAAAGGGCATCATAAACAGGGCGAAGGTACGGATCCACCTTTTCCTTGAGATCACCAGGCAAGAAACCAAGGCTCTCACCCGCCTCAACCGCCGGACGTGTCAGAACAATACGTTTAACTTGACCACGTTTAAGGGCTGTAACCGCAAGGGTAACCGCTAAAAAGGTCTTCCCTGTACCAGCTGGACCAATTCCAAAGACCACATCATGACTTTTAATGCTATCAACATAGACCTTTTGTCCTAAAGTCTTCACTCGGATAGGCTTACCACTGTTGTCCTTGATAATCTCTTCTTCATATAAAGCAACAAACTTGTCAATCGAACCATCTTGAGCCATGGTTAAGGCCGCAACAACATCTGAAGTGTTGACTAGCATTCCACGCTCCACTAAAACAAGGAGGGCTTGAATGGTCAAACGAGCCAATTCAATACTTTCCTCGTCATCTCCAAGGATCTGCACACGCTCTGTTCGAGCATGAATAATAACATTTAGGTTTTCCTCGATAAGTTTTAGATGGCGCTCATTGGTCCCAAAAAGTGACAAGACATCATCTGGGTGATTTAGGGTAATTTCAACAGAATACTCTTGCAAATAGAGTTCCTCTTTCTTTCGTCTTTTTCTCCATTATATCAAAAAAATCACGCCAGGCGTGACTTTTTATTATTCTGACTTATTCATTAAATGACACGTGAACGTGGTCATAGTGGTTTTCAGTAACGCTACCACGGTCTGGCATTTGGTTCCATGTGTTAGCTGGTCCGTAGATGTTGTTTACTGGTGCGTAGAATTGTTGTTTGTAGATGATGTACGAAATACCTGCATTTGAGATATTGTCTACTGCATATTGGGCAACTTGATCACCAACTGCTGAACCAACTGGTACCATAACGTCAACAGCAAGTCCTTTACCATGGTCTTGTGGATCACCTTCACGGTAACCACCGATATCAGTAAGACCAAATTGTGCCGCTACATCTTGACGGAAAGCTTCAGCTTGTGGTTGAAGGTGTGGATCCGTTGGAAGTGTATTTGTTGATGCAGGTTGTGCTGCTGGTGCCTCTGAAGCTACTGGTGCTTCTGATGCCACTTCTGATGTTGCTGCTGGTTCTTCCGCTGGCTGTTCTGCTGGCGCTTCTGAAGCAGCTGGTGCCTCTGAAGACGCTTCTGATGTTGCTGCTGGTTCTGCCGCTGGAGCTTCTGCTGGCGCTTCTGAAGTCGCTGGTGCTTCTGAAGCCGCTTCTGATGTTGCTGTTGGTTCTGCCGCTGGAGCTTCTTCTTTTACTTCAGGTTGTGCTGGTGTTTCAGCAGCTGGAGTAGTTTCTGCTTCAGGTGTAGCCTCTGCTGACGCAGTGACATGATCAATAGCATCAGCAACTGGTTGTTCAGTTTCTGCGTATGCTGGTGCTTCTGATGCTGATGCGATAGCTTCTGTTACTTCTGAAACAGCTTGAGTTGACTCTTCTGTAGCAGGTGCTTGAGTAGCTGTTGTGCTTACTGTTTCAACTGGAGCTGTCAAGTCCGCTGCAACTACAGATTGACCATTGACAGTCACTTCGTTAGTTGTCAAATTAGCTTCTGCAACTACAGGTGTAGTTGATGTTTCTGAAGCTGGAGTTTCAACTTTAACAGAGACAGCTTGATTATCAGCATTGTATGTTGCTGTCAAGACTGTCCCAGGGTAAATCAAATCAATGTTTGTGATTTGATTGATGTTAGCCAAAACATTCACATCGATACCCATTGCTTCAGCGATACTTCCCAAAGTATCACCGTATTGAACTGTATAAGTTTGTTGGTTATCACTTACAGCGATATCTGCTTTGATTTGATCTACTGAACGTGCCACCCAGTTTGAAGTTTCATCGGCATGTACATGACTTGCAGCAAAAAGTGAAAGTGCTGCGGTTGAGTAAAGAAGTGCCTTTGTTGTTTTAGATTTTGATAACATGTATAATTCATTCCTTTTTTAACAATTTTAACATATACAATAATACCACACTTTTTGTCAAAAAAGGGGTGATTTACTGCACTTTAAAGCAATTACTAACTAGTTGTAACAAGCCTAATTTATTGAAAAACAGCTGAGATATTTGTAAAAAATTGTAACAATTCATACCAATTCAAATGGTAATTACTTTTTAAAGAAAATGCTAAAAGCCATTATGCTTATCGTAGACTTAGTCGCTATTAATGAGCCAGATAATCTTCCCAAATCTGGTCAAACTGCCCCAAATTAAAGGAAAAACTAGCTTGATCTTCCAAGTAACGACTAACTTCTTCGAAGTCATCAGTATGCTTCGGGAAGGTTGAATCTTCAAAAGCCAAGTCAGCCAAGATTGCTACTGGTTCATTGGACTTTGGATTACGCTGGGCCATCAGCCAAGTATAAAAGGATTTTCTCATGCCTTCTCCTAACCGATTAATTCTGTTCCAAACTGGTCTTGTTTGACTTTTTTAGCCTTCATCAGACCACCTAGGGCTTTCTTAAATTGTCCCTTAGAAATACCGAAGGTTTCCTTAATATCTGCTGGTGATGACTTGTCATTAAGCGTCATAAAGCCACCATTGCTCTCTAAATAAGTCAAAATCATCTGAGCATCATTTTCAAGCATTTCAAAAGAACGTGGTTTAAGAGAAAGATTGAGGGTACGGTCAACTTCTCTGAACCCAATCACACGCGCCTCAAGGACCTGACCTAAGCGTGGCTCTGCATAACGTTCTGATGGATGGATGAAACCAAGCATGTTATTCTCTGGTAGATAAACAAAAGTTCCTGACAGTTTGAGACGGTAGGCAATGGCTGGCCATTTTTGGTTTTGCATATTATCGTAAGCAGGACCAGCCATACGTTGAAAGACCTCAGGTTCAGCAGGAAGCCCCCAAATACGGTCTTTTTTATCAACATCGAGTTTGATATAGAGCTTGTCGCCTTTCTTAGGCCAAAGCTCTTTGAGTTCCGGCAAAACATCAAGAGAGACAACAATCTCCTTATCTGGAATTCCCACATCTACAAAGACACCCAAATCCTTACGAACTTCAGTGACCTCTCCCCAATCGTAAGAATCACGAGTGGCTTTGATTTCTTTTTGCGTTAGACGTGATTTTTGCTTGCTGTCTGTGTAGGCAAAACCTGTCACCATGTCACCAATGGCGTGTTCCCCTTCTTCTTTAGACAAGGCAAAGGTCACACCGTCCTTTTGAACAAAATAAAATTTGTCATTTTCATCAGTTACTAGGGCAGTAATGATTGTTCCAAGTAATGTATTCATCTTTTTCCTCTAAAAAGAGAGTCGGACAAGGAAGCTAACATAGTCCATGCTCTTTTGCTTCTGTCCCACTCTCCTTATTTTTCTATTGATTAAACAGTAAGAAGTTCTTTTTCCTTTTCTGCTGTCATGCTGTCAATCTTCTTAACAGCGTCATCAGTTGCTTTTTGGATATCTTTTTCCAAAGCTTTCAATTGATCTTCTGTGATTTCTTTGTCTTTTTCTTGCTTCTTAGCTTCATCCATAGCATCACGGCGGATGTTACGGATAGCAATCTTAGCATTTTCACCGACTTTTTTCACTTCTTTAGCCAACTCTTTACGTGTTTCTTCTGTAAGTGCTGGGATAACCAAGCGCACAACAGAACCATCGTTAGCTGGGTTAATACCAAGATCAGATTCGTTGATTGCACGTTCAATATCAGCGATTGAGCCTTTATCAAATGGTGAAATCAAAAGGACACGTGCTTCAGGAACAGTGATTGAAGCCAATTGGTTAAGTGGTGTTGGGGCACCATAGTATTCTACAGTGATACGGTCAAGAAGTGATGCATTGGCACGACCTGCACGGATAGATCCAAATTCACGGGCCAATGACTCATGTGAGTGGGCGAAACGTTCTTTTGCTTTTTCAATAATTGCGTTTGTCATAAATTCTCTCTTTCTTATTTGTGTGATTCTGCTTTGTTAGATACAGTTGTTCCAATTTGTTCACCAAAGATAACACGTTTGATGTTTCCTGGCTCGTTCATGTTGAAGACAACAAGGTCAATGTCATTATCCATTGAAAGGGTAGAAGCTGTGGCATCCATAATTTTCAAACCACGTTTAATAACTTCCACGTGTGTCAACTCGTCAAACTTAACGGCATCAGCGTTTTTACGAGGGTCGTCATTGTAGACACCATCAACACCGTTTTTAGCCATAAGAATAGCATCAGCTTCGATTTCAGCTGCACGAAGAGCCGCTGTTGTATCTGTTGAGAAGTATGGTGAACCAATACCTGCTGCAAAGATAACAATACGACCTTTTTCAAGGTGACGAAGGGCACGACCACGAATATAAGGCTCTGCCACAGATTTCATATCAATCGCTGTTTGAACACGCGTATCAACACCAAGTTGTTTCAAACTATCTGCCATAACAAGGGCATTCATAGTTGTTCCAAGCATTCCAGTATAGTCCGCTTGAACACGATCCATTCCTGCTTCAGCTGCAGGTTCTCCACGCCAAAGGTTACCACCACCGATAACTAGAGCAATTTGAATACCTGAATCCGCTACCTCAGCAATTTCTTTAGCCATAGCTTGGACAGTTGGAAGATCAATCCCAACACCTCGTTCACCGGCTAGAGCTTCACCTGAAAGCTTAATGAGGACACGTTTGTATTTTGGTTCTGCCATGATTTCTCCCTATTAACTATTTTGTTTTATGATTTAATTCTTAGCTGAGATTCATCTTTCCTAAGTCGTCAATTACCATCCTTTTAAGGTGGTTAAGGGGGCTTATTCGAGCAACTCCTTTTTATGATTAGGATAGGAAAATGGTTTCTTTTTTGCAAAGAAAACACTAAATCTTCATCCTTACTATTTTATCATAAATTAGGGTTTTCACCTAGTCAAATATTTAAAAAATATCCTTACAAGATAACCGTAAAGGTGATGGTGTCATTTTTATAAGAGGCAAAGATACGTCCCTTAAATAATTTGACCATGCTTTGAGCCATGGAGAGGCCAATGCCAAAACCTTTGTGTTCTCTGTTATTATGGGATTCTTCAATACGATAAAAACGCTCAAAAAACTTGCTATAGTCAACAGCCTTACCTTCTTTATAGGTGTTTGACACTTCTAAACGAGCCCGTTTTCGCGTTCTTCCAATCTGACGAAGTCTTACCGTAACTGTCCCTTCTGGATCACAATACTTGTTAGCATTATCCACAAGGAGGGTTACAAGTTCAAAGAGAGACTTCTCCTCTGCCTTTACATGAATATCCGGTGTGATGTCCATGACAAAAGATTTACCGTCTCGAACGACAGGTCCCTTAAAGTCCTCTGCTGCATCCTCAGTAATATAGGAAAAATCGACATCTTGAAGAACAATATCCGGCTGCTCCTCCAGACGAGATAGGGCTACCAGAGAATTGATTAGAGTGGTCAAACGTGCCACCTGGTCATTCGTTGACTTGGTCCATTCGTTCTCTCCAGTCATGAGTTCCTGTAGCTCCGTATTGGCAGAAATAATGGCCAATGGTGTCTTTAATTCATGACTAGCATTGGTAATAAAACGTCGCTGCTTTTCGTAGTTTCGAATGAAGGGACGAATGACGATTCCTGATAAGGCACTGACAATGACGACAAAAAAGATAAACCCAAACAGTGATAAAAGGATAGAAAGACTGAGCAAGGCTTGGGAAGAATTATAATAAGAGGTCGTGTCCAGAAAGACCACCAGAATCTTATCTTTGCTGACTTTGCTAACCTGATAACTCAGATTGATATTTTTTTCTCTAATTGTTCCAAGATTATTGGTTAAGCGACTAACTGTCAGGGCATATCTAGCCGCTTCCTCGTCGTTTATTAGGGACGTATGGCTGGTATCCTGGCTAACAATCTTATCATCAGACAAGGTCACACTGAAAAAACGAAAACTATCCGATGGAATTTCACGCCCTTGATTGGTCTCAATTTTTTTAGTTTTTCCGAAACTACCATTATTTTCTGTAAGCGTGTTGAGAACCTTACTAATTTCCTGTTCTGTCTGAAAGGACCTCACAGTATTGATGATTCCCACTGTAAAAACCAAGATAAAGAGAATAGCCAAGGAAGCAATCATAATAAATTGAAGTCGTAAACGTCTAAACATGAACTACTCCTCTCTAATTGGCAAGAAGGCAAAAGTCACCACCCTTTTCACCAAGAATGCTGATATCAGCCTGGATGGCTTGCAATTTCTGACGCAAATAGGAAATATAGACCCAGACAATCGATTCGTCCACATCTTCCTCATCATCCCAGATGGTCTTAAAAAGGTGCTCAGTCGTTAATTTCTTGGCAGGATTGAGCATGAAGTGAGCCATTAACTTGGTCTCTCTGCTCGAAAGTCTAATGGCGTTGCCAGCTACCAACTCCTGTTCCTCCTGATCCAAACGTACAGAACCAAGTGTCAAAATTTTGGCAGTAAAGGTCTCACTAACACGACGCTCTAGCGAGCGCAAACGAGCCAAAAGTTCCTTAAGAGAAATCGGCTTGGTCAAGTAGTCGTCTGCCCCAGCGTCAAGTCCTGTCACACGATCATCAACTTCAGCCATGGCCGTCAACATAATGACATGCGTCGTATTCCCAGAGGAGCGAATCTCTTTCAGGGCCTCAATACCTGTTTTAATGGGCATCATGATATCCATAATCATTACTTGATAGGCATTCTGTGCGGCTAGGTCAACTGCCTCTTGACCGTTAAAGGCCTGATTCACCTCATAGCCTTGATGCTCAAGAGCCGCCCTGTAAACTCGAGAAAGAGCTTCCTCATCCTCAGCTAGTAGAATTTTCAAAGCCATTCTAGTCCCCTCCTTCTTGAATTAAGTTACGGATGGTCTGCATGGTCAAATCACATGAAGCTAATTCATCCGCACAGCGCTTAAGCTCACGGGTAATCATTTCTGAATTCTTGATATCGTGCTTGTACTTCATCTGATGCTCCAAACTGGCCCACGAATCCTGAGCGATGGTCCGAAGCTGAACCTCAACAAAATAGGTCCCTTTATCATTACCCAGGACATCTGGAAAGTCTGTTTCCATTTCTAAAATGAGGTGGTAAGAACGATAGCCATTTGGCTTGGCATTTAGAATATAATCCTTCTCATTATAGATAGAGACTCCTGGAATAGCCTTGATTACATCGATAGTCTTGTAAATATCATCCACAAAACCACAAACAATTCGGATACCAATACTATCCCGGATTTCCTTGAGGGCAGACTGGCTGGTCTCAGGCAAATTTTTTCTACGACACTTTTCACGCATAGAGTCGCTCTCTTTGATTCGTGAAATAAAATGTTCATAGAGTTTGAAGCCTGTTTCTTTTTTGCTAGTAATATTAGCCGCAATAATTGGCTCTGTTATTTCTTGTAAAATCTTGGGGAGATACTGAGCATATTCCCCATAAATACTTGGAGTTAACATATAAACCTCCTCTAATACCATTCCTTAATTATAGCATAGATAGGCTTAAAAATAAGGAATGAGCCAGACAAGAAGGACTCTAAAGCTAAGAAAAAAATCCAGCCGAAGCCAGATTCAATTTGCTTATCTAAGTTCAATTAACACAAGGCTATGCATCAAGTGGTTTGACAAAAGGCCAGTTGCCCAATTTATGCTTCTCATAGGTCAAGACCTTATAACCACATTGCTTGTAGCCATTTTTCTCATAGAAAGGCACATTGTAATCGCGATTGGTAATCAAGCCAAGACTACGACCTCCTGTACGACGTACAAAAGGTTCAACCCCTTCAAGCAAGAAACGACTTCCTATACCTTTTCTTTGATAATCTGGAGTTACTGCTAACATCATCAGGTACCAATCGTATTCTGCAGAATCCTCCAGATGTCTTTCAGACTCTTCAACAAAATTAAAGTACTTAAACAACTTAGTGATGCTTATGAAACGGAAAAGCTTGGTCGCTCCGTTCTGGAGATAGTTAAGCATAGAAATCGTCTGATGCTGTAAAATAGCTGCCGCAACAATGCGACCATCCTTTTCAGCCACCAAACACGAATCCATCTTTATAGCTAAACGCACCAACATTTCCTGCAAGGCTAAGACAAATTCCTCATACTGTTCAGGATTTTTTAAATTAGTGGCAATCATTGAAAGATAGGGATAATCTTCAAAGGCATCTGCACATACTTGTGCCACTTCCTGAACTTCGTCTAGTCTTGCTTTGCGATATTGCATCTTAATCTCCTAATCTGTCTGTTTTTTTCAGTATAACACAAAACGCATGACTGACAGTCATACGTTCTATGTTTTTT
>SKEJ01001608.1_pt1 | contig 11950 bp, 9 predicted proteins | sample 4826721 | NCBI WGS metagenome assembly SKEJ01 (sample SAMN11008812, study PRJNA524170) | human gut metagenome | biome: Human fecal sample; material: Feces; isolation source: fecal sample from pouch patient p31 | host: Homo sapiens | place: Israel: Tel-Aviv | collected 2015-06-02 | reverse complement strand
CTCCAAATTCAGAATCACTTTTTCAATTGGCGGTGTATTTATCCCAAAGTTATAAACAAATTGTTCCACATTCTCTGCCTGTGTTTTTTCCTCTTTTTTGCACTTATCCACATTATCCACATGGTTATACACATTTTATGTCTCCCATTATTGTGGATTTATATGTGTATAAATCATTTAACATAATTCGACAGTTTTCTTAACATAAATTCTATGTTCTTCGCCCAAAATCGTTGTTTTTCAAGTTTCCAATAATCATTTACATTTTTGCTTATCCACATTATCCACATTATCCACATTACTACTCTCTTCATTCTCAGCAGCGCCACTTCACCAATCTTTCCTCTGGCACAAAAATAAAGGTTGTGCTATAATTCAGATGATATTAGGGTCGGAAATCAATATGACCATAAAACAGGAAAGCGAGCAGATTCATGACATCCATCACATTACAGACTGCTTCCCCCCGGGAAGTCACAGTCCTAACCAATGATTTTATAGACAACTATATGCCCAGAGCCAACGGGGAATTTGTAAAAGTATACATCCATCTTCTCCGTCTGCTGTCTGACGGAACCACTCCGTTCAGCCTGGAACAGATGGCAGATCATTTTTTCTGTACAGAGAGAGATATCCTCCGCGCCCTGAAATACTGGGAAAAAGAAAAACTCCTGATTTTAAATTGTCAGGACAGCGGCGAAATTTCCTGTATTACCCTAACCGAACCAAAAAAGCAGAATAAAAATTCCATCCTGCCTGCACCTGAACCCACCCCTGATTCTGCACCGGCTTCTGTTTCCTCTCTGACTCCTGATCGTGTGAAAGAATTGAAACAGAACGATGAGATTGTTCAGTTACTCTATATTACAGAACAATACCTGGGCAAAACTCTGACTCCCACTGAAGTTAAAAAGATCATGTTCTTCTATGATGAGCTTCATTTTTCCCCGGATCTCATAGAATATCTGATTGAATACAGTGTCAGCAGAGGACATAAGAGTATTCGATACATAGAAACTGTGGCGCTTGCATGGGCCAAAGAAGGAATCTCCACTGTTACCATGGCTAAGGAAACAAATTCCCAGTATAACCGGGAATATTACATCATCCTGAAAGCTATGGGGATCAGCGGCCGAAATCCTGTAGAAAATGAAATTTCTCTCATGGACACTTGGCTGAAGGATTATGGCTTCACACTTGACATTGTCCAGGAAGCCTGCAGCCGTACGGTTCTGGCAACCGGTCAGCCCAGCTTCCCCTATGCAGACAAGATCCTCTCTGGCTGGAAGGATAAAAGTGTCAAAAATCTTTCCGATATCCGCCAGCTGGATGCCCAGCGTCAGCAGCGTAAACTGGAAAAAGCAGAAAAAGCATCTAACAAAAGAGACTCATCTGCTAAACCTGCCAGTCAGAACCGATTCAATAATTTTCATCAGCGAAAATACGACTTCAACGAATATGAAAAGAAATTACTGAACCAGTAAAAAACCATATCACCTAAAGATATACAGAAAAGGAGGCAGTTCATGCCTTTACAGAACTATCAGTACGATAAGATTATGAGGGAATACAGCAAGACTCAATCCAAGAACCGTCGTCTTCTGGAAGAACATAAACAGGAAATCTATGCCAAAATCCCCCGAATCAGAGAAATCGATGAAGAAGTGGCTACTTTAAGTACACAAAAGGCCAGATCCTTGCTAAGCGGACAGGCCTCCGGTACCGAGGACCTGAAAGCAGCAATCTCTCTCCTGTCTCAGGAGCGGACTGCCTTACTTGTATGCAATTCTTATCCTGAAGATTATCTGGAGCTTCCCTACACCTGCCCCCTGTGTCAGGATACGGGTTATGTAGGAGATAAAAAATGTATCTGTTTCAAGAAGGCTGAGATAGAATTACTCTACACACAGTCCAATTTAAAAGAAATTCTCAAAAAAGAAAACTTTGAGCACTTTTCTTTTGACTACTATTCTGATACAATGAGAAACGAAGCTACGGGACTGACTGAAAGAGAAACCGCCAAAAAGGCTTTCGATACCGCCAGAAATTTCGTAAGGACATTTGATTCTTGTTTCGAAAATCTTTTTCTCTACGGAGATACCGGCGTAGGCAAAACCTTTCTCTCCCACTGCATCGCACAGGAATTACTGGATACAGCCCACTGTGTCATGTACTTCTCTGCCTTTGATCTTTTTGATCTCCTTGCAGATTCCAAATTTTCCAGGGAAAAAAACGAGGGTGCAGAATTTATACTTGACAGTGATCTGCTGATCATCGATGGGGCTACAAGCGATTTTACAAAAGATGAAGTAAAACTATTATCTTCTTACCTGAAGAAAGGTGGAAAAGTTGTTACTTTACTTGCCCAGACAAATAAGAGTATGAAAAACTTATATGGTCTGTTAAAAGACTACGGTTTAACTGTTCAAAGCGGATATATTGCAGATACAGAACGTTCATATCAAGGAAATTATTATTACTTGATCCCAAATCTTTCTGTAAGCGGTGATATGGCTTCTGGAATTTCATCAAACTCTGTTATGATGATCAATTCGAAAGGTATGACACAGAGTACTCCAGTTAGAGATTCTATTTCTACCGATGCATTTATGACAACATCCAGCAACGGATATGCTGTCACTGAGAAGAAACAAACACAGGGAACTTATATCCTTGGTGCAACTTCCACAGAATCTGTCAAAGTCAAAAACAGCAAAGGAAAGAAAGTTACAAAAGAAAGTCGCCTGACTGTTTACGGAAGTAATATGCTGATCGATGAGCAGATCACAAGTTCTTTCTCATCCTTAGAAAACCTGACATTATTTACAAACTCTGTGACCGCATGTTTAAATAATGCCGATAATGTTTCTATCTCTCCAAAGAGTCTGGAAGTCAGCTATAATACGATTGCTCATCCTGGACCATTCAGTATCCTTGTAGTCTTTGTAATTCCAGTTGGTCTGATCATTGGCGGATTCATTGTATGGTTTAGACGCAGACGCCGTTAGGAGGTTTTCATGAAACAGAAAAAAACATTGCAGATTTTACTTCTCGTATTTGCAGGACTTATTGTCCTGTATACGGGAGTGAATTTATACCAGAAACAGCAATCTTCCAAAGAAGATTCTGATCAGACAATGATCTCTGATTTAAAGAGTTTAACTTCCATCTCTTATAATAACAACGGAACGACTCTTTCTTTCATAAAACAGAATGGCAAATGGTATTATCTTGGCAGCTCCGGTGATATGTTAAAGGGGTGGATCAATGATAATGGCACCTGGTACTATACTGGCAGTGACGGTGTGATGCAGACCGGCTGGCTTACAGAAGCAGGCAGTAAATATTACCTGAAAGGCTCAGGTGCTATGGCAACCGGCTGGAGACAGTTAGACGGTGTATGGTATTACTTTAATGGTGATGGGCGTATGGCAACCGGTATGATCGACGTAGGCGGAATCCATTATTATCTGGATCCTTCAGATGGCCGCATGGTCGCTGGCAGGTCAATAGAGATAAACGGAACTGTTTACCAGGCTGGTGCAGATGGAGCATTAAGTGTCCAGAGCCAGGAAAATAGTGACAGTAACCAGAATAGCCAGGATCCAGGAAATACAAATACCGGCAATAATGTTTCAGGCAGCAATACCGGCAATACCGGCAATACCGGCAATAACGTACAGATTACCCCTGTAAATCCTTCTGAAGGTTCATCAGGCAACAGTAATTCAGGTTCCTCTTCTGATGACCAGAAAGTAACAGGCAAAAACGTAGGACCGGGAGTAAAGAAGGACTCCGCTAATACAGGAAACAGCAGTGAGATAACTACTGGTCAGGCACCAGGCTGATAAACAGGGCTGTGAAATAAGTCCCTAAAAGAAATAGGACCATTCGTTCATGCGAAAGGTCCTATTTTTGTGGTAAAATTAACTTGCGATGAAAACTTTACACAATAATTATTGTAATTCAAAACAAGGATATTTACCACTGTTTCTTTCAGATTGTTTGGATCTGCTGGATCCTGTTTTAACATTTGACAGATTGATGGGAGGAATCGATTTAAACAAGTATCTGACGGATATTCCGGAGTACACAACCGGACGACTCAGATATAATCCAGTCAACATGTTAAAAACAGTACTTTTCGGATTTATGACTAGCGGTTACTGCTCTCTGAGAGAACTGGAAGACAACTGCAAAGTTAATATCAGGTTCATGTATCTCATGGATCATCAGACTCCGTCATACAGAACCTTTGGATATTTCATCAATGAAATACTTCAAGATAAGATTGAAAACATTTTTAACGACATCAATCATGCTATCTTTAACGATGAGCATGTAGATCTGCAACATCTCTACATCGACGGCTCCAAGTTTGAAGCAAACGCAAACAAGTATACCTGGGTATGGAAGAAGGCTACCGAAAAGTTCCGTTACAAGCTTTACGAAAAAATCACTGCGGAGATCGAGGAGATTAATGCAGAAATCGCATGGAGCGGGGTGCAGATCACAACAAATCCGGAGTATGTACCGGATTATCTGAATGAAATCGTTGAGCAGCTAGTACTTTTATGGGAACTGGATACAAGTACATTTGTTTACGGAAGTGGAAAGCGAAAATCCAAAGAACAGCGTCATTATGAACACTTGACTACTTTCTGTCAGAAACTTCAAGAATACATACAAAAAATTGAAATCTGTGGTCCTAATCGAAACAGTTACTCTAAAACAGATAACTCAGCTACCTTTATGCGTATCAAAACGGATTACATGGGCAATGATCAGCTTCTGCCAGCATATAATGTACAGATTGGTGTAGCAGATGAATATATTGCAGTTGTTGACGTGAACCATTATCGTTCGGATATGGATTGTTTCGTTCCTTTGATGGAGCACTTCAAACAAACTTATGGATTCTATCCCAAATATCCTGTGGCAGATGCTGGATATGGCTCATACAACAATTATATTTTCTGTGAACAGAACGGAATTGAAAAGTATATGAAATTTCCAATGTTTAAAAAGGAAACTAAGGATCAGAAATATCATGAAGATCCATTTCGTGCAGTTAACTTCAGAATTGATGAGCAAGGTGTCATGAGATGTCCTAACGATAAAGCATTCCATTTTTTATACAGAAAAAATGTGAGGGGAAATCAATACGGACGTAAGGAAGAATTGTATGAATGCGAAGACTGTAGTGGATGTCCATATGCAGAGAAATGTAAGAAGACAGATAAGAATCGAACCGTTCGGATTAATCAGGAATTAACTTCCATGCATCAGGAAGTAATCGAAAACCTAGAAAGTATCCACGGTGCGTTATTACGAATGAACCGTTCGATACAAGCAGAAGGCACTTTCGGAATTATGAAAAACGACCGTTGGTACAAGAGAATTGTCCGAAGAGGTATTCATTCAGTCAAACTGGAAGTTTTACTCGTGGCGATAGGCCACAATCTACATAAATATCAGAAAAAAAAGATGAGAAACAGAACTGCCGCATAGATTCAAAAAAAGAATTTCTATGGGGTAGGGGAAGTGCGCTTTCTTTGCGCATGATTTCAGTCATTTATACACAACAGGTACAAAAAGGGAGATGTAAAAAAACTCAATCGAGTTTTTTCACATCCCCTTTTTTTGAAGAGATTCTATTGGACTACACATTCTTTGTACGGTTTTTTGATTGTGAATGTCTGCTGTAAAAGGAATAAAAAATGAATGGTTCAAAAGATTTTGTAAAAGAAACGAAAAAAGGATGAAAAAGAAACGGTTTTTGGACGGAAAAGAAACGGAAATCGGTTGTATGGATGTGTAAAATGAGGAAAGGATCCGAAAATAAAAAGAAAGAGAGGAAAAAGAATGAGACAATTGAGAAGGCTGTTATCCGTTTTGGTAATGGCGGCAACGATGGTGGGGATGTCGATGACGGCATTTGCACAGGAAAGTGTATCGGGGGCAGGAGGTAATGGCAGTATTACGATTGAGAATGCATCAAAAGGGATTCATTATACAATTTATAAGATATTTGATGCAAAAGTGAATGCGGAAGGGACTTCGGTAGCATATACAAAAAAAGATATTTCTGAAAATCCTTATTTTAAAAAGGATTCAGCAGGAAATATAACTGCGACTGAGGATGCATATGAAGCTGGATCTAAAGAGCAACTTTCTGAAGGGGCAATTGCCTGGATAAAAGAAAATGGAAAGGAAGTATGCAGTGAAACTTCCGATGGCTCTATATTAAAATTTACCGGTCTTCCATACGGCTACTATTATGTTACCAGCACTTTAAAAGATGGCGGTATGATCATGGTAACGAGTGTTGCAAAAGACGCGCAGATCGTGGACAAAAACAGTAAGGAGCCGCAGTGGACTCCGGGGAATGACGGGAATGCCGGAGGGAAAAGTATTGTACTTGACGATGGTAAACAGGTAAAGGAAAATAATGTCAGTATCGGTGAAACGGTTCATTTCCGTTTACAGATCAACACCTCGAATTATGTTGCAGACAAGCAGATCAAGGAATTCATTATTGAAGATACTCTCCCGACCGGATTTGATGCAGCAAAGATCACATCTGTGATGATTGAAGAAGAACCGCTGGAACAGTTTGAAAATACAACTTTCCCGGTTACGATCCCTTGGGCAGCGGATGAAGGAGAAAATGGCTGGAAAAATCTTTATGATACCGGGGCAAAAATTACCATTGATTATACGGCTGTGTTAAACGATAAAGCAGTGATCGACGGTGAAGGAAATAAGAACAGTGCCAGATTTTCATGGAATTATACGACAGAGGAACCGGGAAAAAGCTCGATAGAGGACTCTACAACAACAGATACCTATGCGGTTGTGATCCAGAAGGTCAATGAAAAAGGAGAGGCACTTACCGGAGTGGAATTTGAAGTGCCGTTCCCGGTTCAGGCAGAAGAAGAAAGCGGTGTGTATACTGTAAAAGGCGGACAGACCGGAACCGGAAAGGTGAAAGCCGGAAGTGATGGAGCTGTGGTGATCAAAGGTCTGAAGATGGGTGATTACAGAGTTACAGAAACAAAAGCACCAGAAGGATATAACAAGCTGACGGAATCATTTCTGGTAAGTGCTGAAAAGATCAGGGCGACAAGGACGGACGCCAGCACATATCTTGATGAAAACGGAAATGTTACAGAAAGCGAGACTGAGACAAAGGTAACTTATACAAATGAAGATTTTGCAGCAAAGGTAAAAGTCGTTGTAAATAAATCAGGAAAACTTCTTCCGGGGACAGGTGGAACAGGTGAAATGATCTTTACGGTCAGTGGAGTACTGATTGCAATTGTTGCAGGAGTTGTCCTGTTGAATGCAAAAAGACGAAAACGAATTGTATGATAGTGAATGAGCCGGAACGAAGGGGAAGACTTTTCTTTTTTATATGGACAGGAATCCTTTTTGTGGGAATTGCGGTCATGCTCTATCCAAAAGTCGGAAAGCTCTGGAATGCCGGTCGGCAAAGCAGGGTAGTGGATGGATATGAAAGGTCAGTGGAGAAGCTGGATGTCAGGAAGGAAGAGGAAATGATCGCACAGACAAGAGCGTATAATGTGATGCTTCTGGAACAGAATAACCCAGTGCCGAATGACAAAAATGCTGATAGTTATGGAGCACTTTTGAATATGACATCTGACGGTGTGATGGGATATCTGGAAATTCCGGCAATCCGGTTGAAACTTCCGATTTACCATGGAACGGGTGATTTTGCAATCTGCAATGGCGCAGGACATGTGGAAGGAAGCAGTTTCCCGATAGGCGGAAAGGGAACACATGCGGTGCTTTCTTCCCACAGAGGACTGCCGGGGGCGAAACTTTTCTCGGATCTGGACAAGCTGAAGGTGGGAGACTATTTTACAATTACAGTGCTCCGGCAGACGATTTTCTATCAAATCGATCGGATCGATATTGTAGAACCGGAGGAAACGGGACTGCTTGCCCTGGATAAGGAGAAGGATTACTGCACATTACTGACATGTACGCCTTACGGTATCAATACAAAACGGCTTCTGGTGCGGGGCGTACGCTGTGAGGTGACGGAGAGAGCGGAGCCAATCCGGACAGGCGAGAAGACGTATCGGAGATGGTACGCTGTGATCGGACTGAATCTGTTTGTGGCAGGCGTGATCTTGTGCTGGAAAAGGAAGAAAAAAAGAAGAGGATAAATATAAATGAGGGGGATAAAAATGCAGACAGTATTTGCTGAAAAAACAGAAGACCGGTCGCTGGATGATAACAGACATATCGGGGAGCTTTTCTTTATCCGGATGTACTGGGAAAAAGGGAGGATTCCGTCTGGAAATATTCTGTACTGGAAGGATGCCAAAAGAGAGGATGCACAGATCAATTTCACAGGATTTGACGGGCTTTTGCTGTATCTGGATGAAACTTGCGAGCAGAATGGCGTATTACTGAGGAAAGCACAGGTCAGAAGAAATCAGAAAAGGAGACGGTATCTTGAAGTGGGAAAGGAACTGGAGCTGGTAAAAAAATCGGAGCATGCAGCTGTTTTCTGGTTAAAAGTAATGGGACGGGAGTTCGCATCTTTTCAGGGGATAGTGCATATCTGGGGAAGAGATTATCCGTACCGGAGCGGATTTGAACTGATTATACTGCTGAAAGATATTGTAGGATTTACAGAGAGAAGGAGTGTAAGGAAAAATTGGAAGGCAGAGAGAAACTGACGATAAAGGATTGTGAAGTTCTGAAAGACATATTATAATGACATAAGAAACTACAGACAAGAAGAACAGGAGATGCAGACAATGGAATTATGGGATATTTATGATGCAGATAAGAAACCAACAGGAAGAACGATGAAGCGCAATGACTGGTGTCTGAAGAACGGGGAGTATCACCTTACTGTTCTTGGCGTTGTAGCAAGACCGGACGGGGAATTTCTGATCACTAAAAGGGTAATGACGAAAGCCTGGGCACCGGGCTGGTGGGAGGTATCCGGCGGTGCTGCGCAGGCGGGAGAAGCGTCTTACGATGCTGTATTAAGAGAAGTCAGAGAAGAAACAGGACTGGATGTAAGCCGGGCAGACGGAGGTTATCTTTTCACTTACAAGAGAGAGAATCCGGGGGAAGGAGATAATTATTTCGTAGATGTGTATCGTTTTGTGATGGATATTGATGAAAAAGATCTCCATCTTCAGGAGGCAGAGACAGATGGTTATATGTTTGCAACATTAGATGAAATTAAGGCATTTGCGGCAGAAGGAAAGTTTCTGCATTATGACAGTATAAAGAAAGCATTTGAGATGTAAGTAAAATAAAAATCGGATTATCGGGGAAATGACAGATCGCCTGATAATCCGATTTTTTATAAAACAGAAACTCTGAAAAAATATGCAATACATAGCGAGTATCTGTTTCTTTCTGCTACTTGCAATATGATGCAATCACTTTCAACACCTTATCCATTTCCAGTGGCTTTGCGAGATGCTCATTGATTCCGGCATTCTTTGATTTCTGGATATCTTCCGCAAAAGCATTGGCGCTGAGGGCAATGATTGGAACCGTTGTGGCATCAGGGCGGGAAAGTCCGCGGATCGCCTTTGCGGCATCCAGACCATTCATAACCGGCATCATAATATCCATAAGAATGATGTCGTATTCATATGGCTTTGATTTTTCAAAAAGCCGGACGGCTTCCAGTCCGTTGATGGCTGTGGATACATTAAGTCCTGCGGCTTCCAGAGAGAAAACAGCAATCTCAAGGTTCAGTTCATTATCCTCTACAACAAGAATATGAAGATCCGTAAGATCTGCCGGAGTATCAGTGGCAGTTTCCGCAGAGGCGGAAGGTTGATGCTCGTCAATGGTAAATGGCAGGATCAGAGTAAAAGTTGAGCCGACATTTTTTTCACTTTTCAACTGGATCGTACCGCCCATTTCCTGTACCAGTCTGTGAACGATCGCCATACCGAGCCCGGTCCCTTTGTAAATCGTCCGGGCACCGGTATCTTCCTGTGCAAAAGGTTCAAAAATATGCTTCTGAAATTCCGGACTGATACCGATACCGGTATCAGAAATTATAAATTTGTAAATAACATTCTGATGTACCTGCCTGATGATCTTTGCGTGTATAGAGATCGAACCACCGGGCTTATTGTATTTAATTGCATTGCTTAAAAGATTCATGAAAATCTGACGGATATGTAATGGACTTCCGATCAGATAAGGATATTTTAAACTGCCCGGTTTTATTTTTTCCAGAGTGATATCAAGCCGGGAAGCCTGTGCCTCCAGCATACTCCAGCAATTGTCAAGGATCTCGCGGATGTCGAATGGTATCTGTTCAAGGAAGAATCGGTCTGTTTCCATCCGCTGCATATCCAGGACATCGTTGACAAGAGCTTTTAAGTGAAAAGCAGCAGTACGCATTTTCTCATGACACTCCAGCAGTGCTTTGGGATTTGTTTCATTTTTCTGTGCAATATCAAGCATTCCAAGAATTCCGTTAAGAGGGGTGCGGATATCATGTGACATCCGGCTGAGAAAGTCGGTCTTGGCTGTATTTGCCTGATTTGCGGATTCGACCGCCTTAACCAGCTCCTGCTGGTAAGCCAGTTCTTTCTGCTTGTAATCATCGATGATCTGGGTTACATAAAGAATTTCTGTAACATCGTCATCAGTGTCGCGGTTCTGGACGATAAAGGTGGCACGGCGCCAGATCCCCTGTGGAGATGGATACTCCCGGCTTATAAAAAGCTTTCCGTGCAGCCGGTCATTTACCGTTGTCAGATCAAAGAAATACTGCATGATCTCGTGATGTGACGGTGCAACCATTTTCTCAAGGATATCATTTAACTGCGCAGTGGCGGAAGTGACAACTCCGGTCGGTGTATAGTTCTGGTTGGCACCGGCAAGCTTTTCAATCCGGTCTTGAATCAGATCGATATGGTAAATCGCATGATAAATCTGACTGGTTGCAGCGGTCAGGTTCTGATATTTACGTTCATTTTCGATATTACGGGTGACATCCTGATGGTATCCACGGATGCATATTCCATTTCCCTGATAATCCGGATAGAGGATACCGCCACATCGTATCCAGATCTGTCCAAGTAACGGATGATTTCATGGGTATGTGATTTCTGAATAACTTTCGTGAATGACCTTCTGTATATAATCAAGCACCGGGGTTACGTATTTGGGAGGAATCCGGTGATACCAGAACTGATAAACTTCTTCAGGAGACATCTCTTGTGACACACCAAGAAGAGTACACATTGTAGGATTTGGGTGCAGCCGGGGAGCTTTAACGCCATCCATCTCAAGCGTCCAGATACCGATCTGTGCGCCACGAAGAATTTCGTCCATCTCCAGCTGATAATCCAGACGGGATTTGGAGGCAACAACCTCCAGACGCATCTGTTCATTCTTATGATCTTCGATCATAGTTCCGACATATTTGCCAAGAAGGGACAGCAGGCGGTGGATCAGGCTGGATTTCTCCATATCCGGATTATCTACGCCAACGAAACCAATCAGCTTTTCGTGTACAGAAATAGGAAAGGCGATCAGGGTAGAAACGTTCTGAACTTTTAACAGTTCATATTCCAGAGGCATAGACTCACGGTAAGCCTCCAGATCTTCGATCAGAATATTTTCACCATGAAGAAAAACCTCGATCCATTTTGGCATGCTTTCAAAAGGAATATCATGCAGATTCCGGATCTGCGGGGTGACTCCTGCGGCGCACCACTCATAAGTATTGGTAGAAGTATGATTTTCACTGGTTTCAAATACATAAGCACGGTCGGCGTCTGTAAATTCTCCGATCGATTTGAGCATAAAATTGATACCGTCAGCCAGATCCTCTGCTTCATGAAGCAGGGAAATCTGATCTGTCATAAAACGTTCGGCTTCCAGCTCAGCATATAAAGTTGCATTATCCTTGTCATTATTC
>SKEJ01001590.1_pt1 | contig 12060 bp, 7 predicted proteins | sample 4826721 | NCBI WGS metagenome assembly SKEJ01 (sample SAMN11008812, study PRJNA524170) | human gut metagenome | biome: Human fecal sample; material: Feces; isolation source: fecal sample from pouch patient p31 | host: Homo sapiens | place: Israel: Tel-Aviv | collected 2015-06-02 | reverse complement strand
TTACGGCTGCCTGTATGGTATCTGCGGCCATGGCTGAAGTTGAAGCTGGCAGAAAAGACAAGCATGTTGCCCTGGTCAGCAAGGCGTACCTTGTTCTTCTGCTGCACATACTTGTTGAAAAGTTCATCCTTATACACGCAGCCATGAGGATAGAATACGAATAATCCGAGAACGCCAAACTGCCAGTTCTTATAACTGTAGGTTACGGCAAGATTGGAGGTTGGCTCTCCGCCGTTTGTCTTTTCTCCCCAAAAACTCTTTTCCACCTTATAGGCACCATAGCCAATGTTCCAATTGCCCGTCATGTACCGAATTTCTGCTCCATAACTGAAGTAATTGAACTCGTGGGAATAATCCAAACCCTTTGTCTTGACATTCTGATACTCGCACATAAGGTTCAAATCCAGATGATCCTTGATGAGGTGAACTTCAGGAGTCAACAGCAGATGCTTGTAATTATGACTCTTCTGATTCTTAGGTTTGCTCACAAAGAGATAAGAGCCATCCTCCCGCTTTTCGGGCAAGATAGAAGTAGCTATAGGCTTGTCGTAATACGTCCAGTTTCCCTCCAGGTACACAGACATCAGCGGAATGTTCCAGGAAGCCGACAAGGTATTGTTGTAGCCGGTAAATGGTTTCAGACCGCTATTGCCGTCACGCGCCTCAAAGCTGTTGGAATATTGGCGCAACTCGCTCAAGTCGGAAAGGCTTGGGATGTCTGACGTGATTTTGCTGCTCCATTTAAAACTCAGACGGTCGCTAGCCTTTGCCTGTAAAGTTACCTGTGGTCGAAACAGCCATTTGCTGTATCCGTTCTCCCCCTGATGGATGGAAGACCTGGTTGCGCCAACTCCCACCTGATAACTGAACCACTTCTGCTGTCCCTGTAGCTGGGTGAAAAGATAGAGATTGCTGTACTTCAATTCCGTATCAGCATTACTGCTTCCCACATAGATGTTATCTGTGTGGCTGATATTATATTGTCCACCTACCGATAAAGCCATCTGTTTCCAGTTCTTGCTGTATGTTCCTTCACCAATAAGAGAGCGCTTTCTACCAGTTGCATCATAACTGTAATCGGTCAGCGGAGCGTTCTTTACAGATTCATCCGGCGATTTGTTGAACGTATATTCCCTCATACGATATTGGTAATCTGTGCCGATGTAAGTACCCACCAGGTTCAGAGCCAGGTTCTGGTCATGGGGCATGTTGAGCGAATAATAAATGTCCAGAGATGGAATCTGCTCCAGCATTTTTCTGTTGTTTTGCAGATATTGATTTGCCTTGCCGCTTTCCTGATAAAGCTGGTTCATGCCTCTCACAGGACTGTTGTGATTGTAGAAATTCAACCGTACATTCAATGTATATTTGTCTGGCTCACTAAGATTATAACCCAACTGTACATTATTGGTGGTGTATAGGAACGGAGAATCATAACCTAAATAATTGCGATGTAGAGTTTCTCCTGTGGGCAGATGATAAGTACCGAGACTCTCATAGCTTCGTTCCTCTACCGAGCGATAGGAGAAACTGTAGTTGATGCTGAATTCCGATTTCTTCACATTGTATTTGAAATAACCGTCGCTATTATTGAAACCTGCCTTGGTGCCTTGCATCGTAGAAACTCCACCCACATAACCGGCATAGCGTCGGCGGACCTGGTAGTTGATGACTGCATCCAGATTGCTGTCTCCATATTTGAGTCCTGGAACATTGATAAATTCCACCTTTGTAACTTCATCCGGCTGCAAAGCCAATACATCTTGCATGCTAGCCTTGACATCGTTGATGCGTATTTGCACATCTCCGCCCTTTAATGACAGAACTTTGCGTTCTGCTCGATTTACGATAATGGTAGGCAAAGACAAGTTGTCCAACAGATCATAACCATTGGAAGCCGTTTTCACCTGCTCTTTTGTAGGGAAGATGATTTGTCTATCTACTTTTTCTACAACCCTTGCGGCTTCAACGGTCACACCTTTCAACAGGTATGAATTCGCCTGCATCCTCACATTTCCGATGCGGGCAATAGGTACCAGCTTGCAAATCGTCTTGTAGCCTACGAACGAAACCTTCATGAGGGCCTGTTTCTGCTGGCAGGGGATGACGAAATCGCCGTTAGCGTTGCTCACGCCTCCACAGAGAAAGGAGGAATCCTTCGGGTTGAGCAGCTGGATATTGGCGAATTCTACAGGAAGATTGTGATTGTCTATCAGTCTGCCTATCAGCTTACGCTCGCTCTTGCGTATGCATTCTATCGTGATGAGGCTGTCGCCCACGGTCATCTGCATCGGATAGAAACCGATTACCTTGCGGATGGCATCGGGAACATTGGTAGTCTTCACGTTCTGGGTAACTGTGAAGTCTTCCAGTTCGTTGTAGATGAAGCTGATTTTGTAGCGCTTGGAAGCCTTGTCGAGGTCGATGAGGACGTCCGACATGCTGCGGTCGTGATAGTTGCGCTGGATGTGCTGTGCGCTCATCGCCAGGGCGAACGTGCACAGCAGGAATATGATGGCTGAAAATCTTCTCATAATGATGTTGCTTTTTATTTGTTATTTTACAATCAGCTCGTTTTGTTGCAATTCGATGTTTACATTCTCGAATTGGTTCAGCTCTTTTACGATGTTCTCGATGCTCGAATGACTGTTCCATTCGTAATAGAGGCGGAGGGTCTTGTCCTCGTTATTCTCAAACTTCACTTGTAAATCATAATAAGAAGCAATCTCTGAAATCATCTGCTCGAAAGCCACATTCTCGAAAGTCTTGTGAATGGCTGGCTTTTCTGGTTTCGGATGAGTCAGGGAATCCTTTGCTGCTACCTGCTTTGCGGAATCTGATTTTATGACTTCCGGATGAGTATCTGCGGTTACCTGGGTTGGTTCCTGGCTGCGCTTGATGTAAGTATGGATTGCGGCAAAGGCAATACCCGAAATCAAGACAAAGCCGGCGATGGATGCTGCCAGTTTACGCCAGGAAGTTATAGGATGAGTTGCTTTTTCCTGAAGTTGATGCTCCTGGCTGAATTTCTCCCATTCCTCATCTACATTAATAATAGGAGAGGGGTTTTCAAGTGCAGAATCCACTTCCACCATCGTCTGATAGAGTTTTCGGCATTCCTCATCCTGCAATATTTCACGAATCTCCTCATCAGAATACTTCTCCTGATGGTCGATGATATCCAGTATTTTTTCAAACTTGTCCATAATAAATCTGCTAAGGGTTAAACTTTTGCTTTAATTTTCTGATGCCTTGCGCCAGATGCTTATAAACTGCCACTTCGCTGATGCCCAATTCCGTAGCAATCTCCCGATATTTCAGTTTCTGCCGAAAACGGAGATCGAGTACCTTGCGGGTTTGTGGCGTGAGTTCAGCATTCATATAAGCCAGAATTGCTTCGTATTTGTCGGTTTCCCTGTCTATTTCGGCAATCGTCGCTTCCAGGGGAGCTATCGAAGGCGAAGTATCGGTTTTCAGGAGGTGATGAACCCGGTCTTTCATCTTCTGTCGGCTCAACAGGTTGAGGCATTTATGGCGCACACACACCAGAAGATAGCTCCCGGCATTAGTGGAAGGCAGGGGCGAATCGCTGGTTATAGTCTCGTTATCAAGCCCCAGTTGAGTCTTTCCGTCGAGCACATCGGCAAAGACTTCGCTCACCACATCCTTGCTGGCTGCATCATCCTTCAGAAGTACCCTGGCCCATTGGTACATCCTCAGATAATGTTGCCGGAAGAGCTGTTCTATCGTTTCTTTGTTTATTTGCATTACTTTATTTTCTTTTGCCTATATTACAATCGAATTTTCATTTTCCTAACCCTTAGCAGAATATTTTTTAATGCAAATTTTTAAAACGTCAAAAATACCCTATCGGACTTGCTCCTTCTTCAGATGCTTATAAAGCCACAGAAAGGCGGGAATGAGGAAGAAATCTGCCAGGACCCACGCTACAGGGTCGCCGAAGCAGACACCCGTCCATGCCAGGGCAGGCACCAGCCAGAGACTCACACCGCATCTCGCTATCATTTCCATTACGCCACTCAGCATCGAGAGATTGCTGTAACCCAAGCCCTGGATGCTGTAGCGCAGGATGGTGAGCAAGCCCAGACAAGGATAGAAATAGTTGGCTATGCGCATAAACTGGGCAGCATAAGTCACCACTTCTGCCTCGCCCTTATCCACGAAGAGCATCATCATCTCGTCGGCAAACGGATAGATGAGCAGGAAGGTGAAGACGAAATAAACCAGCATCATCCTGATGGAAGCCCTTACGCCCTGACCGATTCTATCCAACTTCCTGGCTCCCAGGTTCTGACCGCAATAGGTAGCCATCGCCACTCCAATGTTCTCGAATACGCAGGTAAAGAGATATTTGATGCGCATAGAGGCAGTAAATGCAGCCACATAAACCGTTCCCAGAGCGTTGTTGGCACTCTGCAGCATGATGAGACCAATGGCGGTAATCGAGAACTGCAGACCCATCGGAACGCCGTTGTTCAGCAGAATGCTTACCTTTTTATTATCAAATTTCCTTTCCTCACCCTTCGGAATCAGAATCTGCATCTTCTTCTTGATAAACCAGATACAGAGCAGCACGGAAATTCCCTGTGAAAGCCAAGTGGCAATACCTGCTCCCTCTACACCTAACCCCATACCGAGAATCAGAATGCCATCTAGAATGATGTTGATAACAGAGGCGGTAATGAGAAAATAGAAAGGCTGTTTCGAGTTGCCCAGAGCACGAATCTGACCGGAGAGCAGATTGTAGGCGATAGTGAAAGGAATCGCCGCAAACTGCAGCATCAGGAAGATGTAGGCATCATCGAACACCTCCTTCGGCGTATTCACCAGATGCAGAATCTTTCCGCAGAAGATGCAGGAAAGAAAGGTGATGACCACGGCAAACACCACGGCGATGCGGATGCTGTTGCTTACGTAAGCCCGCATCTTGGCATAATCCCTGGCGCCGAAAGCCTGGGCGACAGGAATGGCAAAACCGGCACAGGAGCCGTTGCAGAAGCCCATGATGAGAAACATGATGGAGCTGGATGCGCCAACTGCCGCAAGAGCTCCCACGCCAATCCATCTTCCCACGATGGCGGCATCGATGATGAGATACATCTGTTGAAGGATGTAGCCTAGAATCAGCGGAATAGCAAATTTGATGATGGCTCGCAAAGGCGAGCCTACAGTCATGTCGTTTGTTGACTTTGAACTTTGAGTTTTGACCATTGAATTTTATGATTAGTTTTTGTTATCCTAAAAATATAAGGAGGATGCACTCTTTATTTGAGTGCATCTCCAATCTTCTGTTTGATTTGTGCCATTTTATTGCGGCGCTCGATGGAGAACGTATCTCCGTGGGCTTCCACATAATCGAAGAGCATGAACGCCTTGTTCAGGAGTTCGTCTCTTGTGGGCTGTCCCACCATATCTGCCTCGTGATAATAGAGTTCGGCAAGCATGTCCATCTTGGAGAGTCGTTTCTCCTCGTCGGCAATTCCTGCCATTGCCTTCATCACGTCCTCAATGGTGGCGATGCTGTAGAAGGCGTAAGGACCCACGTATTGATTGTAGAGTTCCTTAATCTTCTCACGTCTCACCTCCACCTCTTTCTTTTCGAGCATTCTTTCGAGTGCCGCCATAAACTCGCGAATCAGTCGCTGTATGTAGTCTCGTTGTAGCATAAAATAGTCTTTATTTTATTCGTTGTTGTTGATAGCTTCCACATACTCCCACAGTTTCTTGTAGAAAGGATGTTTCGTCATCGTGTTCTTGTTGCCCAGGATGATGAGCTTCATTCGGGCTCTCGTCATCGCCACGTTCATGCGGCGGAGGTCTTTCAGGAATCCGATCTGTCCCTCGTCGTTGGAGCGTACCAGCGAGATGAGTATCACGTCTCTTTCCTGCCCCTGGAAACCGTCCACCGTGTTTACGCTGATCAGACGGCGGTAAGGCTTGAAGAACTCATACTTCTTGATGAGCTTCTTGAGATATTGTACCTGGGCACGGTAAGGCGAAATGATGCCTACATCAATTCTTTCCTCCAAAACGCGCTGTTTGCCTATCTTGGTGAAGTATTCCGCCAGAGTCAGCAGGGTAAGCTCGGCTTCTGCCTTGTTGATACGCCCGAAACTCTCGCCCACAAACTGTTCCTTGAAGTTCAAATCAGAATTCTGATTGGCTGCAGATACAGAAGATGATGTGGAAGCAGAATCCTCAGGAGCATCTTCTCCTTCTATCGTTATCTGATTCTCCTCGTTCGAAGTATCAATCCACGTTATCGGATGGTCGTAATCCAATACGCTCCGGTATTTGATCTGTGGCGCACTCTCCACCTTGCCCCCGTAGAACCAGTCGCTGGAGAATCGCATGATTTCGTCGTTCATGCGGTATTGGATTTTCAGCAGGGTTACCACCTCAGGCTTGTTTTCGGCGATGCGCTCCATCAGGGTCTTGCCCAGTCCGGCTCTTAATGCCGCAATACTCTTTACGGTAGGCGGCAGCTGACAATGGTCGCCTGCCAGAATCACCCGGCTGGCTCTCTTCATCGGAATCCAGCAGGCAGCTTCCAAAGCCTGCGCAGCCTCGTCGATAAAGAGGGTACCGAACTTCATGCCTTCCAGCAGATGATGGGCTGAGCCTACGAGGGTACAGGCGATGACACGCGCCTCGCCAAAGAGTTCTGCGTTGATGCGGAGTTCTATCTCGGCAGCACGGCTCTTCAGCCTATCCATCTTCTGATGATAGTTTTCGCTACCCTTCTTTCTGTTCTTTCTTAATTCCCTGATTGCCTTGCGGATTGCCCAAAGCTGCGGGTAATCAGCATGGCTCTCAAAACGACGCTCGTAGGTGAAGCCCAGCATCTTGTCGTTCACGCGGGTCGGGTTTCCGATACGGAGCACGTTGATGCCTCTATCCACCAGTTTTTCTGAAATCCAGTCTACCGCCATATTGCTCTGTGCACACACCAGAACCTGACTCTCGCGCATCAGGGTTTCGTTGATGGCTTCCACCAGGGTTGTAGTCTTTCCGGTTCCCGGAGGTCCGTGAACGATGGCAACATCCTTCGCCCAAAGCACCTCGTTCACAGCCCTTTCCTGGGTAGGATTGAGCCAAGGGAACTTCATCGGTTCGAAGGAGAATCTTCCTGCCTTCTGATGGGAATAGAATAAATCGCGGAGATAAGCCAGACGATTGTTCTTCGCCTTCATCACGCGGTCCAAGGCCTCGAACATCAGTTTGTAGCTGGTTTCGTCAAAGGATAGCTGTACGCCGATAGGATCGGTTGACTGCTGAAGTTCGAGCAGAGGGGCAGAATCGGGTACGGTAACCACCATTCTGTCGCCATCTACATAACTCACGGTTCCGGTGAAGGAGAAATATTTAATACTTTGACCTTTGAGATTTGAATTTTGGACTTTATGATTAGCGTCTGAAGCGTTTTCTGGCTGCTGAAGGGCTGTGTTGCCCTGGTTCTCATTCTTGCCCATCTTCTTGACCATAAAGAACATGACGGGGCGACCGAACTCAAAATTGTGCTCGATATCCTGGTCAGAGGTTCGGAAAACCTCTATGGCTGTCTGGTTCAGCGAATTATAAAAGCTCTTTCCCACCTGTAGCGGGAACCAGGCATCACCTCGTTTCACCTTCCGCTGCATGCCCATCTGTTCGGTAAGTTTGCGGAAGGCTTCTTTCTCGGTATAATACTCCAGCTGGAGCAGGGTGCGTTGCTGCAATAATGCCTGAATTGGTGAAATCTGTTCCATAATTGGATGCAAAGTTACACCAATTCAGGCAAAAATAAGAAGATAATAGGATAAATTATCTAAAATTTATTTCATGATGCGTTCTACGTCCTGGATGGTGCGGTTGAATGGTCCGTTGTGCTCCAGCTTGATGGTACACATGGCTGCCGCAAACTTGCCGGCTTCTACCGGATTGGCTCCCTGCAGGCGCTTGTAGAGATAGCCTGCCGAATAGGTATCGCCGCATCCGGTAGCATCTACTACTTCATGAGGAGGATAGGCTGGAATGTCGTAGAACGTATCATCTACATAAACCAGAGAGCCCTCGCTACCCAGGGTGATGATAACCTCGGCTACGCCCCAGGCATGAATCAGCTTGGCGGCTTCCTTCGGGTCCTTCAGTCCGGTAATGGTCTCCATTTCGGTCTCATTCACCTTCAGATAATAGGTGTTTTTGAGCACATCGAGCTTGTCCTTCCAGTCGATGGCGTAAACTTTCTCGTCTCTCACCTCGCGCAGATATCCCTGCACATCGATGGAAACTTTTCCCTTCTTGGCAAGAAAGGCAACCACTTCTGGTGAGAAATCATCGCTCAGCAGACTGCCCAGGTGGAAGACCTTGGCCTCTACATGCTCCAGCTGCTGGATGGTGAAAGGATCTGCCTTGGCAAGCACACGCTGCTTACGGTCGTTAGGATTATCGCCATAAATATTCTCGAAGAAAACCGTATTGCGCGATGGGTTCAAGGTGACGTCTATTCCAGCCTTGAGCATCTTTTCAACAGGTTCCTTCTCGGTAGGATCCATCGCCGTAATGAGCGAGAAACTTACATCCTTTGGCAATTGGTTGATGGCGTAGGCAAAATAAAAAGAGGTGCCGCCAGCCATGTAAACTGTACTGCTCGGGGTCACGATTTTATCCTTTGTTACGTGCCCAATACAACAAATATCTTTCATTTTTATTACATTTTGCGGATGCAAAGATACTGCAAATCGAGAATAATACAAAAAAAAATGGGAATTATTTTGTTTTGTTCGCATTTTAATGTACCTTTGCATCAAGAAAAAGCAATTTTAAAATATTATCTAGAATAGATATAAAGAAACATTATGTGGTTTGATAATTTAATCAACGTGCATTCGGCGGTGCAAGGCATCGTCTTCCTGTCTTTGATTTGTACTTTGGGTCTTGCCCTCGGCAAGATTCATGTCAAAGGAATCTCCCTTGGCATAGCCTTCGTATTCTTCGTGGGTATTATAGCGGGGCATCTAGGGTTCTCTATTGACCAGAACATGCTGGAGTTTGCAGAAAGTTTTGGTCTTACCATGTTTGTGTATGTGCTGGGTCTTTATGTGGGTCCTAACTTCTTCGGTTCGATGCGTCACGAAGGCATTTCACTTAATCTTTGGAGTCTGGCTGTCATCCTGGTGGGAACCTTGTTCTCGCTCGGCTTGTGCTGGATTTTGCCAATCAGTCTGCCTGATATGATGGGCATCCTGTGTGGCGCCACAACCAATACGCCTGCCCTTGGTGCTGCCCAGCAGGCGTTGCAGCAGTTGGGCTTGCCTAGCGAAGGTGCGGCTCTGGGCTGTGCCGTTACTTATCCGTTGGGTGTTGTGGGCGTTATCCTGGCGATGATGCTCTTGCGCAAACTCTTTGTGAAACCGGAAGATCTGGAGATTCGCAAAAATGATGATGACGACCATACGTCTATCGGACAATACGTAATCGTGAATCCTGCCTTGAACGGCAATACCATAGCAGAGATTACGATGATGACGCATCGCAAGTTCATCATCTCCCGTGTGTGGAGAGGCGAACAGGTAATTGTTCCTCAGGCTGATACGGTACTTCATACGAATGATAATGTGCTCGTGGTTACCAATAAGGACGAGGTCTCGGCGATGCAGATTCTCTTCGGAAAGAAGGTGGATAAGGAGTGGAATAATGATAAGGTAGACTGGAATGCGATTGATGCGAAGGTAGAAAGCCGCATTATCGTTGTTACCCGTCCGGGACTGAACGGCAAGCGCCTGGGCAGTCTGCAGATGCGAAATTCCTATGGCGTGAATGTGAGCCGAGTGCTTCGTGGTGATATCCGTCTGCTTGCTACAGATGACCTCCGTCTGCAGTACGGCGACCGACTGACGGTAGTTGGCGACCCTACGAGTATCGACCATGTAGAGCAGTTTCTGGGTAATGCCGTAAAGACCCTGAACGAGCCGAACCTCGGCGCTATCTTCCTCGGAATCATTCTCGGTCTTGCCGTAGGAACCATTCCTCTGGATATTCCTGGAATGACGGCTCCTGTGCGTCTGGGTATTGCCGGTGGTCCTATCGTGATGGGTATTCTGATTGGTGCGCTGGGGCCTCGTGTGCATTTCATCTCTTACATGACGCGAAGTGCGGGTCTGATGCTGCGAGAACTGGGTCTTGCCCTCTATCTCGGTTGCCTGGGATTGGCGGCTGGTGGACAGTTCTTCGAGACGGTAGTCCGTCCGGAAGGTTTGATGTGGGTAGGCATCGGTTTCCTTATCACGGTTGTGCCTGTGGTTGTCGTAGGTCTCATCATCCTGAAGACCAAAAAGTATGACTTCGGCAGTATCTGCGGAATCCTCTGTGGAAGTATGGCGAATCCGATGGCTTTGACTTACGCCAACGAGACGCTGGATGGCGATACGCCAAGTATCAGTTATGCTACGGTTTATCCGCTCGGCATGTTTATCAGAGTGGTGATAGCTCAGGTTATCGTGATGTTCTTTGTCTGATGTTACGATGTTTTCATCTGTTTCTGCGGATTCTGTCATCCGCAGATATGAAGAAAGGCTGGTTTCGGTTAGAAATCAGCCTTTCTTGTTATAGTCATCTTCTTTCCCGTCATCGGGTGCTCAAATGTGATTTCCTCTGCATGAAGATGCAGTCTTGTTGCCGGCTCGTTGCCGTAGAGCGGATCGCCGATGATAGGGGCATTCAGACCTTCCTGATGAGCACAATGCACTCTCAGCTGGTGCGTTCTGCCCGTTTTCGGATAGAGCGCCAGGCGAAGATGGGTATCGTCAATACGCTCTAGAACCTCGTATTCTGTAATGGCTTCCTTGCCCTGTTCGCGGTTTACCATCTGTCGTGGACGGTCTAGGAAATCTGCCATCAGGGGGAGCGAGATGTAACCTCTTCCGCCTTCAGCTTCTTTCAGAATCCGGTTGCACGATTCTTTGTCTTTTCCGCAAACGATGGCTACGTACTTCTTCTGAACCCGATGATTCAGAAACTCCTTCTGCAGGCGATGATAGGCAAATTCGGTCTTGGCAATAATCATCAGTCCGCTTGTTGCCATGTCCAGACGATGGACGATGAGCGGACCGGTAGCTTCCTGATATTTCCTGCGCATCAGAGCGTAGACAGAAGGCTGGGCTGCATCTTTCCCCGGAACCGAGAGTAAACCTTCGGGCTTATAGATGACTGCCAGTTCACGGTCTTCGTAGAGCGTTTCCACCTTATTATATATAGTAGTTTCGGTCTGTTGGGTTTCAAAGACTGTTTTAGGCAGCATCCAATGTAGTATCGGTTTGCATTTTCCGTTGCAGGCAGGATAAAACTGAAGATGATGTCTGATTTCTTCTTTCGGACTCTCTCCCCACCAGAACATCGCCATCTGCAGAGGCTTGTAGCCATGCTGGTAAGCGTATTGCAGGAGTTTCGGCTCGCAGCATTCTCCACTTCCGGCAGGTGGAATCTTAACCGCCTCGTCCTTGAAAATCTCCAGCAGATCCTTGGTTTCTCCTTCCGCATTCAGCATCTGGAATTTCGAAAACAGCCATTGCTGAAGTTCTTCAGATAACTGTTTGCGGAGCTGTTTCGCACTTTTCAAATCCTTTTCGTAGTTTTCATATAGCGTTTCGTACGCCGTCTTTTCGTTTATCGACTTTTTCAGCCTCTTCAGTTCTGCCTTCATAAACTGGCTCTCTTTTATCATCGCTTTCTCCTCTTCCTCGCTCAGGGGCGTTCCTGCCGAAAGGGCTTCCTGGCGCCTTGCATCTCGCTTTTCCTTTGCTTCTTTTATCTTTGTCTGATAGTTTGCGATAACTTCCTGGCGCTTTTGCTGCAAATCATCAATCAGGCTTTTCGCCTTTATCAGGGTTTCGTTGGCTTCTAACTGTCTGATTTGCTGGTTCATTTCCGAAATCTCAGCCTCATGTACCTTGAAATATCCGTCGGGTTGAAGATAATCGAAAACGGCTGGCACAAAACCTTCCCAGTCGCTTCTGCCGCCAATCTGTCCGCTATAAGCTCTCAGATAGCCAATCTTACCAT
>SKEJ01001588.1_pt1 | contig 12063 bp, 10 predicted proteins | sample 4826721 | NCBI WGS metagenome assembly SKEJ01 (sample SAMN11008812, study PRJNA524170) | human gut metagenome | biome: Human fecal sample; material: Feces; isolation source: fecal sample from pouch patient p31 | host: Homo sapiens | place: Israel: Tel-Aviv | collected 2015-06-02 | reverse complement strand
GTGTTGCCCATCACGGCAGCATTCATCCGGGTGAGCTGGGCGCGGGTCTTGGCATCCTGCACCACCACGATCTTTGCGCTCTGGCGGTTCATGGCGCTGGGGGCAAAGGTGCCTGCGCGCAGAACGGCTTCCAGCTCCTCTTTCGTGATCTGCTCCGGCTTGTAGGCGCGGCAGCTGCGGCGGGTCTCAAGGGTATGTAAGGTCTCATTGGTCATAGCAATTTCCCTCCCTAAAAGTTCTGGTGTTATTGTACCATACAACGCCGTAAAGTGCAAAACAAAAAGGCGGCTGCGCCTTCCTTTTTGAAAGCGCAGCCGCCTGATTGCTCTTCGTTGGTTTGGAACGAGATGTTTTACAGCGCGGTCTTGATGTTGTGATGCGTGGAGCTGTAACGAACAACTGCTTCCATCAGGGCAACGGGCCACAGAATGACCTTACCCAGAATCTCGGCCGGCTTGACATCCACCGTATCCATGCTGTTGATGCCGAACAGAACCAGACAAGCAATGCCGCAACCCAGAATGTAATAGTACATAAGTCAAACCTCCTATATTTTTCTCACAGGCTTACGCCTGAAGCTCAAGTGTCGGCGGGGCGTTTTCCGCTCTCCGCATCCTTACTATACCGCAGTTTTGATATAAAGTCAATATCCAAAAACGTGAAACAAATTAAAGTTTCTTTTGAAAGCCGTTTTGTTCATGTAAATAAAGCAGTGAAGTTCGCTTTGCTTTATAAATGTGAAGTCAGTGTCCTGAATTGGCCGTGAGCCGGAAACAAATTGTTCATATTCTGCCCTGAAAGAGGCCGAAAACGGGCGTTTTGTACTTGTAAGAAAAACAGGAAATGGTGCACAAAGCTCCATCTGCAATTTTGTGCAGAGCGCCCTGCAATAACAGCTGTTTTTCATACGTTTACAGGTTAAGGAAAGACGTGTCGGAATTTTTTGTTTTTTGAAGTGAGGACACCGCCATGAAGAAAATTTTTCGAAAAAAAATTTTTGCTTTTTTCCTCTCGGCCCTGCTGGTGCTGGCCCTTTCCCTGCCCGTTTTTGCGGACATGGGCCCCAAGCCCTCGGTCACGCTCAAGCTCTATTACACACCGGGCCAGCGCTATGCGGTCACCCTGCTGGGCAATACGGCCCTCAACGGCCCCTGGACCGCCCCGGCAGACTACCGGGAGCGGATGGGTTCCCGGGAGGCCTGGGAGGCCTTCCGGAACTACCCCGCCCCCGAGGGCTACTACTTTCTGGGCTATTTTCAGGAATACCCCGGCGATGCCGATGCAGAGTTCGTCTGGGGCTACTACCCGCCCAATAAGTTCTATGTTTTACTCTATAATATAGAGACTGGTACATTCTACCGCAGCCAGGAGCCGGTGGAGCGCTATGCCTTTTCCAGCGAGTGGCAGGTGCTTCTCGATTCCCAAGACGGCCTGCGGGTCTACCACAACCGCAACGATTCCGACATCCTTTCCTCCTTTGCCGCCCGGGTGCTCATCACCCTGATTTTAGAGCTGACGTGGGGCATCCTGCTTTTCGGGCTGCGCGGCCCCGCCCAGCGCGATCTCATCGGCAAGGTCAACCTTGCCACGCAGATCATCCTGAACCTCGGGCTGTGCTATGGCACGCTCTATCTCGGGCCGATGTGGGGCAATTTCCTTTATTTTGCACTGGAGGTGCTGGTGTTCTCCGTGGAAGCCTTTGTCTACAACCGGTATCTGCCCTGGCCGGAGGGCAGAAAGCCTCACCCCATCCTCTATGCGCTGACCGCCAATCTCCTTTCCTTCGGCATCGGGCTGGAATTGAACACCCACTGCACCAACACGCAGATCCGGCTGATCGGGCTTGTCTGTCTGGTGCTGTGGTACGCCGGGCCGTGGCTCTGTCGAAAGCTGCGGAAAGTGCAAAATGCACAATAAAAAGAAAAATATTCGTCAAGAATCAATCTTGTTGCGCACCGGAAAATCCGCTATAATAGAAGCGTCAAACCAGATTTTACCGGAAAGGAGACACGGACGTATGGCAAAAGCATCTCAGGTCGTTTTACTGGAAAATGAGTTTTACCTCATCAAGGCACCCAATGGGAAGGTGTTGGAGATCAAGAACTTCAACACGGAGAACGGCGCGGCCATCCGTCTGTGGGACTACGCCGGGCATCCGTGGCAGCAGTGGCAGTTCGTGGACGCTGGCGAGGGACGCTGGCGGATCAGGAACCGCTTTACAGGCAAGTTCATCGATCTGGCCCTGGGCGGCGTGGTCGAGGGCACCTGGCTGCACCAGTGGGGCCGCACCAGCGGGCTGAGCCAGTGCTGGGAGCTGGAGTCCACCCGGAACGGCCGCACCCGCATCCGCAATGTGCTGGCCGACAAATACATCGACCTTGTGGGCATGAACACCTCCAACGGTGCACAGGCCCAGATCTGGAATTACGTCTCGGGCGGCAATCAGGAATGGAACCTGGTGCGCGTTGACCCCGACACCGCGCAGACCAACGCCCGTGCCGAGGAGAAGCGGGACCCGGAGCCCACACCCTCCCAGCGCAAGCACCAGAATGATCTGGTGCGGAAGCTGAACAACGCCGGAAAAGGCCGGGCCGCACGGAAATAAGAAACGATAAAAGCGTCCCACAGGGGGCTCCCTGTGGGACGCTTTTTGTAATGCTGACAGAAACGGAGAATTGCTGATGGATCCCAAATTTCCCATGCGCAACACCACCCTGTGCTATCTGGAACAGGATAATGCCTACCTGATGCTCCACCGCGTGACCAAGAAGAACGACCTGAACCACGACAAATGGATCGGTGTGGGCGGCAAGTTTGAGCCGTTTGAAAGCCCGGAGGACTGCCTGCTGCGGGAAGTGCAGGAGGAGACCGGCCTCACCCTGACCTCCTACCGCTGCCGGGGCGTAGTGACCTTTCTTCTGGGCGAGCTGACCGAATACATGTTCCTTTACACCGCCGATGCCTGGACAGGCACACTGGTAAAGGATGCCGCCCGGAACGAGGGCATCCTGGAATGGGTGCCCAAGGAGCAGGTGGAGCAGCTGCCCATCTGGGAGGGCGACAAGATCTTCTTCCGCCTGCTCAAGGAGGACAGACCCTTTTTCTCGCTCAAACTCCGATATGAAGATGATACGCTGGCTGAAGCCGTGTTGGACGGGAAAAGACTGCTGTGATGTACTCTTTTGCGTGCCAAAAGAGTACCAGAAAAGCACCCGCTACTTCCGAAGCGCGGGAGGCACGGGTCTGGGGCTGCTCGCCCCCGACACCCCCAAAGAAGTAGGCCCCGAACAAAAATGCTGGAGATTCGCGCATCCGCGCGAAGATCTCTTGACCGCATTTTTGCCCGGAGCCGATTTGTAATTTAATTCAGCTTCAGATCCCCCTCTTTGATCCAGCCCAGCTTGCGCTCGATCTCGCAGAAGAGAACGCTCAGGACTGCGGGCAGAACAAAGCAGATGAGGGCCATGGCGGCCCAGTCCATGGGGGTAATGGCGGCCTTGGTGCCGGCGGCGATATCGTTCACCCAGCCGGTGTACACGCCGATCTGGCCCACCAGACCGCAGGTGCCCATGCCGGAGGAGACCGCCGCGCCGTTCATCTCAAAGTGGAACAGGCAGGTCGCCAGCGGGCCGGTGATGGCCGAGGCCAGCGTGGGGGCGATCCAGATGCGGGGGTTCTTGATGATATTGCCCATCTGGAGCATACTGGTGCCCAGGCCCTGGCTGACCAGGCCGCCCACACCGTTCTCCTTATAGCTCATCACGGCAAAGCCGACCATCTGAGCGCAGCAGCCTGCCACAGCAGCGCCGCCTGCCAGGCCGGTCAGGCCCAGAGCCGCGCAGATGGCGGCAGAGGAGATGGGCAGGGTCAGTGCCACACCCACGATGACAGACACCAGAATGCCCATGACCAGCGGAGCCTGCTCAGTGGCCCACATGATCAGGGTGCCCACCTGGCTGGCGGCAGCACCGATGGGAGCCGCAATGAGCATGGAAAGGCCCACGCCCACAAAAATGGTCACCAGCGGGGTGACAAGGATATCGATCTTGGTCTCCTTGCTCACGGCCTTGCCCATCTCAGCAGCCACAATGGCAATGATCAGGACAGCCAGCGGGCCGCCTGCGCCGCCCAGCGCATTGGCCGAGTAGCCCACGGTGATCAGGCTGAACAGCACCAGCGGGGGGCAGTGCAGTGCCCAGCCGATGGCACAGGCCATGGCCGGACCGCTCATGGCCGAGGCATAGCCGCCCAGATCCACCAGCACCTCCAGCCCGGTCTGCTGGCCCAGCGTTTTGATGATGGTGCCGATCAGCAGGCTGGCGAACAGGCCCTGTGCCATGGCACCCAGAGCCTCGATGAGATAACGCTGCGGAGTGATGACGATATCCTTCCGCTTCAAAAAGTCCTTTACACTTGACATAGACTCTTCCTAACCTTTCTCTCCCGGCCCATTGCGCGGGAGCTTTCCGTGTCAAGTATCATACCATACACCTGTCAAGACAGCAAGAGGAGGCCGCGTTTTTCGTCCAAAGCGACAAATTTCACAGCTTTGGATGCAATGATTCTGCTTTCCTGCTCGTTTTTACTGTGGAGCGTGTTTTTCTTTCCGCTTTTTCTGCCTGACGCGATGCCGGAGCACAGCGAACTGATTGACGGCGACCCGGGTTTGGGTGTATACTGGGAGAGTAAAAATAGCTTTATCCGCAATGATGCGAGACTATATTGGCGGGCCGGTGCAGTTCGTGTATCCTGCCCGGTCCAGCTTGGAGGCAGAGCAAGCGGCATGAAACCAACATCTTTCAAAAAATCAAGCAAGAACGGCACCGGCCGCAGCATCGGCCAGGCTGTTGCGTGCCTTGTGATGGCGGCGGCCATCACCATTGGCGGTGCGGGCACCACTTTCCTGCTGGCATCCCAGCCTGCGGGTCTGACGGTCGAACCCGCCGCCCTGCAGACTGAGGGCAGAGTGACTCTGCCCAGATTCGATCATAAGAGTGACAGGAGCGAGGCAAAGGCCGAGAGCACCCAGCAAGAGGAGAGCGCTTCTTCTCAGGAGCAGGCCGCAGCCAGCACCCCTGCCGCGCCTGCGACCAAGGCGGAGAACACCGCCGCCCCGGCAGAGAGCGCTGCCCCCGCTGCGGAGCCCGCTGTGCAGCCGGAGGCTGTCCCCGCCGACCCCATGGCCGGGGATGCTTCGGAGATCGAGAACGAAAACTCCTTCCCCCACTTCCTGACAGAGACCGAGGCGCTGGCCGCCGAGGACCCGATGGCCGCTCCTGAAGAGACCGCCGTCCTGCCCGAAACGGAGGAGACCGCCCCCGTAGCTGAGGAAGCGCCTGCCGCTTCCGAGAACGGCGAGGATGTGCTGGCCGAAGCCCAGATCAAGGATATCAACGGCACCGTTCTGCTGACCCCTGAAGAGATCCGGGATGCACTGGACAGCGGCACGCTGGACGAAGAGAGCATCGACCCCACCTGCCTGACCGGTGAAAACGGTTTGCTGCAGTGGCTGTGGGAATTCTTCTTCGGCAAGGATGAGGAAGAAAAGCCCCAGTATTCCGGCTGGCGCACCGAAAACGGCAAGACCTATTATTACGACCAGAACACCCATCAGCCCGTCACCGGCATCCAGAGCATCGACAACAAGCTCTATTATTTTGATGCCTCCGGCGTGCAGCAGTCCGCCACCTTCGGCATCGATGTTTCCAAGTACCAGAGCAGCATCGATTGGGACAAGGTGAAAACGGCAGGTGTGGAGTTTGCCATCATCCGCATCGGCTACCGCGGCTACGGCTCCGGCGCGCTGGTGCAGGATCCCAAGTTTGAGGAGCACTTCACCAACGCCCGCAACGCCGGACTGCGGGTGGGTATCTACTGCTTCAGCCAGGCCGTCAACGAGAACGAGGCCCGTGAGGAAGCACAGGCCTGCGTCTATGTGCTGAATGGCCGCCAGCTCGATTACCCCATCTACTTTGATACCGAGGCTTCCGGTGCAGGCAATGGCCGTGCCGATGGTCTGGGCGTGGAAGACCGCACCAAGTGTGCTGTGGCTTTCTGCGAAGAGGTCAAGGCACTGGGCTACAAGCCCGGCGTGTACGCCTCCACCACCTGGTTCCGCAAGCGGCTGGATATGAGCCAGCTGTCCAACTACTACATCTGGAACGCCCACTACAACGTGGCCTCCAGCCCCATTGCCTGCAACATGTGGCAGGGCACCTGCACCGCCCGCATCCCCGGCTACGGCGGCCAGATCGATGTGAACATCAGCTATATGGGTTAAGTTATGGACCGTATCCGCTTGATCGCATCCGACATGGATGCCACCCTTCTGGACGAACAAAGTCAGCTCCCGGCTGACTTTGAAGAGACGATCCACGCCCTGGCGGCGCTTGGCATCCGGTTTGCTCCTGCCAGCGGCAGACCGCTCTATACGCTGGAAGCCATGTTCCCCACCTTACAGGATGAGCTTGTTTTCATCGGCGACAACGGCGGTGCCATCCGCTGGCACGGTCAGGACCTGTTCACTTCGGAGATGTCTCCGGAAGGCTGGCGGGCGCTGAATCGCCTGACCCGGGAACAGGGCGATATTGCGGTTCTCTGCGGTCTGGAAAGTGCCTATGTGGAGCGGCCGTTCGCCGTCCACGATGCCGTGCTGCGGCATTTCTACACCAAGATCGAATATGTGGACCGGCTGGAAGATGTCACCGCCCCTGCCGACAAATTCACCATCTACCTGCCACAGCACAATGCGCAGCAGGCCTACGATACGGTCTATGCCAGTCAGCGGAGCATCTACTCCGTAGCCGTTGCCGGTGAATGCTGGGTGGACATCATGAATCCCGGTGTCCACAAGGGTGCCGCTCTGCAAACGCTGGGGCAGCTGTGGGGCCTGCCGTCTGAGAGCATAATGGCCTTTGGCGATACCTACAACGATGCCGAGATGCTGCGTACCGCAAAATACGGTTTTCTGATGGAAAACGGCAGTGTTCCGCTGCGCCGGAACGTTCCGTTCCTGGCCCCCTCCAACCGGGAAGCCGGGGTCATGCAGATCTTACACCGTGTTCTGGCACAGAACGGTTGTGTCTGTCCGGAGGATTTTATCCCGGCACATTAAATTCAAGCATAAAAAATGGAGCTGTTACACATCTCGTGTAACAACTCCATTTTTGTTTAGCGTGCTCACCCTCTCCGTCTTTGCTTCGCAAATCCACCTCTCCCGAAGGGAGAGGCAAGTGCTCTTGGCTCCCCCTTTGGGGGAGCTGGCGAGCGTCAGCGAGACTGAGAGGGCGAGGCCGCCAATCTTATGCAAACATATCCTTCAGCTTCTTGAAGAAGCCCTTGCGCTTTTCATAGTTCTCCTCTTTCAGGGTGCCCTCAAACTTCTTCAGGGCATCCCGCTGGGCCTTGTTCAGCTTCTTGGGAATCTCCACCTCACACTTGACGTACATATCGCCCCGGCCGCGGCCGTTCAGATACTGGATGCCCTTGCCGCGCAGGCGGAAGGTAGTGCCGCTCTGGGTGCCTTCGGGCACGGTATACTCCACCTTGCCGTCAATGGAGGGCACGGTGATGCTGTCGCCCAGAACCGCCTGGCTGTAGGTAATGGGCACCGTGACCCAGACATCATAGCCGTCGCGCTGGAACACCTCGCTGGGCCGGACCGTGACCATCACGATCACATCACCGGCAGGGCCGCCGTTGGCACCGGCATCGCCCATGCCGCGCAATGCAAAGCTCTGATCGTCGTCGATGCCCATGGGGATGGACACCTCCAGCGTTTTCCTGGCGGCAGTTTTTCCGCTGCCGTGGCAGACCTTGCAGGGGTTCTTGACCAGCTTGCCCTTGCCGCCGCAGCGGGAGCAGGGCTGCTGGGTCTGCATCACGCCAAAGGGAGTGCGCTGCTGCCGGATGACATAGCCGCGGCCGCCGCAGTCCGGGCACGTCTCGGGGCTGCTGCCGGCGGCGCAGCCGCTGCCATGGCACTCTGTACACTCCTGCTGGCGGGTGATGGTGATGTTCTTCTTGCAGCCATGCACGGCCTCATCAAAGCTCAGGGTGATCCGCACACGGATATCCTGACCCTTGCGGGGGGCGTTGGGGTTTGCCTGACGGGCAGAGCCGCCAAAGCCGCCGAAACCGCCGCCAAAGATATCACCGAAGATATCGCCCAGATCGACCCCATCGCCGCCAAAGCCGCTGAAGCCACCCGCGCCGCCGCCGTTCTGGGCTGCATAGCTGGGATCAACACCGGCAAAGCCGTACTGATCGTACAGCTGGCGCTTCTTCGGGTCCGAAAGCACCTCGTTGGCTTCATTGACTTCCTTGAACTTTTCCTCGGCATCCTTATCGCCGGGGTTGTAGTCCGGGTGGTACTTCATGGCCAGCTTGCGGTAAGCCTTTTTGATCTCCGCATCGGTGGCCGTTTTGGATACTCCCAGCACTTCGTAGTAATCACGCTTTTCCTGTGCCATAACCATACCTCTATAAAACCAGCAAAGGCCGCCCCGGCAAAACCGGAGCGGCTTTTGCTTTTATCCGGCACGCCTGCCCGCCGGTTTGGCCGGGCATCTGCCGTTTGTGTCAGAACTTAGACTTCCTTGAAGTCAGCGTCCACAACGCCGTCATCGTTGGGCTTCTGCTGGTTGTTTGCGCCAGCATCGGGGCCGGGCTGTGCGCCTGCAGCCTGCTGGGCAGCAGCGGCAGCCTGATACATCTTCTCAAAAACATGGCTCAGCTCATCCTGCTTTGCCTTGATCTCATCGATGGAGCCGGACTGAACAGCGGTCTTGAGGTCGGCCAGCTTTGCCTCAGCTTCGCTCTTCACGTCAGCGGGCATCTTGTCGCCGTTCTCCTTCAGCATCTTCTCAGTCTGGAACACCATCTGATCAGCGCCGTTGCGGATATCGACCTCTTCACGCTTCTTCTTATCATCGGCAGCAAACTGCTCAGCTTCCTTCACAGCCTTGTCGATATCGTCCTTGGACATATTGGTGGAAGCGGTGATGGTGATGTTCTGCTCCTTGCCGGTGCCCAGATCCTTTGCGCTGACCTTCACGATGCCGTTTGCATCGATATCGAAGGTGACTTCGATCTGAGGCACACCACGGGGAGCCGGAGCAATGCCATCCAGGTGGAACACACCCAGGCTCTTGTTGTCGCGGGCAAACTCACGCTCGCCCTGCAGAACGTTGATCTCAACAGAGGGCTGGTTATCAGCGGCAGTGGAGAACACCTGGCTCTTGTGGGTGGGGATGGTGGTGTTGCGGTCGATGATCTTGGTGCACACGCCGCCCAGGGTCTCAATGCCCAGGCTCAGCGGGGTGACATCCAGCAGCAGCAGGCCCTTGACATCGCCCTGCAGAACGCCGCCCTGGATGGCAGCGCCCACAGCCACGCACTCATCGGGGTTGATGCCCTTGAAGGGCTCGCAGTTCAGTTCCTTCTTGACTGCATCGTAGACAGCGGGGATACGGGTGGAACCACCGACCATCAGGACCTTCTTCAGGTCAGAGGGACGCAGGCCTGCATCCTGCAGAGCCTTGCGGACAGGGGTCATGGTGCGGTCGACCAGATCAGCGGTCAGCTCATTGAACTTTGCGCGGGTCAGGGTCATATCCAGATGCTTGGGGCCGGTAGCGTCAGCAGTGATGAAGGGCAGGTTGATCTGGCTGCTCATTGCGCTGGACAGCTCGATCTTTGCCTTCTCAGCAGCTTCCTTCAGGCGCTGTGCGGCCATCTTATCCTTGCGCAGGTCGATGCCGTTCTCGTTCTGGAACGCATCTGCCATCCAGTCGATGACACGCTGGTCGAAGTCATCGCCGCCCAGGTGGGTATCACCGTTGGTGGCCAGAACCTCGGTCACGCCGTCGCCCATCTCGATGATGGAGACATCGAAGGTGCCGCCGCCCAGGTCGTAGACCATGATCTTCTGGTCCTCTTCCTTATCAATGCCGTATGCCAGAGATGCGGCAGTGGGCTCGTTGATGATACGGCGGACGTTCAGGCCTGCGATGGTGCCGGCGTCCTTGGTGGCCTGACGCTGGCTGTCGTTGAAGTAGGCAGGCACGGTGATGACGGCCTCGGTGACGGGCTCGCCCAGGTAAGCCTCGGCGTCAGCCTTCAGCTTCTGTAGGATCATTGCGCTGACCTGCTGGGGAGTGTACTCCTTGCCGTTCAGGGTCACCTTGTGGTCGGTGCCCATGTAACGCTTGATGGAAGCCACGGTGTTTTCGGGGTTGGTGATGGCCTGACGCTTTGCGACCTGGCCGACCAGACGGTCGCCGGTCTTGGTAAAGCCGACCACAGACGGGGTGGTGCGGGCACCCTCAGAGTTTGCGATGACAACGGGCTCGCCGCCCTCCATAACAGCCACGCAGCTGTTGGTAGTACCAAGGTCGATACCAATGATCTTACTCATAATGAAAACTCCTCTCGAAAGAACAAATCTTGTTTATGTGATGCTTAAGTTTTTGCTTAGCGGATGGTATATTCAAAACTCCCTTGCGGAAGTTCAGGCGTTGTTATTCGGCCACCACAACGGTCGCATGGCGGACGATCTTGTCACCCAGCTTGTAACCCTTCTGGTAGACGGTGACCACCGTGCCGCTCTCCTGCCCGTCCGGGGCGGGGATCTGCTGCACGGCGTTCATGAAGTTGGGGTCAAAGGGCTTGCCCAGCGCCTCGATCTCTTCTACATGCAGGGCAGCCAGCGCCTTGGCGGCTTTGTCCAGCGTCATCATCACGCCTTTTTTGTAGTTCTCGTCGGTGGTGGGGGCGTTGGCGGCCATATCCAGCGTGTCCAGGATGGGGATGATCTGGTTCACGGCGAACGAAATGCCATCGTTGAACTTCTGGTCAGCCTCACGGGTGGAGCGCTTGCGGTAGTTTTCGTACTCGGCAGCCATCCGCAGCAGCTGATCCTTTGCCTGATTGGCATTCTTCTCAGCGGCGTCCAGCTTGGCCTTGACGGCTTCCAGCTCCCGGGCTTTCTTGTTAAAGAAGCCCTCTTTCTTTTTGCCGTCGGTCTTTTCAGCCTCGTCCGTTTCGGGGGCAGCGGCGGTCTCTTCCGGCGCTGCTTCCGGCTCGGCCTGCGGCGCGGTGTTGGGCTCCTCAGCGGGAGTTTCTTCCACCGTCTTCTTGGTTTCTTCGCTCATTCCAGGTCCTCCTTATAGATCACAGTCCGCCGGGGTGCGGCCATCTGCGGGGTGTCTTTTCGTTTGCCGCTCATTCCCTCGCCCAGCTGGTCTGCAAAGGCGTGGAGCAGCGGCATCAGTTTCTGGAACGGCATCCGGGTCGGGCCGATCAACGCGATCGAGCCCCACAGCCCGCCGCCGACCAGGTAGCGGTCGCTGACGATGCACAGGCCGGGGATCTGCGGCTCAATATCCTCGCCCAGCAGGATGCTCTCATTCTGCTCATCCAGCGGGGCAATCAGCCTTGCGGCCTCTTCCTCATCGTTCAGCAGTGTCAGGATGGTGCCCACCTTGCCGTCCAGCTGAGGCCAGTCCAGCAGGTGCTGCTCACCGCCCAGGAACACATGAGGCGTGGTGGAGTCCTGCAGGATGGCGGCGGCGGCGCTGACCACCGGCACCAGCTCCGGGCTGATCTGGCCGCACAGCTCGCTCAGGAGCCGGGACGACAGATCAACGGGTGCCACGAACGTCAGGTTGCGGTTGAGCAGCGCGGCCAGCGCGGCGGCGTTTTCCCGGGAAAGCCCGGTGCGGACCCTCGCCACACGGGTGCGGACGTAACCGGCTGTGGTGACCGCCAGCACGGCGGCGGCGCTCCGGCCCACCTGCACCACCTCATAATGGGCGATGCAGAGGTCTTCGGCGCAGGGGGTGCTGACAGCGGCGGTGCAGCCGCTGATGGCGGCCAGCGCCTTGGCAGCGCCCTGTGCCAGCTTTTCCGGCTCATGGTCCAGGCTGGCGAACACCGCGTCCACACGGGCGCGGGTCACACGGTCCAGCGGCTGGTCGTCGGTGAGCAGATGATCCAGATAATAACGGTAACCCTTGGCACTGGGGACACGGCCCGCACTGGTGTGGGGCTGCTCCAGCAGCC
>SKEJ01001585.1_pt1 | contig 12090 bp, 9 predicted proteins | sample 4826721 | NCBI WGS metagenome assembly SKEJ01 (sample SAMN11008812, study PRJNA524170) | human gut metagenome | biome: Human fecal sample; material: Feces; isolation source: fecal sample from pouch patient p31 | host: Homo sapiens | place: Israel: Tel-Aviv | collected 2015-06-02 | reverse complement strand
TTATAATACCATGTGTATACTCTTCTGTAAATTCGCAGAAAAGACAAATGTTACAAAAATGATACTGTAAAATTGTGCAATATAGCCAAAAACGGTGCAAAAAATGGAAAATGTGAAAGTTTTATAATCTTACGACTTCATATTTGATTTGCTTTTCCAATATGTTAAAATTAAAAAAAGCAGAAAATTTTACAGATAAGGGGAAAGATGATGAAAGAATTTGTTGAAATGCGGGATGTTCGTAAGATTTACCGTATGGGTGAAGTTGAGATTGCCGCAGCAGATGGAATTGATTTTCAGATAAAAAAAGGTGAATTTGCAGTTGTGGTAGGCCCAAGTGGTGCGGGAAAAACGACAGTGCTTAACATTCTGGGGGGAATGGATACGGCAACAAGTGGAGAGGTCTGGATCGATGGAAAGAATATTGTAAAGTATTCGCCGAGGCAGCTTACTTCCTATAGAAGGGATGATATTGGATTTGTATTCCAGTTTTACAACTTGATTCCGAACCTGACGGCGCTTGAAAATGTAGAGTTGGCACTGCAGATCTGTAAGGATCCGTTGGATGCGGAGATGGTTCTTAGGGAAGTGGGACTGGCAGACCGTATGAAGAATTTTCCGGCACAGCTTTCCGGTGGGGAGCAGCAGAGGGTATCGATTGCGCGTGCACTGGCAAAGAACCCGAAGCTTCTTTTGTGTGATGAGCCGACAGGGGCGCTGGATTACAATACCGGTAAGGCAATATTAAAGCTTTTACAGGATATGTGTCGTGAACGAGGGATGACAGTGATCCTGATCACACACAATTCAGCGATCACGCCGATGGCAGATCGTGTAATTAAAATGAAGAATGGAAAAGTCGGAAGCATGAAGCTGAATGAAAGACCGGTTCCGGTAGAGACGATTGAATGGTAGGTGGACGTAAAGACCGATGAAGAAAAATGTTTTACGCAAAGATTTTATAATAGAAATAAAAAAGACGATGGGACGGTTTGTATCAATCTTTTTTATCGTAGCATTGGGTGTCGCATTTTATTCGGGAATCCGTGCATCAGAGCCAAGTATGCGGATCACTGCAGATCAGTATTTCGATGATTCAGAGCTGATGGATCTGAAGGTAATGGGAACCATGGGACTTACCAAAGCGGATATCAAAGCAATTGGAAAGGTATCAGGAATTGAAGCTGTAGAAGGCGGATACAGCAAAGACGTGCTTTGCCCGGTTGGAGACAATGAAAAGGTTGTCCATATGCTGAGTATGCAGAAGAATTTTAATCAGGTTTCGGTTGTGGAAGGCAGGCTGCCGGAAAAAGCCGGAGAATGTCTGGTGGATGAAGATTTTCTGAGCTATACAGACCTGAAGGTTGGCGACACGGTAACTTTCCATTCCGGCGATGGAGAGGCATTGACGGATTCGCTGGTTACAGATACATACAAGATTGTCGGGATCGGGAACAGTCCGCTGTATATTTCATTTGGAAGAGGAAGCAGTACGATCGGAACCGGAGAGATCAGTGGATTTGTTGTAGTGGATAAAGCTTCTTTTGACATGGATGTTTATACGGAAGCTTATGTGAAGCTGAGCGGTGCAGAAGAGAAAACGGCATTTACTGATGAATACAATAATCTGTCGGATGTAGCAAAGGAAGCCGTGAGTGCAATCGAAGAAGAACGCTGTGCAGTCCGCAAACAGGAAATCGTAGATGAGGCAAATGAAAAGCTTGCTGATTCAGAGAAGACAGTGAATGAAAAATCGCAGGAGCTGGAGGATGCGAAAAAAGAGCTGGAGAGTGGGAAAAGCAAGGCAGCCGAAGAACTGGAAAAAGCAAAGCAGCAGCTTACGGATGGAGAAGCGGAGCTTGCGGATGCAAAGCAGCAGATCGCAGATGGCGAGACACAGCTTGCCGATGCAAAAGCGCAGCTGAATGATAAGCAGGCACAGCTTGATTCGGTGGAGGCACAGTATGAGTCCGGGAAAGCACAGCTGGATCAGAAAGAACAGGAGCTTGCGGCAGCAGAGCAGACGTATCTGAGCAATTATGCAAAATATATGCCGTTCATTACGGCTGGAAAAGCGCAGATTGCAGCAGGCAGGACGCAGATTGCAGATGGGAAGAAACAGCTGGACGAAGGTCTGGCACCGCTTAAGCAGCTGAGAGACGGGCTGGATGGAATTGAAGATGGAATCAGCCAGTGCGATTCAGGGATGGCGGAAGTGCAGAAGCAGCTGGACGGAATGGACAGCGATGTATATCAGGAATATGTAAAAATTCCAGAAGAAGACAGAAACGAAGAACAGCAGGCTTATGTAAATAAGTGGGAGAATTTAAACGCACAGTTTGCCGGTATACAGGCGCAGAAGACACAGCTTGAAACAGCAAAGAGCGGACTGTTAGCACAGGCAGGTTTTGCCACAGAAGCAGATCTGGATGCCCAGATCACCAGCCTGACTGCGCAGCGAGATGAATTGGATAAAAAAGAGGCTGCACTTCTTGGACAGGAGCAGACGCTTGCCGCACAGGAAGAAGAGCTGTTAAGTGCAGGCAGACAGATTACAGACGGCAAGAGTCAGATCGCAGCAGCCAGATACCAGCTTGACAGCACAAAATCGCAGATTACGGACGGAAAAGCACAGATCCTGTCTGCATGGGCACTTCTGAATGAAAAAGAGGACACTTTAAATGCAAATAAAGCACAACTTGCATCCGGTGAACAGGAGCTTGCGGATGGCCGGAGTGAATATGAGCAGGCAGCAAAAGAAGCGGAAGAACAGATCACGGACGGACAGGCAAAGATTACAGATGGAGAGAAGCAGCTGACGGATGCAAAGCAGCAGATTGCAGACGCAAAGGCTGAGATCAAAAAAATCGAAAATCCGAAGTGGTATGTGCAGACGAGAGAGGATGCACTGACGGAATATCAAGGATACGGAGATAATGCAGACCGCATGCGTTCTATTGGAAAAGTGTTCCCGGTACTCTTTTTCCTGGTGGCAGCATTGATCAGTCTGACAACGATGACACGAATGGTAGAGGAACAGCGTGTACAGATCGGAACGATGAAGGCTCTCGGTTATGGAAAAGCTGCGATCGCAGGAAAATACATCGGATATGCGCTGATAGCAACGCTGGGAGGAAGTATCTTTGGGGTACTGATCGGGGAAAAGATCCTGCCGTTTATCATTATTTATGCTTATATGATCCTGTATAAGCATCTGCCGGCGATCCTGGTACCGTACCATATGAGCTATGCACTCCAGGCTTCGGGAATCGCAGTTGCCTGCACACTGATCGCTACGATCGCATCCTGCTACAAAGAGCTGGCAGCAGAACCGGCAGAGCTGATGCGTCCGGCAGCACCGAAGCAGGGGAAGCGGATTCTTCTGGAGCGGATCGGAATTATCTGGAAGCATCTGAATTTTACATGGAAATCGACCGTGCGGAATCTGATCCGGTATAAGAAGCGATTCTTTATGACCATTTTCGGAATCGGAGGCTGTATGGCACTGATGGTAGTCGGATTCGGACTGAAGGACTGTATCTATGAGATCGTCAGCCTGCAGTATGAGAAGGTGCAGTTCTATGATGCGGCAACCTACATGAGTGACGACATATCCGAAGAGAACAGACAACAGCTCCATGATTATCTGGATCAGAATGCAGATATAAAAGAGACGATCGAAGCGCGGATGCAGAAGACCGATGTAAAATCTGCATCCGGTAAAAAGACACTTTATCTGATGGTGCCATCGGATAATGAAAAGATTGAGGACTTTTTAAGCTTCCACAGCAGGACCAATAAGGACGAGGTTTATTCACTGAAAAAAGACGAAGTGATTCTGACTGAGAAAATGGCATCCCTTCTGAATGTAAAGGTGGGAGATGAGCTTACGATCGAGGACGAGGACAGGGGAGACCAGACGGTGACGGTTGGCGCCATCTGCGAGAACTATATGAGCCATTACCTGTATCTGTCACCGGAAAAATACGAGGAATTATATGGTGTACCGGCAGAATATAACACGATCATCTACAGTGTAAAGGACGGAAAGGATGATCAGATCGAGAAGATCGGAACAAAGCTTCTGTCGATGGATGGAGTACTGAATGTAAGTTATACCAGCAGTATTGAAGGAAGGCTGGATGACATGCTGCGAAGCCTGAATCTGGTCATCGTGGTACTGATCGTATCTGCCGGAATGCTGGCATTTGTGGTACTGTACAATCTGAACAATATCAACATCACCGAGCGTCAGAGAGAGCTTGCAACCTTGAAGGTTCTGGGATTCTACGACGAAGAGGTTGCCTCTTATGTATACAGAGAGAATATCCTGCTGACGATCATTGGATCGGTTGTGGGTATGGTGCTTGGTAATCTGCTTCACCGGTATATCATCCTGACGGTTGAGGTGGAAGAAGCGATGTTCGGACGTCAGATACACTGGCAGAGTTATCTGTACAGTTTCTTGTTTACTGTAGCATTTTCTTTATTTGTAAACTGGGTAATGTTTTACAAGCTGAAGAAGATCGATATGGTGGAATCTTTGAAGAGCGTGGAGTAAAAGCTTTTGCAAGTGTATGTCAAAGATTTCTTATAGACGGTACACAAAGAATCGGAAAATATATTTCACAGAAAGTTTATATTCTTCACAGAATTATTAGCACTCTTGTCAAAAGAGTGCTAATTTTCTATTGACATTTAGAAATCAGGGTATTAAGATATTTCATAGACAGAAAAATACGGTATTTGAAACCGTAAAAAGATAGAATATGAAATTTAGGAGTGATAAAAATGGCAGCAAAAAAAGGTAGTCTTTCAATCAGCAGCGAAAATATTTTCCCGATTATCAAGAAATGGGTATATTCTGATCATGATATTTTCGCAAGAGAGCTTGTTTCCAATGGATGCGACGCGATCACAAAATTAAAGAAGCTGGACATGATGGGAGAATATACACTTCCGGATGATTATAAAGGAAAGATCCAGGTTATTGTAAACCCGGAAGAGAAGACTTTGAAATTCATCGATAATGGTCTTGGTATGACTGCTGATGAAGTAGAAGAATATATCACACAGATCGCATTTTCAGGAGCAACCGAATTCCTGAACAAATACAAAGATAAGACAACAGAGGACGATATGATCGGACACTTTGGTCTTGGATTCTACTCTGCCTTCATGGTAGCTGATGAAGTTCATATTGATACCCTTTCTTATAAAGAAGGTGCAAAACCGGTACACTGGGTAAGTGAAGGCGGTACAGAGTATGAGATGGAAGAAGGGGATAAAGAGGAAGTTGGTTCTGAAATCACCTTATTCCTGAACGAAGATTGTGTAGAATTTTCAAATGAATACAGAATCCGCGAAGTCCTTGAGAAATACTGTTCATTCATGCCAGTAGAGATTTTTGTATCCAAAGCAAATGCAGAACCGGAATATGAGACGATCCCGGAGGATGAAGTCCTGGATACCGATACGGTTGTTGAACATATCCATGAAGACGCCAAGATGGAAGAAAAAGAAAATGAGAACGGTGAAAAAGAAATGGTTGAAGTTTCACCGGCATCCGACAAAGCAAAGATCGTGAAACGCCCGGTATCGATCAGTGATCCGGCACCGCTGTGGACAAAGCATCCAAACGAATGCAGCAAAGAAGATTATATTGATTTCTACCGGAAAGTATTTATGGATTACAAAGAACCTCTGTTCTGGATTCATCTGAACATGGATTATCCATTTAACTTAAAGGGTATCCTGTACTTCCCTAAAATCAATACCGAATACGATTCCATTGAAGGAACCATCAAATTGTACAACAATCAGGTATTTATCGCAGACAATATCAAAGAAGTTATTCCGGAATTCCTGATGGTATTAAAAGGAGTCATTGATTGTCCGGATCTGCCGCTTAACGTATCACGAAGCGCACTGCAGAATGATGGATTCGTACAGAAGATCTCCGAATACATTTCCAAGAAAGTTGCTGACAAGCTTTCAGGAATGTGCAAGACAGATAAAGAAAACTATGAGAAATACTGGGATGACATCAGCCCATTTATCAAATTCGGCTGCCTGAAAGATGAAAAATTCTGCGAGAAGATGAGCGATTATGTTCTGTTCAAGAACCTGGATCACAAGTATATGACACTCAAAGAATGCATCGAAAAAAATGGCGGAAAAGCAGAACCGGAGGAAAAGACCGAGGGTGAAAATGCAGAGCAGTCAGCAGAAAAGAAAGAAACAGAGAAGACAACAATTTACTATGTAACAGATGAACAGCAGCAGAGCCAGTATATCAATATGTTCAAAAAAGAGGGACTGGACGCAGTGATCTTGTCACATAATATTGATTCTCCATTTATTACTCAGATGGAGCAGAAGAACGAACATATCAAGTTCCAGAGAATCGATGCAGATCTGACTGATCACTTCAAAGAAGATGTATCTGAAGAAGAAAAAGAAGCATTCAAAGAAAAAACTGACAGTCTGGTCGAAATCTTCCGCAAAGCACTTGGCAATGACAAACTGGAAGTAAAAGTGGAAAAGATGAAAGATGAAAATGTGGCATCTATGATTACACTTTCCGAAGAATCACGCCGTATGCAGGAAATGATGAAGATGTATGGAATGTCAGGCATGGATCCGTCTATGTTCGGAACCAATGCAACCCTGATCCTGAATGCAAATCATCCGCTGGTAGAATATGTTGTAGCACATAAAGATGGCGAAAATACAGAAATGTTCTGCCATCAGTTATATGACCTGGCAATGCTGGCACACAAGCCACTCAGTCCGGAAGAGATGACAGAATTTGTAAAACGCAGTAATGAAATTATGATGAAACTGGCAAAATAATCTTGCTGTAGATACCCGGAAAAGCCTGAATCATTCAGATTCCCATTTTCGCTTATGCGAAAAGGTCTGAATGGTCAGGTTTTTTTGCTGTATTTGGAAATACTTTCCACAAAGTGTTGGTGAACTTCCTGGTCTTTTATAGTATAATATAACAAAAGAGAGGCGGTGGATACGATGAAGAATTATTCAAAGGATATAAGCAGACAATACCATATTCAGGTGGCCAACGGGGAAGTCGGCCGTTATGTCATTCTCCCGGGAGATCCAAAGCGCTGCAAAAAAATAGCACAGTATTTTGAAGATCCGGTGATGATTGCGGATAACCGGGAATTTATCACTTATACAGGAACTTTAGATGGCGTAAAGGTAAGTGTCACATCTACCGGAATTGGGGGACCATCAGCAGCAATTGCGATGGAAGAATTAGCCAGATGTGGAGCTGATACGTTTGTACGGATTGGAACCTGCGGTGGGATACAGCCGGAAGTAAAAAGTGGGGATATTGTAGTTGCTACGGGTGCCGTCAGAATGGAAGGAACTAGCAAAGAATATGCGCCGATCGAATATCCGGCAGTGGCAGACCTTATGGTGGTGAACGCACTGGTCAGTGCTGCGAAGGAAAAGGACTGTGAATTTTATACCGGAGTGGTACAGTCAAAAGATGCATTTTACGGACAGCATGAGCCGGAGATGATGCCGGCAGGTTATGAACTGATCAATAAATGGGAAGCCTGGAAGAAACTGGGATGTCTGGCATCAGAGATGGAGACGGCAGCACTTTACATTGTGGCAGCAAAGCTTCATGTACGCGTGGGTGCGTGTTTCCTTGTAATGGCAAATCAGGAAAGAGAAAAACTGGGACTTGAAAATCCGGTAGTACATGATACAGATATGGCAGTACAGGTGGCAGTGGAAGCCATCAGAAAGTTGATCAAAGAGGAGCGGTAAATGAAAGAAACAATATATAAACGAATCTTTGTGATCGTTCTGGATTCGCTCGGAATTGGCGCAATGCCTGATTCTGAGAAATTCGGTGACAGGGATGTAGATACATTTGGTCATATTTTAGACAGAATGGGAACACTGGAGATTCCAAATCTTCAGAAGCTTGGTATGCTGAATCTGCATACCGGAGGAAAGATGTATGGAATCGAGAATCCGGTTGGAAAAATTACCAGGCTGAAAGAGGCGAGTAACGGAAAAGATACGATGACCGGACACTGGGAAATGATGGGAATTTATACAGAAAAACCATTTAAAACCTTTACCGAACATGGATTTCCACCGGAACTGATCGCAGAACTGGAAAAACGTTGTGGGAAAAAAGTGATTGGAAACCGTAGTGAGAGCGGAACAAAGATTATTGAAGAACTTGGGGAAGAAGAAATTGAAACAGGTGCAATGATTGTCTATACCTCTGCGGATTCTGTATTGCAGATTTGTGGAAATGAAGAGACATTTGATCTGGCAAATCTGTACCGGTGTTGTGAGATCGCAAGAGAGATCACGATGAAGGATGAATGGCGCGTGGGACGAGTCATTGCAAGACCGTATGTAGGAAAGAAAAAAGGTGAATTTAAAAGAACCAGCAACCGCAGGGATTATGCACTTGAGCCGACCGGAAAGACTGCACTTGATGCACTGAAAGATGCGGGAAAGGATGTGATCGCAGTCGGAAAGATCCATGATATCTTTTGCGGGGAAGGAATCACAGAATCGTATCATTCCAACAGCTCCGTGCATGGAATGGAGCAGACCATTGAGATTTGCAAAAAAGATTTTGACGGACTGTGCTTTGTAAATCTGGTTGATTTTGATGCACAGTGGGGACACCGGCGCGATCCGGTTGGCTACGGACATGAGATTGAGAGATTTGATAAAAATCTTGGAATTTTGCTGGATGATCTGCGGGAGGATGATCTTCTTATTATTACCGCCGATCATGGAAACGATCCGACCTACACAGGAACCGATCATACACGGGAATATGTACCGTTTTTGGCGTATTCCAAAAAGATGGATGAGGGTGGCGTGATTATGGAGGAAAATACCTTTGCAGTGATCGGGGCAACGGTCACAGATAATTTTGGTGTAAAAATGCCGGAAGGAACGATCGGGCATTCGATTCTGAATGAACTTATTTAGCAAGAAAAAGCAGGAAAAAAGAGAATGAAAAAAGAACAAATTAAAAAAATGATAGAAATCGCGCTTTCTCAGCTTGCATATTCTTATACCCCTTATTCTGACTTTAAAGTAGGAGCTGCGCTGCTTGGAAAGAATGGACGGATATATACAGGATGCAATATTGAAAATGCGGCTTATACACCGACAAACTGTGCGGAGCGTACCGCATTTTTCAAGGCAGTCAGCGAAGGAGTAAAAGAATTTGATGCAATCTGTATTGTAGGGGGAAAGGGCGGTGTTGTGACAGAGTATGCACCGCCGTGCGGAGTATGCAGGCAGGTCATGATGGAATTCTGCGATCCGGAGACATTTCAGATCATTCTTGCAGTAGATGCAAAGCATTATGATATCTATACCTTGAAAGAAATGTTGCCAAAAGGTTTCGGACCATCCAATCTTACAGAATGAGAAAGGACTCAGACTCCAAAAGAAGATTTTTGAAGAAAAGGAAAAAGAGAAGGAATGAAAAATGACACAGGAAACCTTGAAAGAATTATCGAAGATTGAGCTTCACTGTCATCTGGACGGTTCTCTTAGCAGATCATTTATTGAAAAAAGGCTTGGAAGAACTGTAAGACCTGAAGAACTCAGTGTTTCAGAAAACTGTACAAGTCTGAATGAATATCTGGAAAAATTTGACCTTCCTGGCAGATGTATTATGGATGAAGAGGGACTTTCCGGAGCTGCGTATGATCTGCTCTCCCAGATGAACGAAGAAAATGTCTGTTATGCGGAGATCCGTTTTGCTCCGCTTCTGTCAGAGACAAAAAAGATGGACAGCCGGAAGGTGATCGAAGCAGTGATCAGCGGAATGGAGCGGGGGAAAAAAGATTTTGGAATCGAGTATGGTGTGATCGTCTGTGCAATGCGGCATCACAGCACTGAGGATAATATGCGGATGATCAAGACGGCAAGAGAATATCTGGGATCCGGAGTTTGTGCAGCAGATCTTGCAGGAGCAGAAGCATTGTATCCGATGTCTGAATTTATGGATATTTTTACAGAGACAAAGAAGATGGGAATGCCATTTACACTCCATGCCGGAGAATGTGGAAATCCACAGAATGTCATAGATTCGATAAACGTGGGAGCTGGAAGGATCGGGCATGGGATCGCGATGCGTGGCAACCAGGAGATCCGGAAAATGGCAAAAAAAGTAGGTATTGGTATCGAGATGTGTCCGATCAGCAATTTACAGACCAAATCTGTAAACAGCATGGCGGAATATCCGATGCGGGAATTTCTGGATGCAGGTTTAAAAGTATCGGTCAACACAGATAACCGAACGGTAAGTAACACCAGCCTTACGAAAGAACTGGAATTTATTCAGAAAAATTATGGAATCCGGGACGAAGAAATCCTTCAGATGATGAAAAATGCAATTGATACTGCATTTGCCGATGATTCTATAAAAGATAAAATTTGCAAAATGCTGAAATAAAGAAACTACAAACAGAGAGGATTGACTCTGAAGAATAATAGAAAAGAGGAATTCTGTATGAGCAATGAAATTTATGAAAAGCTGGAAATATGCCGGAAAAGCATTCTCCAAAAAACGAATTTTAAACCGGAAGTGGCAGTGATTCTGGGCTCCGGTCTTGGCGAATACGCATCAAAAATCAAGATAGAACAGATCATTCCATATACAGAAATTGAAGGTTTTCCGGTGTCGACAGTTGTGGGACATAAAGGACAATTTGTATTTGGTTATGTAAAAGAAGTTCCGGTTGTGATCATGCAGGGACGTGTGCATTATTATGAAGGGTATCCGGTAACAGATGTGGTGCTTCCGGTGCGGCTGATGGGAATGTTAGGCGCAAAGAAGCTGATTCTTACCAATGCATCAGGCGGAATCAATACCGGATTCCATCCGGGCGATCTCATGCTCATCACAGACCAGATTATGAGTGGAATCCCTAATCCACTGATCGGTGCCAATGTCGAAGAACTTGGAACCCGTTTTCCGGATATGAGTGAAGCCTATAGTGAACGGATGCAGCAGATCATAAAGAAAGAAGCTCAAAAACTCGGCATTCCTCTGAAAGAAGGTGTATACCTTCAGCTTACCGGTCCATCTTATGAAACTCCGGCAGAAATCCGTATGTACCGCACCTGTGGGGCTGATGCCGTAGGCATGAGCACCGCCTGCGAGACGATCGCTGCCCGCCACATGGGAATCGAAGTCTGTGGCATCTCCTGTATCACCAACCTCGCCGCCGGCATGACATCACAACATCTGAACCACCAGGAAGTCCAACAAACCGCCGACCGGGTGGCTGAGCAATTCCAGGAATTACTGACAGCAATCATTACCCACGTATAAGAAACGGAACATATAACTGAATTTACCCAGAACCAGGTCCAAGGTTCCGGATTTTCCGGAACCCGCCGACCGTCCTCTTGCAATTCCGAGTTGAGGCATTGTGTAAGAATTTTGTCAACGAGGTCATTAACGGTAGAAAGACAAAGAGCATAAAATACCGCATACAGTATTTTATGCTCTTTGTCTCATCACTATTTTCAAAATTTTACTCAACCTCAAACGGAATCTCGTACTTTGCAAAAATCCGCTGCGCCATCTTGTCCCATGCCTGCTCCAGTGATTTGTCCAGCGTGAACAGGTTCATAGATGTTCCTGTCGTACAGCTAAGTTTTGTCCCGTCATATTTAAAATTCAGGTACAGTCCCTGCACATCTGCCGGAGCAAATGAAAGATGTTCCTGTTCGAGAAGCCGTGCAATATTCGGTGCTGACATAGAAAGAACAAAATGAAATCCCAGCGGAGTACGCTTTCCTTTGATCAGAGAAAGACAAAACTCGCGAAGTTCCTTCCAGAGAGCATATTCCCGGTCATCCAGAGCTTCTTTTTCTTCAGCACTGAAGAAATCTTTTTTCAGTCGTCCGTTAAATTGAAAGGTATTAAAAGTTGTGATATCTCCTTCAATAAATAAAAAGGAATCAAATGCAGGATGCAGTAAAAGTGCGTTCATGCATTTTTTTGTATCCAGAGAAAAAATAAGCATAGACTTCCTCCCGTCATCAGTGTAATAG
>SKEJ01001581.1_pt1 | contig 12098 bp, 8 predicted proteins | sample 4826721 | NCBI WGS metagenome assembly SKEJ01 (sample SAMN11008812, study PRJNA524170) | human gut metagenome | biome: Human fecal sample; material: Feces; isolation source: fecal sample from pouch patient p31 | host: Homo sapiens | place: Israel: Tel-Aviv | collected 2015-06-02 | reverse complement strand
ATGTTATAATAAGCTGAAATTAAAATAAGGCGGTGGCTAAATGGCAAAGCAAAAGTATTCTTTTGACAGCAAGATACATATTTATAGAGCTACAAAACGAATGAGCCAGCAGGAACTCGCTGACCTTGTTGGAGTATCTCGGCAAACGATAATACAGCTTGAAAGAAACCGATACAATCCGTCCATGTTGTTAGCATATAGTATTGCGAAAGTATTTGATGTAGCGATTGAAGATTTATTTGACTTTGAGGAGGCAGAAAAATGATAGAATTGTTTGAGTCAATTATATGCAATATAGACACACATCACAAGCCGCTCGCATACAGTCCGCTTGATTGGCATCACCGCCCGGTCTCAAGCCCATGAGACACTTGGGACCATGACTACCATCATCATGCGCACCTCCGATGATAATCGTGGTCAGCTGTTTTTGGCTTTGTTCCAAGGCTTTCAATTTTTGGGAAACCTGCCGATTACCCTCGTCTTCCACGAGGCACCTACAGGCACCCAAGCATAATCTCGACTGATTCCCACCCCGACGGTCAGCCATAACTGGACATACCGTCAAAACCAAAACAGTCACCTATACGAAGGTCAAGGACACACAGACTAATCGACATCAAAAGAGCGAACAGGCAAGTTCAGCTCATTCTCTAGATTGTTAATCGCCCTGCTCATTTTGCCTATCAAATCACCATTACGAATATGCTCAGGAAAACTAAGCTTATCACGCCGAAGTTCCTCCTCGAGACATTTTTCCGCTTCCTGATTACGCATTGTAACTGTTGAACAAATTAGGGGGTAACTGATTTCCTTCTGGGCGGAGGGACTGAAAGCAACAGAGAAATCTGTAATGGAATCCAGCCATACTTGGTCTTTTGCCGTCACTAAAACTGCGTTCGCTCCAACATAATTGCTCTGATGCTCGAGTCTAGCTGGAGGGACTAACATACCAAGTCGATATCCATCAAGAGCCTGAATAAACCATGCATCCCATGCGGCATTCCATGCTTTTTGTCCTAGACTTTTCCTCTTATGATCGACTTTAAGAAGTGAGCGTGCTTTCCCCTTGCTTGCTTCATCTCCTAGGAGAAGAGCAGCCGCTATCACTCTTGCGTATGCAGAAACACATCCAAGCTCCTCACGGACCCATTCGCAATGCTCCTGAAACTTTTCGACACCATTATGTCTATTGGCTCCTTGCACCAGTTTAAGCAAATGAAGTAAAGCGCCATATGCAGGCATAATGAACGAACGAGGATCTCCATCGTCCATCCCCAACATTGATGGCGAAGGAATTGAGACTTTTCCTTTCTCCCACTGTTTATCCCGCTTAACAGGGGGATGTCTGCTATCGAAAGCCTTATCAATCTTCTCCTGATTCCAATTCACAACTGTTTGTACCGCACGGTAGATACGCCGACAACGTAAACGGTCGAACCCCTCTTGCCGAAAACAAGTCTCTGCTAAAGCAAAACCAAATACAACGTCTGGACGCACTTGCTTATTGGGCGACATAGTTACAAGAAGCTGATGGAGCCCCGACGCCGAATTCGGATTCAGCCCATCAAAATAAAAATTCCTAATATCAATCAAAACCAATGAGTCTAATAGAAACACATCAGCCTCACAGAGATCAAAATCCCCGTTGGTAATAAGCCTGTATTTACCTATATCACGTAATTTGTTCATACAACTTATCATATTCATTCGCCCGAATACTATGCCCGGGTTCTAAATAGAAGTGCAACACCTTGTCTAGGGTTGGAAGTGTTCGAAGTTTCTAACTTAAGAAGGTGTTGCACTCATGGGTCAACAGTATTCGCACCTGTCGTCCGAGGAGAGGATCCTGATCGAGAAGCTGCATTGCGAACAGCATCCGGGCATCCGTCGGACCGCGGAGAGGATCGGCCGGGACAAGTCCACCGTGAGCCGCGAGCTGAGGCGCGGCCTGTGGTTCGCGTCCAACGAGAACGGGTCGTACCGTCCCTATCGGCCGAAACGGCTGAAGACCGGGCCGTGGACCTCGGGTCCGTTCTATTCGGCGCTGGCCGCGCAGAGAAAGGCGGACCGGCGTCGGCGCGAGTCCAGGAAACCGCGTCGCATGGATTCGGGCCCGTTGCGCGCCTGGGTGCTTGACGCGCTGCGCAGGGGGGGGAGCCCGGAACTGATCGAGGGACGGTTGAAGGCCCAGTACGCCGGCGACCCGTCGATGCGGATCAGCCACGAGTGCCTTTACCAGTGGATCTACGCCAAGCCGCAGCGGGCGCTGGACCTGCGCCAGTACCTGGCGCGCGGCAGGAAACGCCGGACGAGGAAAAAGGGCAGGAAGGCGAAGGGGCCGCGCATCCCGATGCGCGTGCCCATCGCGGACCGGCCCGAGGCGGTCGGATCCAGGAAGGGGTTCGGCCATTTCGAGTCGGACACGGTGGTCGGCGCCGCGCCGTCGAGGCGCTGCGTGAACACGCAGGTGGAGCGCAGGAGCCGCAGGCTGTTCGCCCGGCTCGTCGATGACAAGAGCGCGTCCGCCACGGCCAGGGCCGAATACGAGATCTTCAAGGACATGCCGCCGGCCGCGCGCGTCGACCGCACGTGGGACAACGGCACGGAGGCGAGCCTGCACATGCTGGTGGACGAGGCGCTGGGCATGCTCACGTACTTCGCCGACCCGTACAGTTCCTGGCAGCGTGGCAGCAACGAGAACAGGAACGGCAGGATCCGCCGCTATCTGCCCAAAGGAACCGGGTTCGAGGATCTCACGCAGGACGAGCTCGACGCGATCGTCGGGGAGATCAACGACACCCCCATGAAGCTCCTCGGCTACAAAACGCCCAACGAGGTATGGGACGAGGAGATGGCCAAGCTACAATCAAAACAAGCCGACCCGAAACCAGCCGTTGCACTTACAAGTTGAATCCGGGATGGGGCTGGCGATAATGACATCAGCTACGTTGCACTTGGCATGATTGATAGCAAAGAGCTATATGAAGAGGCCGCGAAGCTAGGCATCAACCGCCGAGTCGCAGTCAACCCAAACAATTTCCTAAAAGGGGAAAGTCAATGAAGGACACGGAGAACAGGCCACCATCGAGAAAACGCAGGAAATGGGGATCGGTGATCGTCCGCAGGGACACGGACGGCAACCCGACCAGTTTCCAGGCGCGATACGTCAACCCGCTCGACCCGCCCAAGAAGGTCGGCCGGAACTTCGGCCTGGAATACGAGACGGAGGCCTATAAGTGGCTCGACGAGGAGCGCTACCTCGTCACACTCCACAACAAAGGCATCCGCCAATGGGTTCACCCATCGCAGCGAGGCGCGGGCACAATGCCCACATTCAGGGAATACTCCAAGGACTATTTCGACGGATACCGCAAACCGGACGGCAGCAAGCTATCCGGCCGGTCCAACCGATGCAACGAGATCGTGCTACGCCGGCTCAACGAGGCGTTCGGCGACACACCGCTCGACCGCATCACCCGCCAGATGGTCGACGAATGGTACGTGAACGCCAGGGACGAGCTGACGGCATGGACGTTCGAACAGGCGGCGCGAACACTCAAACGAATCATGCTCGCCGCCGCGAACGAACAGGCGGACGGCACCCCGCCGCTCATCCCCGCGAGCCCGTGCCGGTACCGCGTCATCAAACCGCAATCCAAACGACGTGACCAACCGCCGGTCACCGCCGACGAGATCAACAGGCTGGCCACGCTCTTCCCCGACTACCAACGGCTCGCGCTCTGGCTCTCCCTCCTGGCAGGCGGACTGCGCATCGGCGAGGTATGCGCACTGCAACTCAGGGACATCGACCTGGAGAACCTGCAACTCCACGTCCGACACTCCGTCAACCGCGGCCCCGACGACAGGGGCAAATACCAATTATGCGAGCCCAAGACCAAAAGCAGCAAAAGGGTCGTACCCATCCCGAAACCGCTCGCCCCACTCATCGAGGACCATATCAGCCGGTTCTGCAAGGACCGCAAACCCGACACCATGCTGTTCCACTCGACCATGCTGGACGACTGGCTGCTCCCGCCCACGACCATCGAACGAACATTCCGCATGGCCCGCGAAAAGATCGGACGACCCGACATCACCTTCCACTCGTTGCGCACCACGCACGCCACCATGCTCGTCCTCGAGGGCGGGACCATGCGCGAGACGATGGACGACCTCGGACACACCAGCCTCACCGTCGCGGTGGACAGCTACCAGCGCATAGTCAGGGAACACCACCGCGACACCGTGGAACTCCTCGCTTACCGGTACATGCCCTCGAACTATCCGACCGTGATCCGCACGGTCATCGATCAGAAGGAACGCCAGATCGACAAGCTCCGCAGCGAGGTGGACAGACTCAGGAAGATCCTACAGGAAAAGAACTGACGACACATACCAAGAAACCGGAACCGGTAAATACCGGGACACCGGTTTACCGAGATACCGAAAAAACGAAATACCGGAATACTGAAAGAACAAAATACCGAAAACCAGATACCAAGGCAATGGATCCCGGCCCGACGCATCCGAAAGTCATCTTGCCCTGTGCCCGCGTTCCGGCTTTCCTTGCCCTGGGGAGACGACGGTGCGCTGGTAGGAGTAATGCTCGTACACGTGACGGCGCTGCTCGAAAGACATGCCGTATGCCGTGTTCGCCGGTTGCGCATATTCACCAAGATGGGCCAGGTCATTCGACATGGTCAACGGTTCTGACAACGGCTTGACGATTCTTCTGAACATATCCTCGAGAGGACGCAGGTCGTTTCGCTGCATCCCCGCGATCGAGGCTTGATCGTTCGTCCTTTTGTCGATGAGTCCCCAGTCGAAATGCCAGCCGGCCTCGCGCGCGATGATCTCCCAGAAAATGCGTTGCGTCCGTCCGTTGCCCTCACGGAACGGGTGAAGGATGTTGAAGTTGTTGTAGCTGACGCTCAGACGCTTTACGAATTCGTCATGGCCGAGACCTTTGAGAAGATCGTCGGCGCGAAGCACCTCCTCGGAGTAGCGAACCCCTATGCTGAACAGCTCCAATGGCTGGAAGGGAAGCCCCTCGCCCTTGCCCATGTCGATGGTTCGTACCTCCCCCGCCCAGTCGTACACGTCCCGGAAGAGGAACCGGTGTATGCGGCGAAGCTGTTCCAGCGTCCCTTCCGCAGGAGGGAGGTTCTCTCTCAGAATGGCGGCGCGGGCGGAGCAGAGATCGTTCTCCGCAGCCGCCAACGCATCCTCGTCCGTGGCGCCCACAAGGTTCCGCAGCACGTTCGTTCCCGGAATCAGGTAGGGATCGAAGACACGCACCATCATCACTCCAGTCCGTAACGGCGACGGGTGCGGGCAAGAAGTTCGGTGCCATCGATTGTTCCCCGCGCATATTCTCCGGCATCGCGCATGAAGGCCCTCGTCACGTCGCCGCCTTCCAACCGCACGGACTGCACCGACAGCCCGACATTCTCCGTGCGGCGGCGCATCTCGGATTCAGATATCGCTCCGAACATCGTGCCTCCCTTTCTCCTTAAATTCTAGCAAAACCGACAGCCCTTAGACAGAGCCGCGCCTGATTCCGCTCCTCACGCATGTCGTGTCAGGCGTCATGCCATTCGTCCCGGTCCGCGTCAAGGGCCATAGCCGCCTCTTCCGATACCGGCATGTACATCGTCCCTGTCGTAGATCTGCGCGGCGGCCCGTTTCATGGCGCGGCGTTCGGCCCTGGATCATGAACATCGTCGCGACGTCGCCGAACGTCTGGCGCTCGAATACCTCCCCGCCGAGGAGCCGGCCGGCATCAAGGCGCAGATAGCCCGGAAGGAGGAGGAAATCGACCAGCTGCGGCAGGCCGTCGCCGGACTCCGGAGAAGACTGGAGGAGCTCGAAGACGACGGAAGGGAACGGAACCAGGTCGGATAGGCATACCCACAAAACCGAAATACCGAAATATTGAAAAACCGAAACCGGTGAAGACCGGCATCAAACGGAACGGACCTCACGCGTCTAAGCGTTGCAACATCCATAACGACAACACTTAGACGGGTGAGGATGGATACCGGAAGACCGGAATCGGTGGATACCGAGATACCGAAAAACCGGAGGGCCGTGAAACCGAACGACGCGGAGGGCTGGGTGAAGACCAGCGTGAGCCTTCGCGCCTCGACCCGACGCCGGCTCAAGGCCTGGGCCGCCGAGCATGACATGCGGATCCAGGAAGTGGTCGATGCCGCCCTCGAAACGTACCTGGGCCTGGAATAAGCTGTGAACCTATGAAAGGAGAACACATGACAGAGAAGGAAAAGGCCATCGAAGACGGGACCATCGAACTTCCGACCGGGCCCGCGGAGAAGAAGAAGCCGCATCGCGGAAGGATCGTCGTCATCACCGTCGCCGCACTCGCGCTGCTTGCGGCGGGAGGCATCGCCTGGAGGACGTACGAGGACCGCCTCATGGCCGAGGCCAGGGCGGACTGCGCGGCCGAGAGCGAACGTCTCCGCGTCGCGACGACCGCGTACGACGCGCTATTGAACGGCAAGGCCGCCAGCATGGCGAAGACCGACGTGAAAAGCGTGAAGGACGCGAAGACCCTTGACGTCCTGTCCAAGGCCATGAAGGCGTCCACGCCGAAGACCGTGTCCTGCAAAGCGGATTCGAGGCCCGGCGTGCAGGATGCCACGAAGGGCGTCACCGCGAACGCATCATGGTACAAGGCCCACACGAAGTCCCTGAACGGGCTGGTGAACGCGGTCGAAACGTCCAAACTCGACAAGACCGTGGACGACGCGAACGCGCTGTACAAGGAGACGGACGGCAGGGTGGCGGACGACAAGACCCGCGCAAGCCTGATGGACGCCATCAGAAAACGCGACGCGGACGCCATCGCGGAGGCCGTGAAGGAGGTCAACGAATCGAAGGCGGCGAAGGAGAAGGCCGACGCGGAGGCGAAGGCCAGGGCCGAACAGGAGGCCGCGGCTGCCGCCGCGCAGAAGGCGCAGGCGCGGCAGTCATGGCCCTCGTCCGGTTCAGGCCACACCGGCTACACCGGCAACGGTTATTCCGGCAACACGTCCACACCGAGTGGCGGCTCGCCCGGCTCCTCGTCATCGGGCGGATCGGCATGGACCGACCCCAACGCCGGAGCAGCGGACGGATTCGACTGGGATTATGTCGGACCCTCCGTGTGTGAGCCCGGCAAATTCTGCCCTCTCGCCTAGATTCTCCTTAACTTTCCCCTTTCAGGGCCCCGCGGCATCCGTCGCGGGGCCCTTCCCATCCCCGGCGGATGTCCAAACCGACGCCCCCCGGACGGTGGTTCCATGGTGTGCGTGCACCGGACGCGCCCGATATCGCATGTTATCGGCGCCCGCCCGCGTGGAACACCCGGACGGGCCCGCCCCACGGCGGACCGGGGGAACACGCGTTCCCCACGTCCCGCCCCGGCGGCACCGCCGGGGCGACCCGCAAGACAGGAATCCCTGAAAGGAGAGGGAACATTGGCTTCCGAAAAGAACGACAAGAAGCGCCGCGGGCTCAGGCCCCTGGTCGCCGGCATCGTCGCCGCGGCGACGCTGCTCTCCCCGTGCGTGGCGTACGCCGGCGAGGGCGGCGCGGGATCCGGGTCCGGCTCCGGCGGCGGCACCGGCATCGGCACCGGCAAGGTCAGCTGGGTCTACAAGGACTCCTGGGGCGCGCCCACCCGCGAGAACGCCGTCGCCGCGATGGCCAGCATCGGCGTGAGGAACCTCGGCGGCGCGCAGTCCAACCAGGCGATCGACCAGGCGCTGAACCAGGCGAACACGGAATGCGCGGACCGCTCCAAGGCCGACGGCCTGTCCAACGCCCAGTGCCGCCTCGTCGGCCTCGGCTTCGTCCACACGCCCGGCAGCGCTGGCGACTACTACACCGGCGCCAACGGCACCTTCAACGCCGACGTGTGGCGCAACGCCTACGTCGCGTCCGGCATCCCGAACAACACCTACACCTACCAGGGCGTCGGATACAAGACCTCCAGCCCGTTCGCTGACGGTACGACGACCATTAATGCATTGGCGTCCCGTGAGATGAACAAGGCGCCGGTCGCGGTCATCGCGATCGTGCTCAATCAGGCCGAACCGCCCGTGAACTACGACCTGGGCGTGTCCACCAAGGCGAACGGCACCACCACCAAGGCCGGCGACACGCGCAACGTGGCCGACACGATCACCACCAGCCGCAACGGCAGCCCGATCAGCGAGAACCTGACCGGCACCAGCACCCTGCGCTGGACAGGCGTCGACGGCACCACCCGCAAGGCCAGCAAGCAGTTCACCATAGGCAACCAGGCGAGCCAGGACGTGTCCTTCTCCTACAAGGACATGGACGCCTCCTGGAAGAGTTGGCCGGCCGGCAGGTTCGCGTTCGACGTGAGCTTCGCCAAGCAGGGCAGGATGAAGAACGCCGTGGCCCTGAACGGCGACAAGGACGCGAACGAGCAGTGGTCCGCGCCGCAGCTCCCGCCGCCCTCCAAGACGCTGACCGACGCGGCCGGCGGACAGGTCACGGCCCCGAACGGTCAGATCGCGTCCGGCAGCCTCTACACCGCGCACGTCAAGGCGCACAGCTCCGCCTCCGAGCATTTCTGGCTGTACGACACCATCGACGTGAGCTCGCAGCAGGTCGTGATCGGCGGCACCGAAACGGACGACCCGTCCAAGATCACCGTGACCGACGAGGACGGCAAGACCGTCCAGGCCGAGATCTCGATCGATGACGGCCAGACGGGCAAGCGCATCGTCAAGGCGCACGTCGTCAGGCCCGCGTCCGGCTGGTACACGCTCAACGTGCCCCAGGCGGCCAAGCCCACCGGCGCCGACTACGACATTCCCGACGATTCGAAGGCATGCTGGCAGGGCGACGGCAAGGACTGCCAGACCGGCAACAGCGAACAGGTCGGCAAGGTCACCCCGAAGCCCGACAAGGTGTGGGTGCTCGACCCCGACGGGGCGCTGAAGGCCGACGACCCGCAGCGCACCAACGACAAGGGCAGCGACAACCGCACGTTCGTGACCGGCGACGCGATCGGCGCCGTCGTCAACGGACGCATCCCCGCCCACCTCCTGAACCCGTTCACCAGCTACAGCATCCAGGACGACTGGACCGCCAGCAGCCAGTGGATCGACTGGGACCACAAGGACCAGGTGCGCGTGTACGTGGACGGCGAGGACGAGACCGCGAACTTCGACATCGCCATCGACATCGCGAAGCACACGACCACCGCGACCGCGAAGAGCGTCTTCCTCACCAGGACCGCGCTGGGCACCGTCGACCGCAAGGTCAAGCTGTACATCGGCGGCATCGTCAGGAAGGCCCCGAACGCCGACTGGGCGGCCGACCAGAGGAAACTGACCAACAAGGCGTCCGAGACGTGGAACAACGAGACCACCGGCACGAACGAACCGCCCGTCTGGGTGCGCAACCCCAAGCCCGACAAGGTGTGGAGCGTCGACGCCGCCAAGGCCGCGCAGTCGTCCGACCCCGCATGGACCAACAAGGCGTCCGACGACACGAAGACGTTCGTGCAGCGCGACACGTTCGCCGTGACCGTCAACGGCAAGCTCCCGGGGAACCTCTCCAGGAAGATGACCTCCTACGAGATCGGCGACGACTTCGCCAAGGCGGCCAAGTACATCGACCTGGACAAGGCCAGCGTCGAGGTCACCATCGACGGCAAGGACTCCACCGACCGGTTCGACATCCACAAGGAAGGCACGAAGGTGTGGGCCAGCGCCAAGCAGTCCCTGCTCGACACGACCTACAACACCGCCGCCGACCGCGCCGTGCGCATGACCGTCGAGGGCGCGTTCTTCAAGGGCGTGCTCAAGGCCGGCGAGAAGGTCACCATGACCAACGGCGGCTGGGAGAAGTGGAACGACCAGGAGATCCCGTCCAACGAGCCGCCCGTCAAGGAATGGAGCCCGAACCCGGACAAGAGCTGGATCCGCTTCGAGAACGGCAAATGGGAGGCCGTCATCGACCCGTCCGAATCCAACAAGACCGGCGCGGGCACCATGAAGTTCCTCGACGGCGACCAGGTCGGCAGCGTCGTCAACGGCACCATCGCCAACGACCTCGCCAAGGTCAACGACATCACCCTGACCGACGACTACGCCAAGGCCGACTACCTGTTCGACCTGACCGGCGACAGGAGCCGGATCCGCGTGTACGAGGCCGACGCGGCCACCGACGCGAAGTCCAGCGTCGCGGACATCATCAACACCGGCCGCGACGTGACCGACCGCTTCGACATCACCGTCAACGGCACCAAGGTCACCGCCAAGGCGCACGCCGACTACCTCGCGGAGCAGGTCGGCCTGAAGAACCCGAAGCAGATCGCCCTGTTCCTGCCCGGCACTGTGGACTTCGCGGACGGCAAGGGCGCGGCCCAGGTCCGCAAGGACTTCAACAAGGCCGCGGGCGACGAGCTCACGTTCTGCGAGAACCCCGACGGCTCCAAGCTGGCCAACTCGGGCAGCGAGAAGGTCAACGACGAGACCCAGCCGACCAACGAGCCGTACATCTGCGGCTACGTGCCGCCGGTCAAGAAGAAGGTCATAGCCGAAGGCAGCCAGGGCGGCGCGAACCAGGACGCGAACGACAAGGTCGTGTACCCGGGCCAAAGGGTCGAATACCGCCTGACCACGAAGCCGCAGCTGCCGGCCGACCTGGCCTACGACGTCGTGCACGTCCGTGACACCGACACGTACGACCAGTACCTGATCCCGGACAAGCAGACCCTCGAGATCACCGACCTCGTCACCGGCACCCCGCTCGTCACCGCCGACCCCCAGATGGGCGTCGAGGGCGACTACACGGCCGCATGGGACGACGCGAGCCACGAGCTCACCATCGCCTACTCCGACAAGTACGTGCAGGAACACTGGACGAAGGGCTCGCACCCGCAGGTCCAGGTCCGCTTCGAGGGCACCGTGAGCGAGGACGCGCCCACGACCGTGAAGGTCGGCAACCAGTGGGCGCTGACCCTGAACGGCAGCGTCACCCCGTCCAACATCGTGGAGAACAACCCGCCCAAGCACGACCCGAGCAAGAAGGACACCCAGTCCTCCGCGCAGGGCGACCCGACCGTCACCATCGACGGCAAGACCATGCTGCTCGGCGACACCGGCAACTACACGGTCACGCTCGACCTGAAGCAGAAGGACAACGCGTACCGCGTGTGGCGCGCCGGCATCACCGACGACTACGACGAGCAGTACGTGAGCATCCTCCCGTCCGACATCGAGGTGCTCGACCAGTCCGGCGAGGACGTGACCGGCAGGTTCAACGTCCAGGTCCGCGACGGCGTCGCCTACGTGTACGCGAAGACCGTGGACACGTTCGTGCCGAAGACCGGCAGGACCATCCCGGGCGACCCGCAGCCCGAGGACCTCGCCGCCTACGCCTCCGCGAGCGGGCACGACCCGCTCAACGAGCCGGCCATCGACCAGACGCTGCTCGGCCAGGAATACCAGGTCGTCATGCCGTACAAGGTCGTCAAGGTCACGGACGGCTACACCGTCAGGAACAAGGCCGTCCAGGTCACCAACGACACGAAGGCCGAGACCAACGAGGTGTCCAACCCGCTCAAGCCGGTCAACCCGGCCAAGGACGTGACCGTCAAGGTCGGCGGCGATTCCGTCAACGGCAAGAGCGTGTACGAGGGCCGCACGTTCCTCTACAGGCTCGATTCCAGCGTGATCCCCGCCGACCGCGCCTACCCGGCCGTCGACAAGTGGTCCATCACCGACCAACTCGACGTCGAGCACGACCAGTACACCGGCCAGTGGGCCGTGTACGCGACCCGCGACCTGCACCGCGACGGCGAGATCATCGCCGCCAAGGGCGCGAAGCTCGCCGGCAGCGGCTTCGACGGCTCGAAGTTCGGCGGCGACCTGTTCACCGCGTCCGCGGACGACCAGGGCGTCGTGACCGTCGAGGCCACCGAGGCCTACCGCAAGCTCGTCTCGGCCGACACCGCCCACGAGAACGGCTGGCGCGCGTACATCCAGTGCAAGCGCATCAAGACCGCCGACCGCGTCGAGAACCGGTTCACCGAGCCCTTCAACGGCAAGGAC
>SKEJ01001564.1_pt1 | contig 12160 bp, 8 predicted proteins | sample 4826721 | NCBI WGS metagenome assembly SKEJ01 (sample SAMN11008812, study PRJNA524170) | human gut metagenome | biome: Human fecal sample; material: Feces; isolation source: fecal sample from pouch patient p31 | host: Homo sapiens | place: Israel: Tel-Aviv | collected 2015-06-02 | reverse complement strand
AAAAACTATTGACATCTGTTTTTTTTTGAGTATACTACAGAACATAAAGCAAAGGCGCTTTGGAATACAGAAATGTATCCAAGGCGCCTTTTTCTTTTATCAAAAATAAGGATGAAGAAAGACATGAAAAGTGAAAGGAGCGTATCCGTTATGACACAGAATATTCCCGAAATCTATGGAAGTCTTGTTTTCAACGACAGGATTATGCGCAGTAAATTACCTAAGGACATGTACAAAGCACTGAAAAAGACCATCGAAAATGGTACTCACCTGGAGCTTGATGTTGCAAACTCCGTTGCAGTAGCCATGAAAGAATGGGCAATCGAAAATGGTGCTACTCATTATACACACTGGTTCCAGCCTATGACAAATGTAACAGCCGAGAAACACGACAGCTTCATTTCCCCAACAGGCGATGGACAGGTGATCATGGATTTCTCCGGAAAAGAACTTGTAAAGGGTGAACCGGATGCTTCCAGTTTTCCATCCGGCGGTCTTCGTGCTACTTTTGAAGCACGAGGATACACAGCATGGGATCCAACATCACCGGCCTTCATTAAAGACGGAACTCTTTACATTCCCACAGCATTCTGTTCCTACAGCGGTGAGGCACTTGACAAAAAGACTCCTCTCCTTCGCTCTATGGATACCTTAAATAAAGCAGCCGTAAACATGCTTCACGTTCTTGGAAACAAGGGAATTAAACATATTTCCACAACAGTAGGACCTGAGCAGGAATACTTCCTGGTTCCAAAGGAACTTTATAAAGAAAGAAAAGACCTTGTATTCTGCGGACGTACCTTACTTGGTGCTCCTGCTCCTAAGGGACAGGAAATGGAAGATCACTACTTTGGAACTCTGAAGCCAAAGGTTGCAGCTTACATGCATGATCTTGATGTAGAGCTCTGGAAGCTTGGCATTCCTGCAAAAACAAAACATAACGAGGTTGCTCCTGCACAGCATGAGCTGGCTCCTGTATTTGATACCACAAATGTAGCCGTTGACCACAACCAGCTGACAATGGAAATCATGAAAAAGGTTGCTGACAAACATGATCTGGTTTGCCTGCTTCACGAAAAACCATTTGAGGGAATCAATGGAAGTGGTAAGCACAACAACTGGTCCATGATTACAGATGATGGCGTAAATCTTCTGGATCCTGGAAAAACACCATCTGAAAACATTCAGTTCCTTGTCTTCTTAATGGCAGTTATTAAAGCAGTTGATGAATATGCTGATCTTCTTCGTATCTCCGTTGCAAGTGCAGGAAATGATCACAGACTTGGTGCAAACGAGGCTCCGCCTGCAGTTGTATCTATTTTCCTTGGTGATGAACTTACAGAAGTTCTGAAGTCTATCGAAAATGATACTTACTTTACTTCTCACGGCGCTGTACAGATGGATATCGGAGCAACTGTTCTGCCACACTTTGTAAAAGACAATACTGACAGAAACCGTACTTCACCATTTGCATTTACAGGAAACAAATTCGAGTTCCGTATGCTTGGTTCTGCTGCTTCTGTTGCAAACCCGAATATTGTATTGAATACAGCTGTTGCGGAAGCTCTTGACCAGTTTGCAAAAGAGCTTGATGGTGTAGCTCCGGAAGATATGGAACATGCAGTTCATGAACTGATTAAGAGAGCTATTAAGAAACACAAACGTGTGATCTTCAATGGCAACGGTTATACAGACGAGTGGATTGAAGAGGCTAAAAAACGTGGTCTTTACAACCTGAAATCTACCCCGGATGCTCTCCCAATGTGGATTGCCCAGAAGAATATCGACCTGTTTACAAAGCACAGCATTTTTACCAGCGAAGAGTTGCACTCCCGTTATGAAATCTGGCTTGAAAACTATTCCAAGACCATCAACATCGAATCTAACACAATGGTTGAAATGGTTCAGAAAGACCTTCTTCCATCTGTTATGTCTTATATTGAAGAAATTGCAAGCACAGCAAGCCTGAAAGCATCTGTTGTTCCTGGAATCACCTGTGAGAGTGAAACTGCTCTTATCACTAAGCTTTCTGAACTTCAGGATGCTATGACAAAAGGTCTTGAGAAGCTGAAATCTGATACAGCAAAAGCAAGAGCAACTGAAGATGTTCTGGAAAATGCAAAACTGTATCAGGCCGAAGTACTTGAGGACATGGAAGAACTGAGAAAATCTGCTGATGCAGCTGAAACTCTCATTCCGGATGATCTGCTTCCATATCCTACATATGGAAAACTTCTCTTCTATATCTGATCAGATTTACAGAGGAGAATTCTAAATGACAGAAACTGTTCCTATTTTTGGAATTTGTTTCTCACACAGGTAAATACAGGGGATATCTATTATGAAACTCTACTTCATAATTCATTATCGATTTCCTCATCCATTAATCTCACGATACGGATATCCCCTGTTTTACATATTAATTTTACAACTGAATATTTCGTTACTGTTCACTGGTAACATTCCGCGAGGTGTTTTTTGTGAACAAAGTTCACAGAAAACCTGAGAATTGCAGCGCGAAATCATGCGAATGCATGATTTCTGTGCATCGCGAAGCGTGTTACTGGTCACAAAGTGAACAGTAACAATATTTCTGCAGATGCAGACAATATACCATGATCGTAAAGGCGCGAAAGGAAAACAAGTTTGTTTTCTCTTTCGCGCTTTTTGATATTTAAAAACGTGTTTTTCGAAATATTTCGAAAAATGCGAAAAGAGGGAGGAAATTATTATGGATTATTCAGCAGTAAACACGATCTGGGTACTTGTTGGTGCCGCGCTGGTTTTCTTTATGCAGGCTGGATTTGCTATGGTGGAGACAGGTTTCACCAGAGCCAAAAATGCAGGTAACATTATTATGAAAAACCTGATGGATTTCTGTATCGGTACTCCGGCTTTCTGGCTGGTTGGCTTTGGAATCATGTTCGGTGCAGGAAACGGCTTCTTCGGAAGAATCGGCGGTATCGCTTCAGAAGCAAATTATGGCAGTGCAATGCTTCCTGACGGAGTTCCGTTCTGGGCATTCCTGATTTTCCAGACAGTCTTCTGTGCTACTTCCGCTACAATTGTTTCCGGTGCTATGGCTGAGAGAACCAAATTCTCATCGTATTGTGTATACAGTCTTATGATCAGCCTTGTAGTATATCCGATTTCCGGTCACTGGATCTGGGGCGGCGGCTTCATCAGCCAGATGGGCTTCCATGATTTCGCAGGTTCCTGTGCAGTACATATGGTAGGTGGTGTGGCCGCCTTTATCGGTGCCGTCATTCTTGGACCACGTATCGGAAAATATTCCAAAAGTGGAAAATCAAAAGCAATTCCAGGTCATAACCTGACAGTCGGTGCACTTGGTGTATTTATCCTCTGGTTCTGTTGGTTTGGTTTCAACGGTGCTTCCACTGTATCCATGGAAGGCGATGCAATTGTAAGTGCAGGAAAAATCTTCGTTACCACAAACCTTGCTGCTGCAGTTGCAACTGTAACGGTTATGATGATCACATGGATCCGCTATAAAAAACCAGATGTATCCATGTCACTGAACGGATCTCTTGCAGGTCTTGTTGCAATTACTGCAGGATGTGATACCGTATCTCCTGCATCCGCTGCTATTATTGGTATTGCAGCTGGTTTTGTCGTAGTATTTGGTATTGAATTTATTGATAAAGTATTAAAAGTGGATGACCCGGTTGGTGCTGTTGGTGTTCATGGCTTAAACGGTGCATTTGGTACTCTCGCAGTTGGTCTTTTCTCCGATGGAGCTGGTACAGGCTGGAAAGGTCTTCTTGTTGGCGGCGGTTTCCACGGATTTGGTGTACAGCTTGCCGGAATGCTTATCACAATTGCATGGGTTGCAGTTACAATGACAATTATTTTCCAGGTTATCAAACATACTATGGGACTTCGAGTATCTGCTGAAGAGGAGATCCAGGGTCTTGATATAAAAGAACATGGTCTTGCAAGTGCTTATGACGGATTTGCTATTCGCGATGCTGTTGCTTCTGTTCCCACTCCTATGGGAACTTCCAGAGAATTTACCGTTACTCCCAGACCTTCTGCTCCAGCTGAATTCATTCCGGAAATCCCGACAGACGGCGTTCATAAGCTTACAAAGGTTGTTATCATTACCCGTCAGAACAAGCTGGAAGAGTTTATGCAGGCTATGAATGAAATCGGTGTAACCGGAATCACCATTACAAATGTTCTTGGCTGTGGTGTCCAGAAAGGGGCTCCTGCTTACTATCGTGGCGTTGAAATGGATATGAATCTGCTTCCGAAAGTCAAGATTGAAATTGTTGTCAGCCTTGTTCCTGTTCAGAAGGTTATCGAAACCGCCAAGAAAGTTCTTCATACCGGTCAGATCGGTGATGGAAAAGTTTTCGTATATGATATCGAAAACGTTGTCAAAATCAGAACTGGCGAGGAAGGTTACCTGGCATTGCAGGATACTCACGAAGAGTAATAAATCACTTTGACGTCTTACTACATTTTTGTTTCCCTTATTTAAAAACAGCCCCTGGAATTTTTTCCGGGGCTGTTTTTTCTATACATTTCCGTCACACATATTCGTCAATGCTGCTTCCTATACAATTTTTTTGTTATCCGTTATATTTCCGCAAAAGCTTTTCCAGCTCTTCTGAAATCTTTTTCGCTTCCTCATACTTGCCTGCCTGAAGTACGAAAGCTATTCGATTCTCCAGTTCTTTTTTCTTCTGCTCATATTCCAGGTAATCCTTATCAAAGTGATCGGCGTAAATCATCTTTCGGAATTTTCGCATACTTACCCTGCGAAGCCCCTTGTCCTCTGTGAGAAGCACATAATCCATGCAGTTGGCTACGGTATAAAAATCATGGGAAACCATTAGCACTGTTCCATTGTATTTCTCTATTGCCTGCTCCAATGCCAGCTGGGAATATGTGTCCAGATGACTGGTTGGCTCATCCAGAAGCAGCAGACCTGCACCTGTTCTGGATATCTTCGCAAGCTGGAGAAGATTCTTTTCTCCACCGGACAGATCACACACCGGACTGTAGATCAGTTCTTCCTCAAAACCATAGGTTTTCAGGTAAGCTATCACCTGATCATCGGTATCAAAGCCTGCATCCTCAAAATTTTTAAGAACAGTGGCCTTCTCATCAAATACCTCCCCATGCATCTGGGAAAGATATGCCATCTTAACATTTTCGCCAAGACGGATTGCCGGGTTTTCTCCTTTGATAATATCACGAAGAAGGGTCGTCTTTCCAGTACCGTTTGGTCCCACAATTGCAACCTTATCCCCTGCATGAAGAACAAAGGAAACATGTTCCATAATCTCACGGTCAAAGGTCACATTATAGTCTTCTACACTTAACACTATCTTCTCAGCTTCATTTTCTGCATTCGCATCTCCCAACTCGGATTTTCTTTCACTTTCCAAAGCTTCTTCCGGATTTTCACCAGAAACTTCCGCATCAAAAACCTCATCTGCATGAAATACGATCTCCGGCTGCTTAATATCCACAAATGGAGACTTTGTCTTTCTCGCTTCCAGACGTTCCAAAAGGGAAACTCGCGCATGCAGGCTTCTTCCCCTTGTTGCACTGTCAATGGCAGTAGCGCTGTTTCGAAGACGCTCTACAATCTTGCGGTTACGCTCGATTTCCTCCATATCTGCCGCAGCCAGCTCCTGCTGCTCAATTTTCATCTGCAAAAGTGCAAAATTATAATCCACATAATTGCCATCAAATTCCTGCATCTCCGTATTTTCCAGATGGAGGATCTTGTTGAAGCAATGATTCAGAAGATAGCGGTTGTGGGTGATCACAAGCAATGTTCCCTTATGGGAATTGATCAGATTCCGAAGTGCATTTAAGTGCTGAAAATCCAGGAACACATCTGGCTCATCCATAATAATAAATTTCGGGCTGATCATCATCTCCCGGATAGCCTGCACCAGCTTGAACTCTCCGCCGCTTAAATTTGTAAGAATTTGGTCTTCATACCCAGCCAGCCCCGCTGTTTTCAGCTGCTTGCGGATATTACTTTCATAAAAGTCACCGTCAATGGCATTAAATTCATCTAAAGTCTGCTGATATTCCTCCATCAGCTCCTCCAGATGATCTGTAGCTGCCATATCCTCGCAGATCTGGTTGATCTTATTCTGAAGCCTTACAAATTCTTCACTGATATAATCAAATACCGTAATCTCTTTTTCTTCCTCAACGGTGTAAAACTGACTGACATACCCAATCCTTCCAGGTACATCCACGATCAGCTTTCCATCGTATAAATAGTTATCCGGATGAAGTATCATGTTCACCAGTGTACTCTTACCGGTTCCATTGGTTCCGATAAAGGCACAATGCACATCATCCTCCAGGGTAAATGAAATTTTATTATATAACTCTTTATGTGGAAAAGAATAGGATAAATTCTCTGCTTTAATCATAAGTACTCCTCTAATAGTTGCCTTTTATTTTAATTTCGGCAGGTTCCACCTGTAATGTGCAGCCAGATACCGCATCAGGATCACCGCTGCAGATCCAAAGATCAAGGAGAACACCACTCCAAACCAGCGGTACGTATACACACAAACAATAGCTCCCACAATGGATGCACATGCATAAATATGCTTTACGAAAATATAAGGCGGCACCTCTGCCATCATATCACGGAGCAAACCACCGCCAACACCGGTGATGGTTCCCACAAATACCAGCAGGAAAGTGTTGTCTGCAAACCCCTGACGGATTCCAGTATTTACGCCAACCACAGTAAATATCCCAAGTCCTACAGAGTCCATCACCAGCATTACTTTATCATAAGCAACATTTCCCTTCAGCATCTCCCTTTTAAAATAAAGGAGAAAAAACACCAGCACTGAAGTGAGCACTGCTACAGCCGCATATACTGGCTTCTGAAAAACTCCCGGAGGAGTAATTCCCAGCGTCACATCACGAATCATACCACCGCCAACTGCAGTGATCACCCCAAGAACCGAAACTCCGAAAAAATCCATCTTCTGCTCCGATCCCACCAATGCACCGGACGCCGCAAATGCAATAGTTCCAATCATCTCCAAAATAAATGTGATTGTTTCCTGATAACCCATAAAACAACAACCTCGCCCAATTTTATCCTAGAGCATGTTTAAAAAGACTTTCTGCAAGATTACGTGAATGATTTTTCAAACAGGCTCTATGCCATTCTCAAAAAACATGCTGCTTTTTCCTATAAATGACACCAAATCAGTATAACATATAATTCTCCGTTTGCCACCTGAAAATACCAAATTTCTTAATAAATTTCAGTGGTGCTAAATTATTTTTTCAAAAAAGCGCAAAAATACAGCCAGAAGATTTCTCCCCTGACTGTATATGTTATTCTCTTTTAATATTTTTCTTAATCAAATGCTTTTCATACACGCCATCAGCCCTTAACACCGCCAAGTGCAACACCTGCGACAATGTACTTGGAAAGTACCAGGTATACAACAACCAGAGGGATAATGGTAACAAACAGTCCTACATAAACTACACCATAGTCAGTACGGAACTGGTTGGAGCTCAACAGCTGTACAAACATAGGAAGTGTTTTCTTGGAATCTGTTGTCAGCAAAATGGTAGGTGTAAACAGGTTGTTCCACTGTGCGATAAACTGGAAGATTGCCTGTGTGGCAACTGCCGGTTTCATAATCGGCAGGATAATTTTGTTAAAGGTATTCCACTCTTTTGAACCGTCGATTCTGGCTGCCTCGATCATCTCCAGAGAAAGTGTACTTTCCATATACTGTTTCATAAAGAAAACAACAGTTGGAGCTGCAATGGTAGGAATGATCAGCGGAACGTATGTATCGATCAGCTTCAGATCCAGCATGAAACGGTAGAAACCGATGATGGAAATCTGACTTGGTACCATCATAACTGCCATAATAAATGCCCATGCAAATTTTTTGAATTTGAAATCATATACATGGATACCATAAGCTGTCAGAGATGAAAAGTAAACTGACAGGAAGGTTCCAGGGATTGTAATGGTTGCAGAGTTAATGATCGCTTTCTGCAAAGTGATCTGCATACCGTTCTGCTTGATCATCAGGTTTTTCCAGTTCTCGATCAGGTGTGTGGACGGAATCAGGGAAACACCAGCCTTGATAGACTCAGAATCTCTTGTTGCGTTCATAACCAGAAGAACAAATGGCAAAAGTGCAATGATACAGAATAAAATACAAATAATGGTACGGAAGACTTTCTGATGCAGCATATTCTTGCTGTAGCTGTCTGCTGTTGCGGCTTTACTCATGATCTTCCACCTGCCTTTCTACGCTGCTTCTGCTCTTTTTTCATACGTCTGTCTTCGCTGTCGCTCATAGTTGCAAACAGGATCAGACTGACAACCAACGTGATAATAAACAGTACTACGGAAACGGCTGCTGCCTTTCCAACATCGCTACTATACAGACGCATAATATACATAGCCATTGTGGTAGTCTTATCATCTGGCAGACCAACAAGTCCGGTCTCCGGAACGTTGAACAATGCCGGGATATCATACATCTGAAGACCACCGATTGCGGAGGTAACCAGTGTGTACAGCATAATTGGTTTCAAAAGCGGTAAAGTGATGTAGCGAAACTTTTTCCAGCCTGTTGCACCATCAATATCAGCAGCCTCAAAAAGTCCCGGGTCAATGCCAAGAACGCCTGAAATCAGAAGCAGGGTCGTATTACCAAACCACATCCACCATAGAATTGTGGAGATCAGCCCACGGCTTCCTGCAACGCTGGACATAAAATCAAAGTTCTTGCCAAGAACGCCCCAGTCCTTCAAAGTCTGGGTGATTGGTCCGTACTGGGAAAACAAAGATTTAAACAATACAGAAACAGAAGCTGCAGTGATAACACTTGGAAGATAAACGATAACCTTCATCGCACCGGTTCCTTTTACCTTAACCTTCTCATCCGTCAGCCATACAGCCAGAAGAAGGGAAACCAGAATCTGAGGAACAAAGTTGCAGCCCCACATTACAAGGGTATTTTTCAGATAGCTGAGTACATAACCTCTCTCTCCTGCAGCCATACCAAGGATATTTACAAAATTCTGAAGTCCTGCAAACTCCATGAATTCACGCCCGTTACGTTTGTAGTAGGATAAGGTACTATAATAGAAAGTATTGATCAGTGGCCACAGCTGGAACACCAGATAAGTGATAAAAAACGGTGCAATAAAGAAGTAGCCATACCTTCCATAATCGATCATTTTTTTCTTTTTCTTATTCATAACAGCCTCCTGTCTGAAGTTGCCTGCTTTTCCCAGGCAGAATGCCTGACACTGGCGGGAGTGCCTGCCCCTCCGGGCTTCTGCGCCATCCTCCTCTGCCACTGGCAGTCATTCTGCTTTTTTATAGCAAAAGCAGCTGCTCGCTTATATAAGAATGTGCTGCTCCTTCTTTTGGGAAGAAGCAGCACACTCACTACTTACTTATGATTGACTCTGCAAACTCTTAAACCACATTATTCTGCGCTCAGGTAAGAGAATGTATCATGGATAGATGCGGTCAGATCTGCAAGTGCAGTATCAAGGTCTTTTTCGCCTGTAGCATAAGCCTTGGTCTGAGTATCCATAAGGGAAAGGATCTGCTGATCTTCTGCTGTTACCATAGAAGCATCAAGTCCGTCTGCTAATGGAAGGAAGAACTCCATGAAGTTCTGTCCAGCGTCTGGATACAGATATCCGTTACCATCTGCGGATGTACCAGCCTCAATGATCTTGCTGACAGCTGCTGTATTATTTACATAGTCAGAGTTCAGAGCGTTGATTGCAACCATTCCATCTTCATCACATGTGAAGAATTTCATGATCTTAGCTGCAAGCTCGGTATCTGCACAATCTGTTGTAGCTGCAAGTCCTGTGCCGCCCCAATAGCATTTTGTCTGGGTAGGAACAAGGATTGTGTTGCCTTTCCAAGCATCACTTAAGCTCCAGTATACGAACCATGGGCATCCCATATAAGCAAGTGCTGCGTTAGAATCAACGCCATCACCACTCATGTTTGCACTCCAGTCAGCGCTCCACTGATCGGTATTGAAGGTAAGGTCTTCATCATAAAGAGTCTTAGCTGTTTCCATATATGTCTTGATGTTGTCATCAATTGTAATCTTATCGTTCTCATCATAGAAGCCCTGAGTTCTGGAACCGGTCAGGCTACGTTTGATCTCATCATAGCCGGAGAACAGTTTGCATTTTCCGCCGGAAGCATCGTTAACCTCTTTAGCTGTAGCAACGATGGTATCCAGATCTTTGAATTTCTCAGCTAATGCTGCAGGATCTGTTGTTCCAAGATATTTCTCAGCCAGATCTGCACGAACTGCGTAGCATCCAGGAGTTGCCTGCCAGAACAGTGCTCTTACGTTTCCATCAACATCGGATCCAAGATCCAGATTGTACTGATAGCTGTTTGCATAGTCATCAGCTGTGATTCCAAGATCTGCTACATTCTGTACCCAGTCGCTGTTTACATATTTCTGAACATAGTCAACTTCCAGGCCCATCATATCAGGATATAACTCATTTGAAGGATCATCAAGTACAGGATCCAGTTTGCTCTGATAATAATCAGATCCACCTGTGTTTACGAAAACGATTCTTTCGTAATCATCTGGATAAGCCTCTTTGAATGGTCCATCAAGGATCTTCTTGATATCATCGTTCCATCCCCATACTACAAAGGAATCATCTGCGGAAGCGTCACCGGTAACTTCGTTTTCCGGTGTTTCTGCATCTTCTGCCATAACCGGGACTGCACATAATGTCATTCCTGCCAGCATAGAAGCTGTTAATAATACGCTCACCATTTTTTTCTTCATGTTACTTCCTCCTTTAATTATATCTTTTAATTTTTTTAATAGCTACTTGAAATTTTTTGATGGATACAAAGTTTTCACGGAAGCTCCTTTAAAAAGGGTTCCATCCACTGTGTATTTCTCAATAACTGTTGTCTTCGGGTGCTCAATCAGCTCAATCAGCCTTTCTGCCGCTATCCTTCCGATTGCCGCTGTGTCCTGGCAAAGGGTTGTCAGCTTGGGTTCAAGAACCTGGGCGATATTGATTCCATCGTACCCGGCTACTGAAATGTCTTCCGGTATCCGAAGTCCTCTTTCCCGTATCTCGTTTATCCCTCCCATCGCTGCATAATCGTCAGGATAGAGAATACAGGTTGGCGGATCTTTCAAATCCAAAAGTTCACCGGTTCTCTCACCTGCCAGATCAGCATCTCTGTAAAAAGACGGTTTTACATATTCATCCGGTTCTTCAATCCCCAGTCTTTGTAAGGTCCGGTAAAAGCTTCCAAGACGATTCTTGGTAACCGATGTGTCATCTCCATGAATGTAAGCGATTTTGCGGTGTCCCTTCTTATATATATAGGTAACAAGTTCTTCCATTCCCTGGATGTTGTTGGATACTACCGATATCCTTCCATCACAGATATGATCGATGGTCACCACCGGAATGTCTGAAAGGAGAAGCTCCTGAACCTCTTCTGCGGTGAAATCCACACAGGCCATTACCACTCCGTCCACGCCCCGGTATCTGCAGTGCTCCAGGTAGGTCATCCTTTTACCGGAAACATTTCCGCTTGTAAAAGTAATGTCATAACCTTTCGCTTCTGCGGTGCTTTTGAAGCTTTCCAGTACTCTGTTAAAGTAATCATGTGTGAGACCGCTTCGGGCCTCGTCCACAAATAAAACTCCCAGATTAAAGGTTCGCTTCGTCTTCAAAGCTCTTGCCGATGAGTTGGGAAGATATCCCATCTCTGAAGCCGTTCTTAATATGTAATTTTTTGTTTCTTCTCCGATATCGGAGTAACCATTTAATGCTTTACTGACAGTGGCGACTGAGACATTACATTGTTTTGCGATTTCTTTCATGGAAACCATATGCCTGCCTCACTCTTTCCTGTTTTTCTTTCCTGTCATCTCTAAATCGTTTTCGTGAGCTTATAGTACCCCCTAGTGCACAAAAAATCAAGTGGTTTCTTGCATTTTTTGTGCGTTTTCACGTCATTCTACCTATTGCACAATTTAGATATTTGTGTTTTTAACAATTTAATTGTGAATAAGAGCTCTTTCCGAAATGTTTTCGCGAAAAGTTTCGTGTTTTAAATCTCTGATTTGTAATATAT
>SKEJ01001561.1_pt1 | contig 12176 bp, 10 predicted proteins | sample 4826721 | NCBI WGS metagenome assembly SKEJ01 (sample SAMN11008812, study PRJNA524170) | human gut metagenome | biome: Human fecal sample; material: Feces; isolation source: fecal sample from pouch patient p31 | host: Homo sapiens | place: Israel: Tel-Aviv | collected 2015-06-02 | reverse complement strand
AATGAAGTGCGCCCTATCTTTCGCCGCCTTGCCGAAGTTGCCGAGCGTACCGGGTGCGCCGTTATCCTTATCGGGCATTTGAACAAAGCGGCGGGCGGTCAATCAGCCTATCGCGGTTTAGGTTCTATCGACTTCCGGGCGGCGGCGCGGAGCGTCTTACTCATTGGGCGCGTGAAGCGCGAGCCGAATGTGCGCGTAGTCATTCACGACAAATCTTCCCTTGCGCCGGAGGGCAAGCCCGTTGCCTTTTGCCTTGACCCGGAAACGGGCTTTTCGTGGATAGGCGAATACGACATCACCGCCGACGAACTGCTGTCCGGCGCGGGCGGCAACAACGCCACCAAAACCGAGCAAGCCGAAAGGCTGATACTTGACCTGCTTGCAGACGGAAAAGAGCTTGCCAGCGAGGACATTGTAAAAGCCGCAGCCGAAGCCGGAATATCCGAGAGGACGGTACAGAACGCCAAGCGCAACATGGGCGGCATATTGGGCGCAAGGCGCGTCGGCGGTCAATGGTACAACTTCATCAAGAAGAAGCAGCCGCCCGAACCCGCAAGCTGAAAATGCAAAGTGCAGACCCTTTGCGCTTTGCGCTTTCGCACTTTCACGATAATTTGCGTCAATAACTCAAAAAAGCACTTGACAAAACGCTTCATGGGGAAACGCCGAAGATATAAAGCCCTACATAGACCCGGATTTCCAAAACAACATCATTTTGACGCAGACGGAACGGCTTACCATGAACAGCCGCCCGAAGCAGCCGAAGTACGCGAGAAATAAGAACGTCGTCGTGATCGGCGGCAGCGGCAGCGGAAAAACAAGATTTTTTGTCAAACCTAATCTAATGCAGCTTCATTCCTCTTACGTCTTAACCGACCCGAAAGGTACGGTTTTGATTGAGTGCGGGAAGCTGCTGCAACGGGCGGGCTACCGCATTAAGGTACTGAATACGATTAACTTCAAAAAATCTATGCACTACAACCCCTTTGTGTATATCCGCAGCGAGAAAGATATTTTGAAGCTGGTAAATACGTTGATAGCGAATACCAAAGGTGAGGGAGAAAAAAGCGCGGAGGATTTTTGGGTAAAGGCAGAACGGCTTTTGTATTGCGCGTTGGTGGGCTACATCTGGTACGAAGCCCCCGCCGAGGAAATGAACTTTATTACCCTGTTGGAACTTATCAACGCCAGCGAAGCCCGCGAGGACGACGAGGAATATCAAAGCCCCGTCGATTTGCTGTTTGCCGACTTGGAAGAACGCGACCCCGACCATTTCGCGGTGAAGCAGTACCGAAAATATAAATTGGCGGCGGGCAAAACCGCAAAATCAATCCTCATTTCTTGCGGTGCGAGGCTCGCTCCTTTTGATATAAAGGAATTGCGCGATCTTATGTCCTACGACGAATTAGAACTTGACACGTTAGGCGACAGAAAAACAGCTTTGTTTTTGATTATGAGCGATACGGACAGCACGTTTAATTTTGTTATCGCTATGCTGCAATCGCAGTTATTTAATCTCTTGTGCGACAAGGCCGACGACGAATACGGCGGCAAGCTGCCGGTTCATGTTCGCTGCCTGTTAGACGAGTTTGCAAACATTGGACAAATCCCGCAGTTTGAAAAATTGATTGCCACAATCCGCAGCCGGGAAATCTCGGCTTCTATCATTCTGCAATCGCAGAGCCAGCTAAAAGCCATTTACAAGGACGCGGCAGAAATCATACTTGACAATGCCGACAGCACCTTGTTTTTGGGAGGGCGCGGGAAAAATGCAAAGGATATTTCGGAGAACTTGGGACGTGAAACAATCGACAGTTTCAACACTTCCGAAAATCGCGGCACGCAGGTTTCTCATGGCCTCAATTATCAGAAATTGGGAAAGGAGTTGATGACACAGGACGAAATCGCAGTTATGGACGGAGGAAAATGTATTTTGCAGTTGCGCGGCGTGCGCCCCTTTTTCAGCGATAAGTACGATATAACGCAGCACCCGAACTACAAATACCTTTCCGACTTCGACAAGAAAAACGCTTTTGACGTTGAACGGTATATGTCCACCCGTCCGGCAATCGTAAAGCCCGACGAACCCTTTGACATATACGAAATAGATTTGTCCGACGAGGACGCAGCCGCCGAATAAAAACGGCGGCATTTTTATTTCCAACAACATTTTTTGAGCCGTTTTAGCGGCAGAAAGCGAGGTTTATATGGATTTTTTCAACAGCGCAGTTGACGTATTGCAGACTTTGGTAATCGCGCTTGGCGCAGGACTTGGCATTTGGGGCGGCATTAACCTCATGGAGGGGTACGGCAACGATAACCCCGGCGCGAAGTCGCAGGGCATGAAACAGTTGATGGCGGGCGGCGGCGTTGCCCTTATCGGCCTTACCCTTGTCCCGCTGCTCTCCGGCCTGTTTGGATAATGCCACAAACTAACACTACCCGCCGCGCTCTCCCGCTTCACGCGGGAGGGCGCGGGAAAGGAGGGATTAGCTTTTGATATGGCAGATGATTGAAGATTGGTTTCGCGGCATTTTGACAGACGGAATACTCTCTAATCTCTCCGGGCTGTTCGACAGCGTAAATACAGAGGTTGGAGAAATCGCAACGCAAGTCGGCACAACCCCCGCCGGGTGGAACGCGGGCATATTCAATATGATACGCAGCCTATCGGAAAACGTCATTGTGCCGATTGCGGGCGTTATCATTACCTTTGTCATGTGCTACGAACTAATCCAGCTTGTAATTGAGAAAAACAATCTGCACGATCTCGACACTTGGATTTTCTTCAAGTGGATTTTCAAAACCTTTGTTGCGGTGCTGCTGGTAACAAATACTTGGAACATCGTCATGGGCGTATTTGACATTACACAGAGCGTCGTCAACGACAGCGCGGGCGTTATCATATCCGACACAAGCATAGATATTGCAACCGTTATCACCGATATAGAAGCAAAGCTGGACGCTATGAGCGTCGGCGGGCTTTTGGGGCTATGGTTTCAATCACTCTTTGTGGGGCTTACCATGAAAGCGTTGTCTATCTGTATCATGCTGGTGGTGTACGGGCGCATGATTGAAATATACCTTGTAACGAGTATCGCCCCTATCCCCGTTGCGACAATGGTAAATCGTGAATGGGGCGGCATGGGACAGAACTACTTAAAATCCTTGCTTGCCCTCGGTTTTCAGGCTTTTCTAATTCTTGTGTGCGTCGGTATTTATGCGGTTTTGATACAGACAATCGCAGCAACCGATGACATATCCGGCGCGATCTGGTCTTGCATGGGCTATACCGTCCTCTTGTGTTTTACGCTTTTCAAAACGGGAAGCCTTGCAAAATCCGTATTCAGCGCGCATTAAGGGGGTGCAGATGAAGAAATACAAAATCATTTACGCCGATCCCCCTTGGAGATACGCGAGAAGCAAGGTACAGGGCGCAGCGGAAAAGCACTATCCCACTATGAGTATTGAGGAACTTTGCGCTTTACCCGTCAAAGAAATTGCGGATAAGGACTGTATTTTATTCCTATGGGCGACGTTCCCGCAGCTTAAAGAAGCGTTGCAGTTAATCAAGGCTTGGGGATTTACCTATAAATCCGTTGCCTTTGTATGGTTAAAGCAAAATCGGAAATCGCCCACTTGGTTTTATGGCTTGGGCTTTTGGACGCGAGGAAATGCGGAAATCTGCTTGCTTGCTACCAAAGGACACCCGAAGCGACAATCAAACAAGGTACATCAATTTATTATTTCCCCTGTTGAGCAGCACAGCAAAAAGCCGGATATAACGCGGGAAAAGATACTTGCCCTTATGGGCGACCTACCGCGTATTGAACTGTTTGCAAGGCAGCATACCCCTGGTTGGGACGTATGGGGAAATGAAATCAAAAGCGACATACGGTTTGCCGGAAAGGAGGTTTGAAATGGCGTATGTAACCGTCCCAAAGGATTTAACCAAAATCAAGAGCAAGGTAATGTTCAACCTTACCAAAAGACAATTACTCTGTTTCGGCGCGGCGGTGGCTATCGGGCTACCGCTATTCTTTTTGACAAAGGACAGCGCGGGAACGACAACGGCGGCTTTGTGCATGGTGCTTGCCATGCTGCCCATGTTCCTACTCGCTATGTACGAGAAGAACGGGCAACCGCTGGAAGTGATTATACGGCAATTTGTGGAAGTGAAGTTTCTTCGCCCCAAAGAGCGACCTTATCAGACCAACAATTTTTATACCGCCCTTGCGCGGCAGGAGCGATTAGATAAGGAGGTACGGGCGATTGTCAAAGGAAAAGGGAAAGACCCAAAACAAAAAGCGTAAACTTACGCGGCAGGAAAAGAAACAGATCGACGCGCTTATCCGGCAGTCAAAGGGCGACGGGAAGCCCCATACGGCGCAGGACAGCATACCGTTTGAACGAATGTATAAGGACGGGATTTGCCGCCTTGCAAACGGGCGGTATTCCAAGTGCATTGAGTTTGAAGATATTAACTATCAGCTTGCGCAGCCGGACGACAAGACCGCCATTTTTGAAGCCCTTTGCGATATGTATAACTCTTTTGACGCTTCTATCAGTGTGCAGCTTTCCTTAATCAGCCGCCATGCGAACAAGGAGGATTTCAAGAGCAGTATCACGATTGCCCCACAGAATGACGACTTTGACAGTATCAGAGCCGAATACACCGAAATGCTGCAAACACAGCTTGAACGCGGCAACAACGGGCTTATCAAGACAAAGTTTCTCACCTTTACCATTGAAGCAAAAGATATTAAATCGGCGCGGGCGCGGCTTGCCCGTATCGAAACGGACACCCTCAACCATTTTAAGGTGATCGGCGCGGCGGCGCGGGTATTGGACGGGAAGCAGCGGCTTGAAGTGCTGCATGGGCTTTTCCACCCGGACGGGGAACGCTTCAACTTTGCGTGGGAATGGCTACCCGTAAGCGGCCTTTCCGTCAAAGACTTTATTGCCCCGTCCTCTTTCCGTTTTGGCGACGGGCGAATGTTTCAAATGGGCGGGAAGTTTGGCGCGGTTTCCTTTTTGCAGATTGCCGCGCCGGAACTTTCAGACCGTATGCTTGCCGACTTCATGGAAGCGGAAAACGGGATTGTCGTCAATCTGCACATTCAGAGTATCGACCACAACGAAGCGATCAAGACGATCAAGCGGAAAATCACCGACCTTGACCGTATGAAAATCGAGGAACAGAAAAAGGCAATCCGCAGCGGCTACGATATGGATATAATTCCGTCCGACCTTGCCACCTACGGCGGCGAAGCGAAAAACCTTTTGCGGGATTTGCAGAGCCGGAACGAGCGAATGTTTTTGCTTACGCTGTTAGTTTTGAATGTGGCAGACACAAAGCAGAAATTGGACAACGATGTATTTCAGGCCGCAAGTATCGCACAGAAATACAACTGTATGCTCACCCGCCTTGACTACCGGCAGGAACAGGGGCTTATGTCCTCTATCCCATTGGGCGAAAACCTAATCCAAATCCAGCGGGGCTTGACGACTTCCAGCACCGCCATTTTCGTCCCCTTTACGGTACAAGAGCTGTTCCAAAGCGGCGAAGCGTTGTATTACGGCTTAAACGCATTATCGAATAACATGATTTTGTGCGACAGGAAAAGGCTGAAGAACCCTAACGGCTTGATACTCGGCACACCCGGCAGCGGCAAGAGTTTTTCGGCAAAGCGCGAGATCACCAACGCTTTTCTCATTACCGCAGACGATATTATCATTTGCGACCCGGAAGCGGAATATTACCCCCTTGTGGAACGGCTGAAAGGGCAGGTTATCAAGGTTTCGCAGAACAGCACGCAGTACATTAACCCGATGGATATAAACCTCAATTACAGCGAGGGCGACACGCCCATAGCCTTAAAGAGCGATTTTATCCTTTCCTTTTGCGAGTTGATTATGGGCGGCAAAAACGGGCTGGAAGCGGTTGAAAAGACTTTGATTGACCGCGCCGTTATCAGCGTGTACCGCAGCTACCTTGCAGACCCGAAGCCGGAGAATATGCCGATTTTGGGCGACCTCTACAATGAAATCAAGAAGCAGCCGGAAAAGGAAGCGCAGCGTATCGCGTCGGCATTGGAACTCTATGTAAATGGCAGTTTGAACGTGTTTAACCACCAAACAAACGTTGACATTCACAACCGCCTTGTCTGCTTTGATATTAAAGAACTCGGCACCCAGCTACGAAAACTCGGTATGCTCATTGTCCAAGATCAAGTTTGGAACAGAGTTACCATAAACCGCAGCGAAGGCAAGGCGACGCGGTACTATATCGACGAGTTTCATTTGCTGCTCAAAGAGGAACAGACCGCAGCGTACAGCGTTGAGATTTGGAAGCGTTTTAGAAAATGGGGCGGTATTCCGACAGGTATCACCCAAAACGTGAAAGATTTGTTATCGTCCCGCGAGGTGGAGAACATTTTTGAAAACAGCGATTTTGTGTATATGCTCAACCAAGCCCAGGGCGACAGGGAAATCCTTGCAAAGCAGCTTAACATTTCGCAGCAGCAAATGACCTATGTAACCCATTCCGACGCGGGCGAGGGGCTTATCTTCTATGGCAACGTGATTTTGCCCTTTATTGACCGTTTCCCGCAAGATACGGAACTCTATCGTGTAATGACGACCAAACCCGGCGAGGTGTCGGCATGAGGATAGAAATGGACAAAATCTATTGCGGCGACAGCTTGCAGGTGCTTCAAACCTTGCCGGAAAATGCAGTTGATTGTTGCGTAACGTCCCCACCCTACTATGCCTTGCGGGACTACGGCGCAGACGGGCAGATCGGACGGGAAGCAACGCCGGAGGAATATGTTTCCCGTATTACGGCGGTATTCCATGAGGTAAAGCGGGTGCTTACGCCGGAGGGTACTTGTTGGCTGAATATCGCGGACACTTATTGCGGCACAGGCAGCAAAGCCGACCACCAAGACCCCAAATACCCCAAAGGCAGGAACGGGCAGCAAGTGGCGTTTAACCACCGCGCCCCCGGCTGCAAGCCCAAAGATTTAATTGGTATTCCGTGGCTTGTAGCCCTCGCCTTGCGGGGCGACGGTTGGTATTTGCGCAGTTCTATCATTTGGCACAAAACAAACCCCATGCCGGAAAGCACGCGGGACAGGCCGACCCGCTGCTATGAATATGTGTTTCTGCTTACCAAGTCAAAGAAGTATTATTACGATTGGCAAGCAGTAGCCGAGCCGATAGCCCCCACAACGGCGGGGCGGCTGAAAAGCGGAGTTAGCAAAGGAAATAAGTATAACGTTACTGTTCCGGGGCAAAACCAACCGCAGAAAATCAACCGCCCCCGCGAAAAGGGCGCATACGCCGACGAGTTGATTTCTCCCGTCCGCAGCCGCCGCAACGTTTGGCAGATTAACAATGTCGGCTATCATGGCGGGCATTTCGCAGCGTTCCCGCCGAAACTTGCGGAAACGTGCATTTTGGCGGGCTGTCCCATCGGCGGGATTGTCCTTGACCCCTTTTTCGGCAGCGGCACGACGGGCATGGTAGCAAAACGGCTTAACCGCCGCTATATCGGCATTGAGTTAAACCCCGACTATTGCGAACTTGCAAAACAGCGGATTGGAGGTGATGAAGATTGAGCAAGGAATTGAAAGCCCCGGACAAGGTAACGCAGAAAATGACCCGCGACGGTGCGGTTGCGGAAAACCTCACGACGGGCGAAACGTCCAGTATCAGCGAAAGGCCGCAGGAAGAAAACTATTCAGCCCCCGCAGGCGTGGCAGCGGAAAAGGTTGTGCAGCATATCGGCGCAGAGATTGAGCGACACGCAGCAAAAGGCGCGGAGAAAAAAGCCCTTGACGCGGCGCAGCCTAAAACCCATTCTTCCCGCTTGCAGTTTTCCGAAGCGGAACGGGCAACGCCGGACCTGCAAAAGGCAATCAAAAAATCCGATACGGCGGCTGACCGTTTAGACAAAGCGCGGGCAGCTATCCCCAAACAGACCAAAATCAAGAAAGAGCGCGTTTTTGACGAAGCCAAAGGCAAAGCAAAGACGCGCCTTGCTTTTGAAAAAACGGATAAGCCCCCAAACGGCAAGTTGCGTCATAACCCGTTATCCCGTCCGGCGCAGGAATTGGACGCCGCCGTACATGGAAAAATCTATGAGGTGGAGAAAGAAAACGTCGGTGTGGAAAGCGGACACAGGATAGAACTTGTGGGCGAGAAAGCGGGCGGCATGACGACGCGGGCAGTAAAACGCGGCATACGCAGCCATAAGCTGAAACCTTACCGGGCGGCGGCAGCAGCCGAGAAAAAGGCAGCAAAGGCAAACGCCGATTTCCTCTACCAAAAGGCGCTGCATGATAACCCCGCCCTTGCGCACTCTAACCCGATTTCCCGTTTTTGGCAAAAGCAGCGCATTAAAAAGCAGTATGCAAAGGCGTTGAAAACGGGCGGCAAGGTGAAAAAGACCGCCGAAGCCACCGCAAAGGCGGCGAAGAAAACGGCGCAGGAAACCAAACGGGCGACGTTCTTTGTCGTCCGGCATTGGAAAGGCTGTTTGATCGTGGGCGGGATTGCCTTTATCGTGCTTCTGTTTTTCGGCGGTTTGTCCTCTTGTTCCCTGTTCGGCGGCAACAGCGGAAGCGGCTTGATTGCGTCGTCCTATCTCTCCGAGGACGCGGATATTACAGGCGCAGAAAGCGCGTATGTCGCTATGGAAGCCGAGTTACAGGATATGCTGGATAACATCGAAAGCGAATACCCCGGCTATGACGAATACCGGGTAACGGCTGACGAGATCGAGCATGACCCGTATGTGCTAATCTCTATCCTCTCCGCTTGGCATGAGGGCGTGTTTACTCTCGATGAAGCGCAAAGCACCCTTGAAATGCTCTTTGATAAACAGTATATCTTGACGGTTACGGAGGAAGTCGAGGTACGCTACCGCACCGAAACGCGGACGGACAGCGAGGGCAACGAATACGACGTTGAAGTAGCCTATAACTATTACATTCTCAATGTGGATTTGGAAAACTTCAACCTCTCCCATGTTCCCGTTTACATTATGGGCGAGGAACAGCTATCCATGTACGCTATGTATATGTCGTCGCTTGGGAACAGACCCGACCTTTTCCCGCAATCCGGCTATATTTCAAAATACTATGAAAACCCGCCAGCGGATTATGAAATCCCGCCCGCCTATCTGGAAGATGAACAGTTTGCGCGGCTCATTGAGGAAGCGGAAAAGTATGTCGGTTTTCCTTATGTATGGGGCGGCAGCAGCCCGGAAACCTCTTTTGATTGCAGCGGTTTTGTTAGCTATGTGCTGACGAACAGCGGCCTATACAATACGGGCAGACTTGGGGCACAGGGGCTTTACAACATTTCAACCCGCGTTTCCAACCCGCAGCCGGGGGATTTGGTTTTCTTTACGGGTACATACGACACGCCGGGGGTATCTCATGTGGGTATCTACGTTGGCGAGGACGGGGACGGAAGCCCCGTCATGCTGCATTGTGGCGACCCGATACAATACGCAAAACTTGATACAAGCTATTGGCAATCCCATTTTTACGCCTATGGGCGGCTACATTACAACTGACTTTGAAAGGAGTTTATTTCTATGGCAAACACGAAACTTGACCGTATCGAACGGGATATTGAGAAAACGAGGGCGAAAATCCTTGAATACCAAAAAAGGCTGAAAGACCTTGAAGCGCAGAAAATCGAGGAAGAAAATGCGCAGATCGTTCAAATGGTGAAAGCGGTACACCTTGACGGGGCGCAGCTTGCCGCGTTCCTCTCCGCTTACGCCAGCGGCGAAATTGCTTTGCCGCAGCCGGACGCAGACTATACCGACGAACAGGAGGAAACCGAAGATGAAGCATAAAAAACTGTTCCGCAGCGTTACCGCTTTGCTTGCCGCCCTTGTACTCATGGGCGGCTTTTCTGTTACCGCTTTTGCGGGCGGCGGTGACGTGAGCGACGAGCCGCCTACCCCCGTAACCGAAACCGAGCCGGAAGAAACGACGGGCGGCTATGAGCCGCAGCCCTTAACGCCGGAGGGCAACATGAGCCTTGTGGACGACATAACGGGCGAAGCGTCCGGCGATAAGCAGTTTATTACCGTCGTTACGAAAAACGGAAACTATTTTTACATCATCATTGACCGCGCCGAGGACGGAGAAAACACCGTCCATTTCCTCAATCAAGTTGATGAAAAAGACCTTTTGCAGCTTATGGAGGACGAACAGACCGAAGCCCCCGCTTGTAGCTGTACTGAAAAATGCGTTGCCGGAAGCGTCAACACCGATTGCCCCGTTTGCAGCGTCAATATGAGCGAGTGCGCGGGCAAGGAAGCCGAGCCGGAGCCGGAAGAAACCGAGCAGCCGGAGCCGGAGGAAGATAAAGGCGGCGGCATGGGCGGTGCTATTCTGCTTGTCGTGCTGCTTCTTGCCGCAGTAAGCGGCGGCGCGTTCTATTACTTTAAGATTATGAAGCCCAAAAAGGACGCGGCAAAAGGCAGCAGCAACCTTGACGATCTCGATTTTGACGAGGACGACGAGGAAGAATTAGAAACCGAGCAGGAGGACGAGGAAGTATGAAACTTGTAATTGCAGAGAAACCGAGCGTCGGGGCGGCGATTGCCGCCGTTATTGGCGCGAATGAAAAGCGCAGCGGATATTTTGAGGGCAGCGGCTACCTTGTGTCGTGGTGTATCGGGCATTTGATTAGCCTTGCAGACGCGGCAACCTACAACGAGCAGTACCGAAAATGGAAGTATGACGATCTCCCCATTGTCCCGCAGGATTGGCAGTTTACCGTTGCCAGCGGCAAGGAGCAGCAGTTTTCCGTACTCAAAGACCTTATGCAGCGCAGCGACGTTTCCGAGATTGTCAATGCGTGCGACAGCGGGCGCGAGGGAGAACTCATTTTTCGATTTGTCTACGAACAGGTAAATTGCCAAAAGCCCTTTTCCCGCCTTTGGATTAGCAGCATGGAAGAAAGCGCAATCCGCGAGGGCTTTTCAAACCTCAAAGACGGGCGCAGCTATGACAACCTCTATCAATCCGCGCTTTGCAGAGCAAAGGCAGATTGGCTTGTCGGGATTAACGCGACCCGCCTTTTCTCTATCCTCTATCACAAAACGCTGAATGTCGGCAGAGTGCAGACGCCCACCCTTACCATGCTGGTAAACCGCGACTATGCGATCAGCAGCTTTAAGAAAGAAAAATATCATGTTGTCCGTCTGGACGCGGGCGGTGTTTCGGCTTTGTCCGAAAGGCTGAACGAAGAAGCGGCGGCGCAGCAGATGAAAGCGGCTTGCGAGAAATCGCAAGCCGTTTGTACTTCCCTCAAAAAAGAGAAAAAGACCGTTGCACCGCCGAAGCTGTTTGACCTTACCGCGTTGCAGCGCGAAGCCAACCGCCTGTACGGGTTTACGGCGAAACAGACCCTTGATTATGCGCAAGCCCTCTACGAAAAGCGGCTTTTGACCTATCCCCGCACCGACAGCAAATATATCACTTCCGATATGCAGCGCAGCACAAAGGAACTCATTACCGGGCTTTGTTCGCTGCTTCCCTTTATGCGGGACGTGAAGCTGCAAGCAGACCTTACAAGGGTTTGCGACAACAGCAAAGTAACCGACCACCACGCTATTTTGCCGACAGCCGAGTTTTTGAAAACGGGCTTTTCTTCCCTTACCGACAGCGAAACAAAACTTATGACCCTTGTATGCGCGAAGCTGCTTTGCGCCGCAGCCGCGCCCTATGAATATGAAGCGGTTACGGCGGTTATCTCTTGCGGCGGTTATACCTTTACCGCAAAGGGAAAGACGACGCTTTGCGAGGGGTGGCGTGAGATTGAAAAGCTGTCCCGCGCCGCGTCCGAGGAACAGGACGAGGACGCAGAGCCGGAAACCGTTTTGCCGCCGCTTGCCGAGGGGCAGACCTTTGACAATCCGGCAGCGGAGATCTCCGAGCGTTACACGCAGCCCCCAAAGGCATTTACCGAAGATACGCTTCTGTCCGCTATGGAGAACGCGGGCAAGGAAGAAACGCCGGAGGACGCAGAGCGCAAAGGGTTAGGCACTACCGCAACGCGGGCGGGTATCATTGAAAAACTCATTAGCGCGGGCTTTGCCGAGCGCAAGGGCAAAAAGCTAATCCCCACAAAGGACGGGTATAACC
>SKEJ01000261.1_pt2 | contig 12201 bp, 11 predicted proteins | sample 4826721 | NCBI WGS metagenome assembly SKEJ01 (sample SAMN11008812, study PRJNA524170) | human gut metagenome | biome: Human fecal sample; material: Feces; isolation source: fecal sample from pouch patient p31 | host: Homo sapiens | place: Israel: Tel-Aviv | collected 2015-06-02 | reverse complement strand
CCGAGCTCGAGGACGCCGTCGCCGCCATGGTCGACGCCATCAGCGAGGTCCGCGATGGCGAGGTCACCCGCGCCGTGCGCGATTCCAGCGCCTCTGACGGCTCTCCGATTCACTCCGGTGACGTCATGGGTATCATCGCCGGCTCCATCGACGTGGTCGGCTCCGACGTGAAGCAGGTCACGCTCGACTGCATCAACCGCATGCAGGAGGAAGAGGAGGGCGACGCGCTGACGATTCTGGCCGGCGAGGAGCTGTCCGATGAGGCCTTCCAGGAGATCGTCGACGCTATCGAGGAGGCTCAGCCCGACTTGGAGATCGACGCCCATCGTGGCGAGCAGCCGCTCTATCCCGTGATCTTCTCGATCGAGTAGGCAACTGCCCATGTCCGAGCTGTGCTCCGTGCCGCGCGTCTCGGAGCGCTTTGCCCAGAGCAATGCGCTTGACGAGGATATCGCGCGACTCAAATATGTTTCGGGTAAACGCGAGGAGGCCCTTCGCCGTCTGGGAATTCGGACGGTGGGGGACCTCCTTCTCCATATCCCTCATCGATACCTCGACTTTACCCGTTCTTGGTCTATCGAGATGGCGCCCATCGGTACCGTGTGCACCATCATCGCCACGGTCGACCGTATCGTCCAAAAGCAGCCGCGTCCGCGCATGCAGGTGACCGAGGTCTCGCTTGTTGACGAGACGGGCGTGCTGCAGGTCGCCTTTTTCCGCCAGCCCTGGATTGCCCAGCAGCTTAAGCAGGGCGACCGCCTGGCCGTGATGGGCAAGGTCGAGTTTGCCTACGGCTTTAAGCAGATGGCCTCGCCGCACTTTGAAAAGCTCGAGGACGGGCGTGCCGCAGGCACCATCCTGCCGGTCCATTACGTGAGTGATGGCGTGAGCCAGGCGTGGATGCGCCGCATCGTAAGCGGCGCGCTCGAGGTCGTCGGCAATCCCTTTGATCCCATTCCGGCACGCTTACGCGTTAAGCGTCGCCTGATGAGCAATGCTCGTGCGCTTCGAGCGATCCACTTTCCTTCGAGCATGGCAGAGCGCGACATCGCGCGCGCACGGCTTGCCTACGAGGAGTGCCTCTACCTGCAGCTGGCGCTGCGCCTGCGCAATGACGGCGGCCTGGTCGATGTGGTGCCCTATGCCCACACCGCGGGCGAGCACCTGGCCGCGCTCAAGCAGGCCCTGCCGTTTTCGCTGAGCGACGAGCAGGAGGCCGCGTTCCAGGATATCCTGCGCGATATGTGCGATGGTGGGCGCGTGATGAACCGCCTGCTGCTGGGCGATGTCGGTACCGGTAAGACCGCCGTTGCCGCCTGCGCGCTAGCTGTGGCTGCCGATAGCGGCACGCAGGCCTGCGTTATGGCGCCCACGGGCGTGCTGGCGCGCCAATATGCCGATAAGACCGGCCCTCTGCTCTCGCAGGCCGGCATGTCCTGGGCGCTTCTGACGGGTGCCACGCCGGCAGCAGAGCGCGAGCGCATCCATGCACAGCTGGAATCGGGCGAGCTCGACGTCCTCTTTGGCACCCACGCGGTGCTTTCGGATAACGTTGCGTTCAAGCATCTGTCGCTCGTGGTCATCGATGAACAGCACCGGTTTGGCGTCGGCCAACGCAACGCCCTGCGCTCGAAGGGCCCCGGTGCCGATCTGCTCGTTATGACGGCAACGCCCATCCCGCGTACGCTGGCGCTTTCGGTCTACGGCGATCTGGACACGAGCATCATCCGCCATCGGCCCGTCCCTGGCGCTGGCGTGACGACAAGCGTACTCACCGAGTCGAGCCGTGACCTCGCCTATGGAGCCATCCGCGAGGCGCATGAAAAGGGTCAGCAGGCCTACGTGATTTGCCCACTCGTGGAGCCGAGTGATTCGGCCGATGAGCTGGAGGACGTGCCCGGTATTGCCCGCGACGACGAGGGCCGCGTGACGGTCCCCGTGCCGCTGCACGATACGGCAACCGAGCTCGACCGCCTGCGCCTGGCGTTGCCGGGGCTTGCCATCGAACGCCTTCACGGCCGCATGTCGGCGGGGGAGAAGGATCGGGTCATCGATGCCTTCAAGCGTGGCGAGATTGACGTGCTCGTCTCGACTACGGTGGTCGAGGTGGGCGTTGACGTGCCTAACGCCACCGTCATGGTCATCGAGAATGGGGAGCGCTTTGGTTTGGCTGCCCTGCACCAGCTGCGCGGTCGCGTGGGCCGTGGCAGCGTGTCGGGCACGTGCCTGGTCATGACGCATTCTAAGGGCAACGGCGGCGCTTCGGCAGCGCAAGATCGTCTCCAGTCGCTCGAAAAGACCTCGGACGGCTTTACGCTCGCCCAGATGGACCTGCGCCTGCGCCATGAAGGCGAGATCCTGGGTTATCGCCAGCATGGTGGTGTGACCCTGCGCTTTGTCGACCTGGATGCCGACGAGGAGCTGATCGAGTGGGCCCATTTGGACGCGGTCGAGCTCTTGCGGTATGCTTGCACCCTTGACTCCGTGGCGACGCGCCCCCTGCGCGATGCGGTCGCCATGCGATATCGACACATTTTTAAGGAGGTCAGCGGAGGATGAGAATCATCGGCGGCGAATGGCGCGGTCGTAAGATCGAGGAGCCCCGTGGTCGCGATGTCACCCGCCCCACGACTGATCGCGTGCGCGAGGCGTGCGCATCTATGGTCATGTCGGCATTCGATTTCGATTTGGACGAGGTTCGTGTGCTGGACGCCTTTGGTGGCTCCGGTGCCCTAGGTATCGAGATGCTCTCTCGTGGGGCCCGCTCGCTCACGACGTTTGAGATCGATCGCAACGCTGCGCGGCTCATTACCAAGAATATCGAGTCGCTCTGCCATGACCGCGCGCGTTGGCGCGTGGTCACGGGCGACATGCTGGCGAGTGCCTCGCGCGGTCGTGTGCCGGGCGGCCCCTTTGATCTGGTCCTGCTCGACCCGCCCTATGCTTTTGGCGCCGAGCCGGTCGAGGAACTGCTGCAGAATCTGGCCCAGCAGGGTCTGCTTGCGTCTGGCGCTTACGCCCTGTTTGAGCATGCCGCCGCCGATGCGGGCGCGCATCCGGCAGACTTTGAGACTGTACGTGAGAAGCGCTACGGCATTACCTCGGTCGACCTGCTTCGTTGGGTCGACGATAACGATGGTGAAGGCGACAGCGCCGGCGCAAATGCCGAGAACAACGATGCCACGACGCTTCAGGAGGACGCCCATGAATGACACCATCAACCGCGTGATCGTCCCGGGCACCTTCGATCCCATCACGTTTGGCCATATCGATGTGATCCGCCGCGCCCGCCGCATCTTTCCCAGCGTGATCGTCGCCGTGGCCGAATCGCAGGGTAAAAACGGTGTGGGCACCACGTTTATGCTCGATGAGCGCGTGGCGCTGGCCCGCGAGGCGCTCGGCGATATCGACGGCGTCGAGGTCCTGCCCTTCACTGGCCTGCTGGTCGACTTCGCACGTGAGCAGGGGGCGGGTGCCGTGGTCAAGGGCCTGCGCGCCATGACCGACTTTGAGTATGAGCTGCAGCAGGCGGACCTTAACTATCGCCTGGATAGCGAGCTGGAGTCCATCTTTGTCATGAGTGCGCCGCAGTACGGCTATATCTCGAGCTCGGTTGTTCGCCAGATCGCCTCGCTCGGCAGCGATGTATCGACGTTTGTCCCGTCCAACGTGGTCGAAGCGCTCAAACATCGCTTTTCGTGACGTTTCTTATTGCCTGGTGGCATGTGGTAAACTAGCACGATGATATGTTACCTATGAAAGGAGACCGGATGCCGGGCGAGAATTTTCCTGGCGATAGGATCGTCAGCTTGGTCGATGAGCTCGAAGGGCTGATCGAGGAAGCCAAGCCGCCTTTCGGCAAGAACGCTCAGTTCAAGGTCATCGACGCCGACGTGTTCTTCAACATCCTCGACGAGATCCGCATGAGCTATCCCGAGGAGTGGCAGAAGTCCCGCCGTATCCTTAAGGAGCGCGAGGAGCTTATGGCTTCCGCCGCCGCTCAGGCGGATTCCATCATCGCCGACGCTCAGCAGCAGGCCCTCACCATTGCCGGTGAGCAGGAGATCGTCCGCCTTGCGCAGCAGCAGGCCGACGACATCCGCGATCGTGCCCAGCAGTACGAGCGCGAGACGCGTTATGCTGCCGAGGACTACGCAGAGCAGGTCTTTACGCACCTGGAGGAGAACCTCAAGAGCCTGACCGGCACCGTTGCCCGTTGCCGTCAGCAGCTCAACGAGGGCGCCGCCCAACAGAATGGTCAGTGGTAATGGCTGAGTTCCCGAGCGTTACCGTCGATCTTTCCGAGCAGCTCGAGTTTCCTGGAGATTCGTATCCGCTGACCGGTAAGGTCGATGTCGCCACCTACACGGTGGGCGAGAAGGAGTACCAGCTTCAGGACGGCATCGACTACGACGTTGTCTTTACCAATGCCGGTACCGGTGTCTTGCTCACGGGCATGGTCCGCGCGCACGCCACCGGCGAGTGCGACCGTTGCCTGGAGCCCGCCTCGTTTGATATCGCCGGCGAGATTGAGGAGTTCTACCTCTTTGAGGAGCCCGATGATCCCGAGGCCTACGAGGATGGCTACGAGCTCCTGGGTGAGGACCACATCGTCGATCTGGGCGAGCCCATCAATGACGCGGTCGTTATGGACACGCCGTTTGTGGTGCTTTGCAAGCCCGATTGCCGTGGTCTGTGCCCCACATGCGGTTGCAATCTCAACGTCGAGCAATGCGATTGCGCCGCCCAGGCAGAGGCAGAATGGGCCGCTGCCACGGAAAATCCATTTGCAGCATTGAAGAATCTCAAGCTTGATGAGTAAAACTGTGGTAGTATCGCTACTTGCGCGTAATCGCCACACTGGATAGTTCATAAGGAAGGTCACTATGCCCGTACCTAAACAAAAGCAGGGTCGTATCCGCACTCACACCCGTCGTTCCGCCAACATGAAGATCTCGGCTGCGGCTCAGTCCACGTGCCCCCGTTGCGGTGCTGTCAAGCTCCCGCACCACGTGTGCCCCAGCTGCGGTTTCTACAAGGACCGCGAGGTTATCGTTACCGAGTAACGGTATACTCTGGATGCGATGCCGTTCCAAATGGAACCACAATGGCCGGCTCAATGAGTCGGCCATTTTTGTATAAGGAGCATGTATATGAGTAACGTTCGCGTTTGTGTAGACGTTGTGGGCGGAGACGAGAAACCTCAGGTTGTTCTCGATGGTATCGAGGCTGCGCTTGCCGCCGATCCCGATATCGAGGTCTTGGCAGCTGGCCCCGCCGAAATCGTCAATCCCTTTGCAGCTTCCCATGCACGTGTTGAGGCCCTTGAGGCACCTGACGTTATCGCCATGGATGACGATCCCATTCGCGCCGTGATGACCAAGCGTAAGTCGTCGATCGTGCTTTCTTGCCGCGCCATTAAGAAGGGCAACGCGGATGCGTTCTTCTCCGCCGGCTCGACCGGTGCCATGACCGCCGCTGCCACCGCCTACGTGACGCCGTTTAGGTATCAGGCCGAAGGCAAGAAGCAGCCGGTGCGCCCCTGTCTGACCAATGCGCTGCCCAATCGCGCCGGCGGTCTGACGGTGCTGTGCGACATGGGTGCCAACCCCGATGTCGAGGTTGACGATATGGTGCGTTTTGCCCAGATGGGCAGCGCCTATGCCCGCGTCGTCCTGGGCATCGAGCATCCTCGCGTGGGCCTGCTTGCCAACGGCACCGAGGACGAGAAGGGTTCCAACTTTACCAAGGCCTGTTTCCCTGCTATGAAGGTCGCCGTTCCCGGCTTTGTTGGTAACTGCGAGGGAACGGACATCACCTCAGGCAACTTCGATGTCGTCGTTGCCGATGGCATGTCGGGCAATATTGCGCTCAAGGCCACCGAGGGCGCTGCCAAGTTTTTACTGCAGGAGCTCAAGGGCGTCTTTATGTCTTCGCTCGGCACCAAGATTGCCGCGCTGCTCATCAAAAAGCAGATGCGCGAGATTAAGGCCAAGCTCTCTGGCGACGCCAAGGGCGGCGCGATTCTTTTGGGCCTGCGCGGCGTGGTCCTGATCGGCCATGGCGCCACCTCGGTCGAGGCTGTCAAAAACGGTACGCTCGCGGCGGCCGAAGCCGTGCGCGCCGGGCTGGTCGAGAATGTCGCCAACTCTATGGACGGTATCGTTTTATAAGAGCGAGTTAGAGCGCTGTTATGTGCTTCGCGGCGCACGTCGTGGGGTAGAATCAGAACCGTGTCTTGGTACCGCCCGGGCGGTACCATTCTTTTGGTATTCATGCACTATGAGAGGAAGCGCTATGGACCGCTCCGAAATCTTCGACAAGATCGCCGAGGTCGCTGCTGACGTTCTGGGCGTCGATGTTGCCGAAATTAGCGAGGAGACCACCTTTGACGACCTCGATGCCAACTCGCTCGAGCGCCTGCAGCTGGTTACGGCTATCGAGGACGAGTTCAACCTCGAGATCGATGACGAGACCCTGCTCTCGCTCAACTCTGTCGCCGACGCCGTCGACGCTATCGAAGCTGCCAAGGAGGCCTAAGTCTTGGCTTTATCCGAACGACTTACGCGCGCCCAGGAAATCCTGGGCCACGAGTTCAACAATAAGGTGCTGCTGCGCGCGGCGCTTACGCATCCCTCGGCAGTCGAGGGCCAGCCGGTTTCTGCCAGCTATGAGCGCCTTGAGTTCTTGGGCGATTCCATTTTGGGTGCTGTGGTCGCACGCTCCCTGTTTGAGTCCTACCCGGAGTTTGACGAGGGCAAGCTCACGCGCTTGAAGGTGTCGCTTGTCTCGGGCGCTACGCTGTCCGAGGTTTCTCACGAGCTGGGCATCGACGACATCATCATCTTTGGTGCCTCCGAGACCGGTACCGGTGCGCGCGGCCTGCATTCGGCCCTCGAGAACGTCTATGAGTCGCTCGTGGGCGCGCTGTACCTGGATGCCGGCTGGGATGCCGCGGCGGAGTTCATTCACCGTACGCTTAAGCCGCATTTGGCTTCCGAGCGTGCCGAGCATCCTGCGAACCCCAAGTCGTTTTTGCAGGAGTGCGTGCAAGCCGACGGTCACGAGCCCCCGGCGTATAAGCTCGTTGGCTCCGAGGGCCCGGCGCATGCGCCCACCTTTACCGCCGTGGTGTTGATCGATGGTATTCGTCAGGGTCGCGGCTCCGGCTCCTCAAAGAAGGAAGCCGAGGGAGCCGCTGCACTCGAGGCACTTGACCGCATGGGCTACACCACCAACGGCGTGATTCTCAACAAGAAGCCTGTTTAAGCGAGGAACCGTGTATCTCAAGTCCCTCACGCTCAAAGGGTTCAAGTCGTTTGCCGACCGCGCCCATATGACGTTTGAGCCGGGCCTGACCGTCATCGTCGGTCCTAACGGCTCGGGAAAATCGAACATCTCTGACTCGATTCTGTGGGTCCTGGGCGAGCAGAGCGCCAAGCAGCTGCGCGGCCAGGCCATGGAGGATGTCATCTTCTCTGGCTCGTCAGCGCGCAAGCCGGTGGGTGTCGCCGAGGTCACGCTGGTGCTCGATAACTCGGACCATATGCTGCCCGTCGATTTTGACGAGGTTGCCATCACCCGTCGTATGTATCGCTCGGGCGAAAGCGAGTACCTCATCAACTCGAGTCCGTGCCGCCTGATGGACATTCAGGACATCCTGCACGATTCCGGCCTAGGCAAGGATACGCATTCCATCATCAGCCAGGGCAAGCTCGACGCCATTTTGCAGAGCCGCCCCGAGGAGCGCCGCGCCCTCATCGAGGAGGCCGCCGGCATCTCCAAGCACAAGCGTCGCAAGGAGCGTGCACTCAAAAAAATTAAGTCGATGGACGAGCACCTGACGCGTGCCCGCGACATCAATAAGGAAATCGCCCGTCAGCTGCGACCGTTGGAGCGTCAGGTCGATCGCGCGCGCAAGTACAAAGAGCTGTCCTCGCGCGCGAACGAGCTTACGCAGATGCTAGCCGTCGACGAGCTGCGTTCGCTGCAGTCGCAGTGGAACGACCTGGAGAGCCGTTCCAAGGAAGGTGCCGCCGAGCTGGAGCTTGCGCAGTACCGCATGGGCGAAAAGGAGCGCGAGCTCGAGAAGCTTCAGGTCATGCTCGAGGAAAAGGGCCTGTTTGTGGGCGACCTAGGCGAGCAGCGCCGCCATATGCAAGACGTGGTCGGCCGCATCAACTCCGACATGCGCCTACTCGAGGAAAAGGGTCACAACATGGTGTCGCGCCTGTCCGACATGCGTGGCCAGATCTCGAGCTCCGAGCATCAGCGTCGTCGCGTGGTCGAGGAGCTCGAGGACGCACGTGCTCAGCTCGAAGAAGTGACCGGCGCGCATATGCAGGCCCAGGAGGACGTTGACGCTGCTGGTCCTGCCGCCGCCGAGCTCCATGAGCGTCGCGCGGCGCTCGATGCGCAGATTTCGCAGCTCACGCGCGAGCAGCGCGATGTACAGCGCGTTGCCGACAACGCCGCGCTCGAGCTCGCTAAGGTGAAGGATTCCTTGAGCAATGCCGAGGTCGAGGACAACATGTATGCCTCGCGCCTGGAGCAGATCGATGAACAGCTCGAGGAGGTCACGGCTTCGCTCGAGAGCCGTCGCGACCGCGCGGAGGAGCTTGAGGGTACTCTTGAGGAGGCGCGCCAGGCCCAGGTCGATGCTCGTGAGGCCACCGAGACGGCACGCGCGGCCCTGAAGGACCTGCGTAATCGTGAGAGTGAGGCGCGCAACAAGTTGTCTGAGGTGCGCTCGGAGCTTTCCAGCCAAAAGAAACTCGATGCCCGCATGGCCGACAGCTCGCCGCTTGTGAGCCGTCTGGTGGGTGCGCTGGGCGACGATGTCTCGGGTCGTCTGGGCGACGTGCTCGAGGCCCCGCGCGAGCTTGAGGGCCTGGTGGAGCAACTACTTGCCGGCGATATCGATGCGCTGCTGTTCGACGATACGTCCGCGCTTGAGCGTGCCGGTCGTGCCGCTCTGGACCAGAAGAAGGCCTCGGGCGAGGCACTGCTGGTGGCGCGCGGCTTGAGCGGCTCTGCTGCTGCCGAGGGCGCTGCCGGTTCGCGTCTGGTCGATCGCCTTTCCGTGCGCGCAGGCTACGGACCCGTCGTCGAGGCGCTACTCGGCGGCTATTACGTGGTCGATGACTTGGCCGCCGCGCTGGCTGCGCCTGTCGTTGACGGTGTGACCTATGTGACCCCCGATGGCGCCCGCGTAAGCTGTGGCGGCCTTGTGCGCGTGGGCCTCGATGCCGGCGAGGCGTCGGGCGCTCTGGAGCGCAAGCGTCGCATTCGCGAGCTGGAGGGCCTGGAGCCCGATCTATCTGCCGTGTTTGAGCATGTGTCGGATCAGGTCGTCGAGGCCAACGCCGCCGTCGAGGAGGCCCGTGCCGCTGAGGGCGATGCCGCCGGCGAGATCGCCCGTCTTGAGGGCGAGCGCCGCTCGTTGCTCTCCGAGATCGGCCGCTTGGAGCAAAGCGCCAACAATGCCGAGGTCGAGCGCGTGCGCATCTCCAAGCGCCGCGAGCAGGCCTCCGAAGCCGTTCGCGCTGCGCGCCCGCGCGTTGACGAGCTCACCCGTTCACGTGACGAGGCCCGCGCGCAGGCAAGCGATCTGGGCTTGCAGATTGCCGAGGCCAACGACGAACTCGACCGTGTTCGCCGTGACGATTCCGAGGCTGCCGGCAAGCTCGCCGATGCCAAGGTGCGCCTGGCCCAGACGAGCGAACGCCTGCGTTCGCTGAAGGGCCGCGTGCCCGACCTGGAGCATCGTCTTGAGGGCATCGACCGTCGTATCCGCGGAACACGCCAGGCTTCGCGCTCGCTCGAACTGCTGCGCCTGCGCGTCGACCCCATGCACGAACGCTATTCTGCCCTGTTGGAGCGCGCGTCGGATTGGGCAGCGCGCCTGCGTGACCAGGCCTCTCTGGAGGAGGCGGACTCCGCTTCGCTCAAGAAGACCATCGAGGATGCCAAGGCAGAGGTTGCCCGCGCTAAGGAGCGAGTCGATATCGCCTCCGCCGCGCAAAACGAGTTCAAGGTTGCGCGCGGCAAGCTCGAGGTGCAGGTAGAGGTCGCCATCAAGGCCATTACCGCCGATGGCACCACGGTGCTCGAGGAAGCGCTCATGCTTCCTGCTCCCACCGACCGCGACGCCGCCGAGCGCGAGCTCAACCAGCTCGTGCGTCAGATCAACAATCTGGGTCCCGTGAACCAGGTTGCCATGGAGGAGTACGAGCAGCTCAAGCGCCGCGCCGATTACATCGAGGAGCAGCTGGCCGATCTGGAGAGCGCGCGCAAGGCGCTCACCAAGATCACGGTGGCTATCGACCGCAAGATGCGTAAGGCCTTCCTAGTTACCTTTGAGAAGGTCGATGCGAACTTCCGCGAGATCTTCGCCATGCTCTTCCCGGGCGGTCAGGCGCATCTGGAGATGACCGATCCCGAGCATCCGGCCGAGACGGGCATTGAGGTCGTGGCGCAGCCGCGCGGCAAGCGCATCACCAAGATGATGCTCATGTCGGGTGGCGAGAAGAGTCTGACGGCGCTCGCCTTGCTCTTTGCCGTGTACCGCACGCGCACGGTGCCGTTCTATGTGCTGGACGAGGTCGAGGCGGCGCTCGACGACGCCAACCTGTCCAAGCTCATCGGCGCCCTCGATGTGTTGCGTTCCGATACGCAGCTCTTGGTCATTTCGCATCAGCGCCGTACTATGGAGGACGCTGACGTCCTCTATGGCGTCTCGATGCAAGCCGACGGCGTCAGTCGCGTCGTCTCGCAAAAACTCGATCGCGAAACCGGAAAGGTCGTGAATGCATAATGGGATTCTTTGACGCTCTCTCGCGCGGACTTGAGCGCAGCCGCGAGGCACTCAACGAGGTCTTCTACTTTGGCGGCGAGGTCGACGAGGACTTTTGGGAGGACCTGGAGGACACCCTCGTCATGGGTGACATGGGTGCCGAGGTCGCCATTCAGGTCTCTGATGACCTGCGCGACACCGCGGCCAAGAAGAACCTCAAGACCGCTCCGCAGCTCCGTCGTGCTCTGGCCGAGCAGCTCGAGCAGCACTTTGTGCCCATCGAGCGCGATCCGTTTTCCGATACGCCGAGCTGCGTGCTGTTTGTGGGCATTAACGGTGCCGGCAAGACCACGACGGTCGGTAAGATCGCGAGCGCCATGGCCGCCCGCGGCAAGAACGTCGTGATCGGTTCGGCCGATACCTTCCGTGCTGCCGCTATCGAGCAGCTCGATGTGTGGGGCCAGCGCGCTGGCGGCCCCGTCATCAAGCGCGACCGCGGCTCCGACCCGGCAAGTGTTTGCTACGACGTGCTCGACGAGGCCGACAAGCGCGGCAGCGACCTGGTGCTCATCGATACCGCCGGTCGTCTGCACACGAGTCCCGAGCTCATGCGCGAGCTTGCCAAGGTGGTCAATGTGACCCGTAAGCGCGCCGCCAATATGGCCGCCGGCCCCATGCCCGTCTATGTCGTGCTCGTGATCGATGCCGCAACGGGTCAAAACGGCCTCAACCAGGCGCTCGAGTTTAACGAGGCGCTGGGCCTGGACGGTATTATCATGACTAAGCTCGACGGCACGGCTAAGGGCGGTATCGCCATGGCCGTGGCCGAGAAACTCAAGCTCCCGATCCTGCGCATCGGCGTGGGCGAGCAGGTCGATGACCTGCAGGAGTTTAATGCCAAAGATTTCTGCCGCGCCCTGGTGGGCGAGTCCAACTAAGGAGTGACTAGTGTTTGATTCCCTGAGCGATCGCCTCAACGACACATTTGACCGCCTGCGCGGTAAGGGTAAGCTGACCGAGGCCGATATTACCTCGGCCATGCGTGATATTCGCATGGCGCTACTCGAGGCTGACGTTAACTTTAAGGTCGTCAAGGAGTTCGTTGCCAAGACCAAGGAGCGCTGCATGACCGCCGAGGTCATGGAGTCGCTGTCGCCGGCGCAAAACGTCGTCAAGATCGTGCTCGACGAGCTCACCGAGATGCTCGGCTCAACCGAGAGCAAGCTCGTCTTTAGTAACCGTATTCCCAATGTCATCATGCTCGTGGGCCTGCAGGGCTCCGGTAAGACCACGGCGGCCGTAAAGCTGGCCTACCTGCTTAAGAAGCAGGGTCGCTCGCCGCTGCTCGCCGCGTGCGACGTCTACCGTCCCGCCGCTGCCGACCAGCTTGCCACGCTCGGTGGCGA
>SKEJ01001556.1_pt1 | contig 12216 bp, 13 predicted proteins | sample 4826721 | NCBI WGS metagenome assembly SKEJ01 (sample SAMN11008812, study PRJNA524170) | human gut metagenome | biome: Human fecal sample; material: Feces; isolation source: fecal sample from pouch patient p31 | host: Homo sapiens | place: Israel: Tel-Aviv | collected 2015-06-02 | reverse complement strand
GAAATAAACAATATCAATATTCAAATGATAAAATTTTCTCTATTGGGTGAAACAATACTGGAATGGAACGATAAAGATATCGAGCATTACCATGCACGGCGTATGGCAATGGACAGTATGCTCTGCCGTTTCAAGGCCACCTATCCAGCAGAGCGCATCGATAGTGTGCGCAGTCTTTTAGAGGATAAGGAACGACAGATGTTCCAGATAGTCCGGTTAATGGATGAACAACAATCTATTAACAAGAAGATAGCCAATCAAATTCCGGTTATTGTACAGAAAAGTGTGCAGGAACAGTCCAAAAAGCCAAAACGAAAAGGTTTCTTAGGCATATTCGGCAAAAAAAAGGAAGTAACTCCAGCAGTATCAACCACTATCCTTCATTCGGTCAATAGAAACGTAATCAGCGAACAGAAAGTGCAGGATCGCCAATTGTCGGAACAAGCCGACAGCCTTGCAGCTCGTAATGCAGAACTTAACAGACAACTGCAAGAATTGATTTGCCAAATAGAAGAAAAGGTACAAACCGAACTGCAAAGCCGGGAAAACGAAATAGTTGCCATGCGTGAAAAGTCATTTATGCAAGTAGGCGGTTTAATGGGATTCGTTCTTCTATTGTTGTTAATTTCCTACATCATCATACATCGTGATGCAAAAAGCATTAAACAATACAAGCACAAGACAACTGATTTGATAAGGCAACTGGAACAATCCGTACAACGGAACGAGGCACTGATAACGTCAAGGAAGAAGGCGGTACATACTATCACCCATGAACTGCGCACACCGCTGACAGCAATAACAGGCTATGCCGGACTGATACGGAAAGAACAGTGTGAGGATAAGTCCGGGCAGTATATCCAAAACATACTGCAATCCTCCGACCGTATGCGGGATATGCTTAACACTTTGCTTGACTTCTTCCGCCTGGACAACGGCAAGGAACAGCCCCGTCTGTCACCCTGCCGGATTTCAGCAATCACGCACACACTTGAAACGGAGTTCATGCCTGTTGCCGTGAACAAAGGGCTGTCCTTGTCCGTGAAGACTGGACACGATGCCATTGTATTGACCGACAAAGAGCGAATAATACAAATCGGGAATAACCTGCTGTCAAACGCTGTCAAGTTCACAGAAGAAGGCGGTGTTTCTTTGATTACTGAATATGATAATGGAGTTCTGACACTGGTCGTTGAAGATACAGGTACAGGCATGACAGAAGAGGAACAGAAACAAGCGTTCGGTGCGTTTGAACGTCTATCAAATGCCGCCGCAAAGGAGGGTTTCGGGCTTGGGCTTGCCATAATGCGTAATATTGTGTCGATGCTTGGCGGAACAATCCGTTTAGACAGCAAGAAAGGGAAAGGCAGTCGTTTCACAGTTGAAATTTCTATGCAGGAAGCTGAAGAACAGCTTGGATATACAAGCAATACACCTGTTTATCATAACAATAAATTCCATGATGTTGTCGCCATTGACAATGATGAGGTATTACTTCTGATGCTGAAAGAGATGTATTCCCAAGAAGGAATACACTGCGACACTTGCACCGATGCTGCGGCACTGATGGAAATGATACGCCAGAAAGAATACAGCCTGTTGCTGACAGACTTGAATATGCCCGATATAAACGGTTTCGAATTGCTGGAACTGTTGCGTTCGTCCAACGTGGGCAATTCACCAACAATCCCGGTGGTTGTGGCAACCGCTTCGGGCAGTTGTAACAAAGGGGAACTATTGGCAAAAGGCTTTGCCGGATGCCTGTTCAAACCGTTCTCCATATCGGAACTGATGGAGGTTTCCGACAGGTGTGCCATAAAAGCGACACCGGACGGGAAACCGGACTTTTCCGCCTTATTGTCCTATGGCAATGAAGCCGTCATGCTGGAAAAGTTGATAACTGAAACAGAAAAGGAAATGCAGGCGGTACGGGATGCAGCAAAAGAAAAAGACCTGCAAAAGCTGGATTCCCTGATCCACCACCTGCGCAGTTCGTGGGAGGTGCTCCGTGCCGACCAACCGCTGAATGTACTTTACGGATTGCTTCGTGGCGATGCTCTCCCGGATGGTGAAGCGTTAAGCCATGCCGTGACTGCCGTGCTGGATAAGGGAGTGGAAATAATACGGTTGGCAGAAGAGGAAAGGAGAAAATACGAAGATGAATAAGACAAAAATAATTGTGGTGGAAGACAACATCGTGTATTGCGAATATGTCTGCAATATGCTGTCACGGGAGGGCTACCGCAATATGAAGGCTTACCACCTCTCAACCGCGAAGAAACATCTGCAACAGGCAACAGATAATGATATCGTGGTTGCCGACCTGCGTCTGCCTGACGGCAGTGGCATAGACCTTTTGTGCTGGATGCGAAAGGAGGGAAAGATGCAGCCCTTCATCATTATGACCGACTACGCCGAAGTTAATACCGCCGTGGAAAGCATGAAACTCGGCTCGATAGACTATATTCCCAAACAGCTTGTGGAGGATAAACTTGTCCCCCTGATCCGTTCCATACTGAAAGAACGTCAGGCAGGACAACGCCGTATGCCTATATTCGCCCGTGAAGGTTCCGCCTTTCAGAAAATCATGCACCGCATAAGGCTGGTAGCCGCCACCGATATGAGCGTGATGATATTTGGTGAGAACGGCACGGGCAAGGAGCATATTGCCCACCTGTTGCATGACAAGAGCAAACGTGCAGGCAAGCCATTTGTGGCGGTGGACTGCGGTTCACTCTCCAAAGAGCTTGCACCGTCGGCTTTCTTCGGACACGTCAAAGGTGCATTTACAGGTGCGGACAATGCCAAGAAAGGATATTTCCATGAGGCGGAAGGCGGCACGTTGTTTCTGGACGAGGTAGGAAACCTCGCGTTGGAAACCCAACAGATGTTGCTCCGTGCCATACAGGAGAGGCGGTATCGCCCGGTCGGAGACAAGGCAGACCGGAATTTCAATGTCCGCATCATCGCTGCTACCAATGAAGATTTGGAGGTATCGGTGAATGAAAAGCGTTTTCGGCAGGATCTTCTGTACCGCCTGCACGACTTCGGGATAACCGTTCCTCCGTTGCGTGACTGTCAAGAAGACATTATGCCGCTGGCAGAGTTCTTCCGTGATATGGCAAACAGAGAGCTGGAGTGTAGCGTGAGCGGGTTCAGTTCCGAAGCACGTAAAGCGTTGCTGACACACGCATGGCCGGGCAACGTGCGGGAACTTCGGCAGAAAGTTATGGGTGCTGTATTGCAGGCGCAGGAAGGTGTTGTCATGAAAGAGCATCTGGAACTTGCCGTGACGAAACCGACCTCTACTGTCAGCTTCGCCTTGCGCAATGACGCGGAGGATAAGGAGCGGATATTGCGTGCGTTGAAACAGGCAAACGGCAACCGGAGTGTCGCCGCAGAACTGCTCGGCATAGGCAGGACAACACTATACAGCAAACTTGAAGAGTATGGACTTAAATATAAATTCAAGCAATCATAGCCCGTAATTCACTGAATTTGGCTATCTTTGCATAACATTTGAGAAAAACGGCGATTGGCAGGAGCTTTTCGCCGCCAACATATAGGATAAGACCGCAAGGCGTTTCAAGCGAAAATCTGGTAAATTGGAACTACGGAGACGATTGCGTGATGCTTATGCTATGCTTACGCATAGCGTGCATTCACGTACTCTCCGTAAAGGCTTTACCAGAGCCATCGCTTGAAGGTAGTGTGAATTGCACGCTACTTTTTTACCCTTGCCTAACGAAAGGAAACGATTATGGGTAAAGTTCAGATTCTCGCCGTACTGACGATGGACGGATGTCTTTCTTCAGAGTTATATGATAAAGCACATCAGGATTTGTGCCTTGACCGTTGCGGTCTTGATGAAATCAGGAAGAAAGCCTTTTACCGTGTGACACCGGACTATTCCATTTCAATGCTGCACGAATGGAGAAAAGACTGCACAAACATCCGTTACCTCGCGGAAGCCACACCGGACACGGCAGACTATATAAACGGACTGCTGCGGATGCACGCTGTGGATGAAATCATACTATACACCGTTCCTTTCATATCCGGAAGCGGACGACATTTTTTTAAGTCGGCTCTGCCAGAGCAACACTGGACGCTTTCCTCTTTGAAAAGCTATCCCAACGGTGTATGTCGCATTAACATAAAGCTCTAAAGCAGCCAAAGGAGAATAAGAGAGGTTGGAACGTAAACAGTTGGGAATGAGCAGATTTGCACAAAGTTGCCAAATCGACATAAAGCAAGCGAGTGAGGAATATTGAAGTAGTTCAGTTACTAAATCGTGAGCCACAGTTACCTATGCAAAGCAGGTAACAATGCGGAAAGGCAACTTTGTACATCAACGGATTTTATTGCGCTGATTCTCAATGTTTTGCGTATCAAGGAACGCTTACAAAATGATTATATTTGCACACTCAAAATGTAAGCGTTATGAAAATCGAAAAATTCAAGGTGTTGCTCTACCTAAAAAAGAGCGGAATGGACAAGAATGGAAAAGCTCCCATCATGGGACGCATCACGGTGAACAGGACTATGGCGCAGTTCTCCTGCAAGTTGTCTTGCTCTCCATCGCTTTGGAATCCTCGTGCCAGCCGATTGGAGGGCAAGAGCAAGGAAGCCGTGGAGACCAACAAGGACATCGAGCAGTTGTTGCTTTCCATCCAAAAGGCTTTCGATGTGCTTGTGGAAAAGAGAACGGACTTCGAGGCTAAGGATGTCAAGGAGGCTTTGCAGGGCAGCGTCAAGACACAGACCACCCTTCTCTCCTTCGTGGACGAGCATATCAGTGAACTCAGCACCCATGAGGGCATCGATATGTCGAAGAGCAGTGTCTGGACTTACAGAAAGATTCGCAAGAATCTCGCTGAGTTCATCGGGGAGAAGTATAGGTTAACTGATTTGGCTTTCGGACAGCTGACCGAGCCTTTCATCAGTGACTTTCACCATTACCTGCTTGACGAGAAAGGCTTTTCATCAGGAACCATCACCATCTATGTGTCGCTCTTCAAGAAGATGTGCCGCATCGCCTTTGAGCGAGGCTTGTGCAAGAACCTGCTGTTCGCCCATTATCGGGTTGGCACTCCAAGGGTTACGACACCCAAGGCTCTCAGCATGTCTGATTTCATAAAAATCCGTGATGCGGAACTACCCGAAGACAAGCCAAGACTATCCGTTAGCCGTGACATGTTTCTTTTCGCCTGCTATGCAGGAACAGCCTTCATAGACACCGTTTCCATCACGAAAGCCAATGTCAAGGTGTTGGAGGATGGTGACAAATGGCTCATCTATAACCGCAAGAAGACCGGAACACTTGCCAGGGTGAAACTCCTGCCCGAGGCGTTGGAGCTGATGGCGAAATACGAGGACGGGGCAAGAGATACCCTTTTCCCATTGCTGAGCACGAATCGTGTTCGTATCGATCTCATCACCATCTGCAAGCTGGCGGAAACGAGCAAGACCTATTCCTACCATTCGGGACGACACTCGTTCGCCAGCCTCATTACGCTGGAGGCTGGTGTGCCGATGGAGACCATCTGCAAGATGCTCGGTCACAAGGATGTGAAGATGACGCAGCGGTATGCGAGAGTAACCCAAAAGAAGCTGTTTGAGGACATGGACAAGTTCATCGCTGCAACCGAGAAGGACTTTATTCTCGCATTATGAACAAGGCTTTCAACTTTTCTTTTTACAGTTTCAACTACATTATTATATTATAAGGACAACAACTATGAGCAGAAGTACATTTTCAATTTTGCCTTACATCAACAGACAGAAGGTGAAGGCAGACGGAACAGCCAACATACTTTGCCGCATCACCGTTGACGGCAAAAGCGCAGCCATTTCCACAGGCATATCCTGTACCCCACAGGAGTGGAACGCCAAGAAGGGAGAGGTACGGAACGCAAGGGACAACGGACGATTGGCAGGTTTCCTTGCTGAGGTCAAGGATAAATACAACTCACTTCTTACCACCAATGGCATCATCACCGTGGAAATGCTGAAGGCTGTGTTGAAGGACAAGGACACGACAGGAAGGTTCTTGCTGAACTTTGGTGATACCATCGTAGAATGGTATCGAACCGCAAAAGCCAGACAAACCTTTCTGCACAAGCGGACATGGCAGAAGAACCTGAGAGACTTTGTCCATTCGTTGGATAAGGACGACATCGCCTTCGAGGACATTGACGAGAATTTCGGGGAGGAATACAAACTATTCCTGAAACGAGACCAGGGACGCATCGACAGCTACGTGAACCATTGCCTTCTCTGGCTGAACATGTTGATGTACAAGGCAGTGGACAGGAGCATTATCCGCTTCAATCCCATAGCCAAGATAGGGTATGAGAAGAAGGCAGCCCCGAAGATGACCCATATCAGCAAGGCAGACTTCATCAAGATGCTCTCTACCCCGATGGCTGACGAGCGAACGGAGCTTGCACGCAGATGTTTCATTTTTGCCTCGCTCACCTCCTTATCCTATATAGATGTAAAGAAACTGTACCCTCACCATATCAGTGAGAACTCCGAAGGTAGGAAGTTCATCCGCAAGGAAAGAGAGAAGACAGGCGTGGAGTTCTTCGTGCCACTCCATCCGATAGCCGAGAAGATTCTTTCGCTCTACAATACCACGGACGACAGCAAGCCTGTTTTTCCACTGGGTGAGAAGAAAGACATCTATCTTGATGTGCATACCCTTGGAATGGTGCTTGGCATAAGTAATAAGTTGGGATTCCACGCCAGCCGCCATACATTCGGAGTCTTGATGCTCAACGAGGACATTCCCATCGGCAGCATAGCCAAGATGATGGGACACGCAGACATTACAAGCACACAGGTCTATGCGCAGGTGACGGAGCAGAAGATTTCAAATGACATGGATAAGCTTATTGCCAAGCGAGAAAGGAACAGATTATCGAACGAAAAAACTATTGGAAAATGAACAGAGGAGTTATAACTATCAGCGAGAGCGGAACGGTATCCATGCCGACCGATACTGTATGGATGACCATGCAGGAGATTGCCGACATGTATAATGTATTCGGCTGCTATGTGCGCAAGGCTGTCAAGGCTGTATTCAAGGACGGCATTCTGAAAGAGCAGGGTGTACGCCGTCATGTCAGGAAGAACGACCGCATCAGCTATGATGTGTATAGCCTTGAACTCGTCATTGCGGTAGCCTTCCGTATTGACAGCATTGAGAGCCGAGCCTTCCGTGATTTCATCATGCAGTCCGTCATCGGCAGACAGACAAGCCGCACCAAACTGGTCTGTATCTTTACAGAGAATGCAATGGCATAGACCTGCCATAAAGCAACGTTCCTTGGAGGCTTTGCGCCTCCAGCCACTTGGGCGAACCACCGCAGTGTGTTTTAGCATGGTATTAGATTTATACAGGTAACACAAATGATACCCGGCAAACACGACCAACTCGGTATAGCCAATAAAACGAGGCGACAACCTATAACAGCCACGCTCGGTAAGTTATACGTTGTCGCCTTGTTCATTTCACCCCACTCATCAAGGACATGTATTTCTCCTACAAGCCCTTCGTTCTGTACGCCTCACGATAGTTAGCCATCAGAATCTTCTGAATGTCGGACTCGCGGTAGAGTATCTTTCCACCAAGCTGGATATACGGAATGACACCGTTGTTTCGGTAGTCCTGCAGGGTTCTTCGGCTCAGTTGCAGCCTGGCACAAAGCTCCTTGTCCGTCATGAAGCGCTCACCGTCAAGCATGGGGCGGTAGTTCATCACGGCACGTTCAAAATTGTCAACCATTCGGTTGAGGTGGTTCACGATGTGGTTCATCCACTCGCTGTTTCTTGTCATTACTTCATTACTCATAGTTGTCTCGTTATATTGTTGATACTTACGTTACTCGGTTTACTTGCTGCATTGGATAAAGTGGCTGTTGTATATTGACAGCCTAACCTGTGCGCTTGCGAAAGCGCATGTCCTTTTTCTTGTCCTCCACTACTGCTACGATAGCCATCACGTCTTCTGGCTTGTAGTAGGTCTTGTGGCTGATTTGCGTATAAGCCAAAGTTCCGTTGTCCCGAAGCGTCTGCACTGTCCGTGGGCAGATGTTGAGCGTCTGACACACGTCCTGCGTGTCGAGCCACTTGTTCATGGTCTTGTCCTCACTGCGCTCACGGATTCTGTCCATGCGCTTCACGAAGTTCTCCAACTGGGCATCAAGATAGTTGAATGCCTCTTCCTCGAATACGATGAATCCCATACTTTTCTTTTTTCTAAGTTAATACTATGTTGTATGTCGCAAAGCTCCACGCATATGCTGTGCTCCACGTTTGTGAGTGCAAAGATAAGGCACGGCAATCTAAAAACAAGCGTTTTCAATTTCTGTGGCAGTATGTTGCCGGGGTTTGCCGACTTCAACGCCAAAAACAACAAGAAAAACTTGCACGACTGCAACGAATACATGAACAATGATGAGTTGAGAAATACGTTGAAGTTCTCACAACTATCTCGGTATGCAAATAAGCAAGCCACAACTAAATTGCCACGTTACACCCAATCAGTTGCATGGCTGCACTCAGTACACTTACTTTGCACCCGACAATCGGTCAATGGTGCAAACCGTGACCACTATACTAACAAATAAAACAGCATAAGCTATGGCAAGAACAAAAGATGCAGTCTTGGCTCCTGAGCAAAAGGAGCTGATGGAAAAAGAGTATTTGGATTTTGTTAAACCATCTACGTATGGCAACAAAGCCAATCCAAGTAGTTGTAATTCTCTCTATGATGATGTAGAGAACCCAGAGTTGAGAGCAATTGTAGAGAAAGTTGCTGCAACAACTCCCTATAGAGAGGAAACATCAACGAACGAAGCTCTATCGCCATCGAATCCGCAGAAGCGCATCAGTGGCAAGCAGCGCAAGGCGACATTGGAGGAGTATCAGCAGACCTTCCTCCAAGTTCCAAGGATTGACGACCGCAAGCCAGTCTTCGTCAGTTCCGATGTACGAGACCGTCTTGATCGTGTCGTCCGCATCCTCGGAGGGAGACGCATGAGCGTATCGGGCATCATCGAGAACATCGTGCGCCACCACCTAAGCCTTTATGAAGAGGACTTCGAGGCTTGGCGCAAATTGTGAGAATTAAGGTCTGCGACCTTGGGCGTGGATAGCTGAAAGGCAGTAGTTCCAACTAACGTGTTCTGAGAGGGAGCGAGGTTATGTTTTGGGAACCCCAAAACGCCTCGCTCCACCATGAGGGCGGAGATTTTTTGCTCCCGACGGTCGCAGAAAGTGAGTGTACCAACTATAAACAGTGTATCGAATGACAAACGTACAGGAACAAGACAAGAGAAAGGGCGGAAGACCGCCCACGGGCAGGGTTCGCAAGCTGTCGAAGTCTGTCACGGTGAAGTTCTCGAAGCCAAGCTACGAGGCACTGAGGCTGAGGGCGAGAAAAGCCAACCGCAAGTTGGCGGAGTACATCCGTGAGTCCGCCTTGAACGGCGAGGTGGTCAGCGGACACAATGCAGAGACGGTAGCCATCGCCAAGAACCTCATAGGCATGGCGAACAACCTCAACCAACTTACTAAGCTGTCGCATCAGAGAGGATTTCATGAGACCCATGTGTATGTGATGGACTTGTTGAGGAAGTTGAAAGCCATCCTTTGCGAGTACAGGCAAGCGTCCCAAATCTCGAAATCAAACACAGGCAGGAAGGATACAACGACATGATAGGCAAGCTAAAGAAAGGGTGCTCATTTGGCGGTTGCATCCGCTATGTGACGGGCAAGGATGAGGCGAAAATCCTTGCCTCGGATGGTGTGTTACTCGGTACAAATACTGAGATGGCGCAAAGTTTTGAGCTACAAAGGCAACTAAATCCAAAGATTAAGAAGCCTGTGGGACACATCGCCTTGAGCTTCAAGCCCGAGGACAAGCCTCGTTTGACGGATGAGTTCATGGCTAAGATAGCCCTTGAATACATGCAGATGATGGGCATCACTGATACCCAATTCATCATCGTAAGGCATCACAACACGGACAATCCACATTGCCATATTGTGTACAACCGCATCAATAACGAGGGCAAGCTCATATCAGACAGGAATGATTACAGGTGTAATGAGCAAGTGACCAAGGCTCTTAAATCCAAGTATGGATTTACCTACGGAACGGACAAGAGCAATACTAATACTCGCAAGTTACGCAATGCTGAGCGTGCCAAATATGAGATTCACAATGCTGTTAAGGACGCATTGAAAATGGCAGATAGTTGGGAAAAGCTCAGAAGCGAACTTGCAAAACGAGGTGTTCGCTTGGAGCTTGTCTATAAGGACAAGGAGAGAACCAAGGTACAAGGCATCCGATTCTGCAAGGACGGATATAGTTTCAAGGGTACGCAGATTTGCAGAGAATGCAGCTTTGGCAAACTGAATGCGAGATTAGAGGGAACGGAGAACCTTTTATCAGCAAGAGCCAAATCTGCTCAGCAATACGAGCAAGGCAATAACAAGAACAACCAGGAGCCATCCATATCGGAGAGCAGTCAAGACCCTTGGGACGGTATTTCTTCCATAGGACTTTTTGCTCCTGCCAACGCTCAGACCTTTGAGTCTTTCCCAGAGGATGAATCAGTCAAGAAGAAAAAGAAGAAACGCAGAAGAGGCTTTAGCCTTTGATGCAAGTTACAAACCATTCAAACAACAAAAGAAATATGAAGGAAGAACTATTGGAAGCCATCTACGGCACAGTTGAGAGATTGGAGCAGAAAGTCGATGAACTTTCTGCCTCACCAAAGAATACAGAGGCGGAAAGCACTCCAGTCTCTGTAAGTGTTAATATAAGCAAGCTTGAAAAAGCAATCCTTGCTATGGCTGTAAAAGAAGGGGAGTCTATTGACAAATTGGCAAGATTAAGAGAGGCTATCTGCATCTTTACCGACCTTACCAAGAAAGAAGCAAGTAACGGAGAACAGCGAAGCAAACTCTTGTTTGATGCAATTAATCAGGTGAAACAAGAGCTGAATGCCACATCAAAAAATGTGCAGGACAAACTTCACGCAATGGGTAATACACCTCTGAAGAAAGTTGTGACTCATCGCTTCGAGCCAACTTCAAAGTATGTTCTTCTTTTCATTGGTGGCTTGGCTCTATCTCTTGTTCTCTCCATTTGGGGCAATCTCACCCAATGGCGAGAGCGCCAAGATTGGGAGGAGGCAGATTTGAAGTATCGGGCTTTGAAGATGGTGCTTCCATCCGACGACCCCAATGTTCGATACATCGAAAAGAATTTTTCTGTATGCCCAAATAAAGAAGTTATTGAGAATGTGAGAACTCGTGTAAATATTTACGAGGACTCAATTCGCTATCATAACGAAATGATACAGATGGCAGCAATTAAAGATAGCATTGCTAATAGCCTATTTAAAGAGGCGAATGAAATTAAAAAGAAAATTAATCAGAAATAATAGACAACGACCAACGGGTACAAGCGCATCCTTCGCTTCGACAAGATTAAGACCAACGGCATTCGCATCGTATTCGATAGCGCAAGGGCTTGTCCGTGCATCAACAATGTTTCAGCATACTAACTTTCATTAAACTCTCAACTATTCATCCGTGTCCGTGATGCCACTCGTTTGACATTGCGGACACTTTTTCTTTTATGACGGCTATGAAAAAGAAAATGGCTATTATAGCAGTATTGGTTATTGCATTTGTTACATCTTATAAATTCTGTGGTACAGGACAAAATGATGCAGAAATTGACTCAATTAAAATCGAAGAATATACGGCAGTTTTAGAAAATAGAGTCAGCTTGGATTCCATAGCTGGAATTTATAACGGTGTGTTACCACCTATTGTTGAAACAACACTCACATTAAATGCTGGTGATACTTATTTGGGGGCACGGACATTCAAAGAAAAGCAGAGTGGGCAGGAAAGATTAAGAGGTACCTTCCAAGTGCTTGACGGCAACATATTGATACTTGTACATCCTTCGAGTGACAATATATTCTATAAGGTTAGGGATGCCAAACATATTATTCTGTTAGACTCGTTTAGAAATGAACCTAAAGGAATGAATGCAAGACTTTATGTTTTAGTGAAAAACAAATACTGAAGGAATGAAATTTCCTTATATACATGTGTTAGTATGAGACATAATATGCAACGATTAATGTTCTTAGGTAAAGACGTTTTACAAGAAGAGAATTATAT
>SKEJ01001551.1_pt1 | contig 12236 bp, 5 predicted proteins | sample 4826721 | NCBI WGS metagenome assembly SKEJ01 (sample SAMN11008812, study PRJNA524170) | human gut metagenome | biome: Human fecal sample; material: Feces; isolation source: fecal sample from pouch patient p31 | host: Homo sapiens | place: Israel: Tel-Aviv | collected 2015-06-02 | reverse complement strand
ATGCTATATTATGGCAAGATATGCCTACTATGCTTATGCAGCAGAGCGGGCTGATGTTGTAATAAATAAAATAAAACAGGGGTGAAACGTCAATGGAAAAAAACAGAATTCGTTCTGTAAAAACTGGAAAAAGCATGCGAATGAGCTACCAGAGACAAAAAGAAGTCCTGGAAATGCCGAACTTGATCGAGGTCCAGAAGGATTCTTACCAGTGGTTTCTCGACGAAGGATTGAATGAAGTATTCGACGATATTTCTCCAATCGCAGACTACGGCGGAAAGCTCAGTCTTGAATTCATCGGCTTCACATTTGATGAAAAAGAGGCTAAATACACCATCGAGCAGTGTAAAGAACGTGACGTAACTTATGCCGCACCTTTGAAGGTTCGAGTGAGACTGATTAACAAGGAAACAGATGAGATCAACGAACACGAGATTTTCATGGGAGACCTGCCGATTATGACCGCGACAGGAACTTTCGTCATTAACGGTGCTGAGCGTGTTATTGTCAGCCAGTTAGTACGTTCCCCTGGAATCTATTATGCCATTGCACACGATAAAATCGGTAAGAGACTGTTTTCCTGTACAGTAATTCCTAACAGAGGAGCATGGCTGGAATATGAGACTGACTCCAACGATGTATTCTATGTGCGTGTGGACAGAACCCGTAAGGTTCCGATCACTGTACTGATCCGTGCACTTGGTGTTGGTTCCAATGCAGAGATCATTGATCTGTTTGGCGAAGAGCCGAAGATCCTTGCAAGTTTCACAAAGGATACTTCTACGAATTATGAAGAAGGTCTTCTTGAACTGTATAAGAAAATCCGTCCAGGCGAGCCGCTTGCAGTTGAGAGCGCAGAGAGCCTGATCAATGCGATGTTCTTTGATCCGAGAAGATATGATCTTGCCAAGGTCGGACGTTATAAATTTAATAAGAAACTTCATTTCAATAAACGAATTGTTGGTCATAAGCTGGCTGACGATGTGGTTGAGGGCTCTACAGGAGAAATTCTTGCAGAGGCTGGTACTATCGTAACCAGAGAACTGGCTGATGCCATTCAGAACGCTGCAGTTCCATTTGTATGGATCCAGGGTGAAGAAGACCGCAGAATTAAAGTTCTTTCTAACTTAATGGTAGACATGTATCACTATCTGCCAGAAATTGAGAACCTGGAAGAGCTTGGGGTTACAGAGTTAGTATATTACCCTGTACTCGAAAAAATTCTGGAAGAAAATGACACACTTGAGGACAGAATTGCCGCTATCCGCAGAGATATCCATGACCTGATCCCGAAGCATATTACAAGAGAAGATATTTTTGCTTCTATTAATTACAATATGCATCTGGAATATGGCATTGGAAATGACGACGACATCGACCACTTAGGAAACCGTCGTATCCGTGCGGTTGGTGAACTGCTTCAGAATCAGTACCGTATCGGTCTTTCCAGACTTGAGCGTGTGGTTCGTGAGAGAATGACAACACAGGATGTGGAGAGCATTTCCCCGCAGTCCCTGATCAATATCAAACCTGTAACAGCTGCTGTAAAAGAGTTCTTTGGATCCTCCCAGCTGTCACAGTTCATGGATCAGAACAACCCTCTTGGTGAGCTGACCCATAAGAGACGTCTTTCCGCACTTGGACCTGGCGGTTTGTCACGAGACAGAGCCGGATTCGAGGTTCGAGACGTTCACTATTCCCATTACGGAAGAATGTGCCCGATCGAGACTCCTGAGGGTCCGAACATCGGTCTGATCAACTCCCTTGCATCTTATGCAAAGCTGAATCAGTACGGATTTGTTGAGGCACCTTACCGTAAGATTGATAAAACTGATCCTATGAATCCGCGTGTAACTGACGAAGTTGTTTACATGACCGCAGATGAAGAGGATAACTACCATGTAGCACAGGCGAATGAGGCACTTGACGCAGAAGGACATTTCGTTCGTAAGAACGTTTCCGGTCGTTATCGTGAAGAGACTCAGGAGTATGAGCGCCAGATGTTTGATTACATGGACGTATCTCCTAAGATGGTATTCTCTGTAGCTACAGCCCTGATCCCATTCCTTCAGAACGACGATGCGAACCGTGCGCTGATGGGATCAAACATGCAGCGTCAGGCCGTTCCGCTTCTTACCACAGAAGCACCAGTTGTTGGTACAGGAATGGAAGCAAAGACAGCTGTTGACTCCGGTGTTTGTGTGGTTGCAAGAAAGTCTGGTACTGTACTTCGCTCCACATCTACCGATATCAGCATCAAGAATGATGATGGAACAAAAGATGATTATCATCTTACCAAATTCATGCGCAGTAACCAGAGCAACTGCTACAACCAGCGTCCGATCGTTAATCAGGGCGAGCACGTTGAAGCAGGTGATGTTATTGCCGATGGTCCGTCTACTTCTCAGGGAGAGCTTGCTCTTGGCAAGAACCCTCTGATCGGATTTATGACCTGGGAAGGTTATAACTACGAGGATGCCGTACTGTTAAGTGAGAAACTTGTACAGAACGATGTTTATACATCTGTTCACATTGAAGAATATGAAGCAGAATCCCGTGATACAAAGCTTGGACCGGAAGAGATCACTCGTGATGTTCCAGGCGTAGGTGATGATGCACTCAAGGATCTTGATGAGCGCGGAATCATTCGTATCGGTGCAGAGGTTCGTGCTGGTGATATCCTTGTTGGTAAGGTTACTCCTAAGGGAGAGACTGAGCTTACAGCAGAGGAGAGACTTCTTCGTGCAATCTTCGGTGAGAAAGCACGTGAGGTTCGTGATACTTCCCTTAAGGTACCACACGGTGAGTATGGTATCGTTGTAGACGCCAAGGTATTCACAAGAGAAAATGGTGATGAGCTGTCTCCAGGAGTTAATCAGTCTGTACGTATCTATATCGCACAGAAGAGAAAAATCTCCGTTGGTGATAAGATGGCTGGTCGTCATGGTAACAAGGGTGTCGTTTCCCGTGTACTTCCGGTTGAGGATATGCCATTCCTTCCGAACGGACGTCCACTGGATATCGTGCTGAACCCGCTGGGTGTACCTTCCCGTATGAACATTGGACAGGTCCTGGAAATTCATTTAAGTCTTGCTGCCAAAGCACTTGGCTTTAATATTTCCACACCGGTATTCGATGGTGCAAACGAGAATGATATCCAGGATACACTGGAACTTGCAAATGACTATGTAAATACAGAAGATTTTGAAGAGTTCCGTGAGAAATACAAAGACATTCTGGCACCTGATGTAATGCAGTATCTGGATGAGAACAAAGCCCACAGAGCATTGTGGAAAGGTGTTCCGATTTCCAGAGATGGTAAAGTACAGCTTCGTGACGGACGTACCGGAGAGTTCTTCGACGGTCCGACCACAATCGGACACATGCATTACCTGAAACTGCATCATCTGGTTGATGATAAGATCCATGCCCGTTCCACAGGTCCTTACTCTCTGGTTACACAGCAGCCACTGGGTGGTAAAGCTCAGTTCGGTGGACAGCGTTTCGGAGAGATGGAGGTTTGGGCTCTGGAGGCATACGGTGCATCCTATACACTCCAGGAAATCCTGACAGTTAAATCCGATGATGTAGTCGGTCGTGTGAAGACTTATGAAGCAATCATCAAGGGTGATAACATCCCTGAGCCTGGTATTCCGGAATCCTTTAAGGTTCTTCTTAAAGAGCTCCAGTCCCTGGCATTGGATGTACGTGTGCTCAAAGATGATCAGACAGAAGTTCAGATCATGGAGAATGTAGATTACGGCGAAACCGATCTTCGTGCAGTTATCGAGGGAGATTCCCGCGGCCACAGAGGAGAGGAATCCTTCAGCAAACATGGCTATACCAAGCAGGAGTTTGACGGAGAGGAACTTGTTGATGTGGACGAGGACGAAGAAGAGGATTATGAATCCGAAATCGACGATTCCTACGATGATNTCGAAGAGTAGAAAGGGGAAAAGAATACATGGCAGAATCAACCAATACCAATGAAACATATCAGCCAATGACTTTTGATGCCATTAAAATCGGACTGGCGTCCCCGGAAAAGATCAGAGAGTGGTCAAGAGGTGAGGTTACAAAACCGGAAACCATCAACTACCGTACCTTGAAACCGGAGAAAGACGGACTTTTCTGTGAAAGAATTTTCGGACCAAGCAAGGACTGGGAGTGCCACTGTGGTAAATATAAGAAAATCCGTTATAAAGGTGTTGTCTGCGACCGATGCGGCGTTGAGGTTACCAAGGCTTCCGTTCGTAGAGAGCGTATGGGTCACATTGAGCTTGCTGCTCCTGTTTCCCATATCTGGTATTTCAAGGGTATTCCGTCCCGTATGGGACTTATCCTGGATCTGACTCCAAGAACACTGGAGAAAGTTCTTTACTTTGCAAATTATATTGTACTGGATCCGGCAGATTCCGGACTCCAGTACAAGCAGATCCTTACTGAGAGAGAATATCAGGATGCCCGTGAGTCTTACGGAAACAACTTCCGCGTAGGCATGGGTGCTGAGGCAATCAAAGAGCTCCTTATGGCTATCGATCTTGAGAAGGATTCCGCTGAATTAAAGGCAGAGCTGGTTAAGGCAACAGGCCAGAAGCGTGCAAGGATCATCAAACGTCTTGAGGTTGTTGAATCCTTCCGTGAGTCAGGAAACCGTCCTGAGTGGATGATTCTTGATGTTGTTCCTGTAATCCCGCCGGATCTTCGTCCTATGGTACAGCTGGATGGTGGACGTTTTGCAACATCTGACCTGAATGATCTGTACAGAAGAATCATTAATCGTAATAATCGTCTGAAAAGACTGCTGGAGCTTGGTGCTCCGGATATCATTGTCCGCAATGAGAAGCGTATGCTTCAGGAAGCTGTTGATGCCCTGATCGACAATGGTCGTCGTGGCCGTCCGGTTACAGGTCCTGGAAACAGAGCCCTGAAATCCCTTTCTGATATGCTGAAAGGTAAATCCGGACGTTTCCGTCAGAACCTTCTTGGTAAGCGTGTTGACTACTCCGGACGTTCCGTTATTGTTGTTGGACCAGAGCTGAAGATTTATCAGTGCGGTCTGCCAAAAGAGATGGCAATCGAGCTGTTTAAGCCTTTCGTTATGAAAGAACTGGTAGCAAACGGTACCTCTCACAATATTAAGAATGCCAAGAAGATGGTAGAGAAGCTTGAGCCAGCTGTATGGGACGTTCTGGAAGATGTTATCAAAGAACATCCGGTTATGCTGAACCGTGCACCTACACTGCATCGTCTGGGTATCCAGGCGTTTGAGCCGATCCTTGTAGAAGGTAAGGCTATTAAGCTTCATCCGCTTGTTTGTACCGCTTTCAACGCTGACTTCGATGGTGACCAGATGGCTGTCCATCTTCCACTGTCCCAGGAAGCACAGGCAGAGTGCCGTTTCCTGCTTCTGTCTCCGAACAACCTTCTGAAACCTTCTGATGGTGGACCGGTAGCCGTTCCTTCACAGGATATGGTCCTTGGTATTTACTATCTGACACAGGAAAGACCTGGAAATAAGGGAGAAGGAAAGTTCTTCAAGAGCGTAAATGAGGCAATTCTGGCATATGAGAATCAGGTAATTACTCTGCAGTCCAAGATTCTTGTCCGCTGTAGCAAGGTAATGCCGGATGGAAGCACTTTCACAGGCAACGTGCAGTCTACACTGGGACGTTTCCTGTTCAATGAGATCCTGCCACAGGATCTTGGATTTGTTGACAGAAGCATTCCGGGAAATGAGCTTCTTCTTGAGGTTGACTTCCTGGTTGGTAAGAAACAGCTGAAACAGATCCTTGAAAAAGTTATTAATACTCACGGAGCAACCAAGACTGCTGAGGTTCTGGACTCTATCAAAGCTATGGGTTACAAGTATTCTACAAGAGCTGCCATGACTGTATCTATTTCTGATATGACCGTGCCGCCGCAGAAGCCTGAGATGATCAAGGCTGCACAGGATACTGTAGATAAGATCACAAAGAACTATAAACGTGGTCTTATTACTGAGGAAGAGCGTTATAAAGAGGTTGTTGATACCTGGAAGAAGACTGACGATGAGCTTACTCATGCACTTCTTTCCGGACTTGATAAGTACAACAACATCTTCATGATGGCTGACTCTGGTGCTCGTGGATCTGATAAACAGATCAAACAGCTTGCAGGTATGCGTGGATTGATGGCCGATACAACCGGACATACAATCGAGCTTCCTATCAAGTCAAACTTCCGTGAGGGTCTGGACGTACTGGAATACTTCATGTCCGCTCATGGAGCTCGTAAAGGACTTTCCGATACCGCTCTTCGTACAGCCGATTCCGGTTACTTGACAAGACGTCTTGTTGACGTATCTCAGGATCTGATCGTACGTGAGATGGACTGCTGTGAGAACAGAGCAGAGATTTCCGGTATGTATGTAAAAGGTTTCATGGATGGCAAGGAGGAGATCGAGAGCCTTCAGGATCGTATTACAGGTCGTTTCTCCTGCGAGACCATTAAGAATAAAGAGGGCGAAGTCCTTGTAAAAGCAAACCACATGATCACTCCGAAGCGTGCTGCACGTATCATGAAAGAGGGTGTAGATAACATTACCGGAGGTGCTGTTGAGCAGGTTAAGATCCGTACCATCCTGAGCTGTAAGTGTAAGGTTGGTGTGTGTGCGAAGTGCTATGGCGCAAACATGGCTACCGGTGAGCCGGTACAGGTTGGTGAGTCCATCGGTATCATCGCTGCACAGTCTATCGGTGAGCCAGGTACACAGCTGACTATGCGTACTTTCCATACAGGTGGTGTTGCCGGTGGAGATATCACACAGGGTCTTCCTCGTGTCGAGGAGCTTTTTGAGGCAAGAAAGCCGAAAGGACTTGCTGTTATCACTGAAATCAAGGGTGTTGCTACAATCAATGACACCAAGAAGAAGAGAGAGATCATCGTAACAGATCCGGAGACTGGTGAATCCAAGACTTACCTAATCCCATACGGTTCCCGTATCAAGATCATGGACGGACAGGTTATGGAGGCTGGTGATGAGCTTACAGAAGGTAGTGTAAACCCGCATGATATTCTTCGAATCAAGGGTGTTCGTGCAGTTCAGGATTACATGATCCGTGAGGTTCAGCGTGTATACCGTCTTCAGGGTGTTGAGATCAACGATAAACATATCGAGGTTATCGTTCATCAGATGCTGAAGAAAATCCGTATCGAGGATAACGGAGATTCTGAGTTCCTGCCAGGTACACTTGTTGACTTCCTTGAGTATGAGGAAGTAAATGAGAAACTGGAAGCTGAGGGATTACGTCCTGCAATTGGAAAACAGGGAATGCTTGGTATTACCAAGGCATCTCTGGCAACTGATTCCTTCTTGTCAGCTGCTTCTTTCCAGGAGACTACCAAGGTTCTGACCGAAGCTGCTATCAAGGGTAAGGTTGACCATCTGATCGGTCTGAAAGAGAATGTAATCATCGGTAAACTGATTCCAGCTGGTACAGGCATGAAGTGCTACAGCGATGTAGAGCTTGATACAGGAATGCCGGAAGAGCCAGAAGAAATCGAATTCGATGAAATGGACGACGAGGATCAGGATGTGCTGGATGTAGCGGAAGACTCAGAAGAGCTGGAGACTGCTGATGAGGCAGATCTTGCAGTGGATGAGGATGAGGATACATTTGAGGATGAGGATTCTTCTGAAGACAGTGAAGAATAAACGATAAAATATGAAATCCCCCAGGGTGACAGAAATGTTGCTTTGGGGGATTTTTGTGTAACAGAGAATTCTATGGAACTTACTGTTACACAAAAAAGTGCAGCCCGGCAGGAACACACTGCAGCAGCAAGGGAAATGCTGCTCGAGACAATCCGCCGTAGGCGAGGGTAAGGAAAAATATGGATAGAGGAAAATACAACCTGGTCTATCATTTGTGGTAAGATTCCTGTATAATGTTTTATGTAACTATTCAGAAGGCAGTATTCCGCGAGGTGTTCTGGGGGAAAAGTAGTTCACAGAAAACCCGAGAATAGCGGTGCGAAATCACGTAAACCATGATTTCTGTGCATCGTTACGGGGAAGACTTGCCAGTCCATTTAAAAAGTCATTACCCATTCGAGGAGGGAGAACATACATGGATAAAGATGTTCCGGTTTCCGTCTGGCCAGAATGGGAACTTATAGAGAAAATAGGCGAAGGATCCTTTGGGAAAGTGTATAAAGCAAAGCGGACAGAACGAGGCCGTTCTTTTTACTCCGCAATCAAGATCATATCCATACCGGCAAGTAAGGGAGAACTTGATAGCGTACGCTCAGAGATGAATAATGAGCAGTCTACCAGAGAATATTTTCGCAATCTGGTAGAGGACTGTGTTCAGGAAATATACACCATGGAGCATTTTTGCGGAAATTCCCATGTGGTTTCATTTGAAGATTTCAAAGTGGTGGAATATTTGGATGAGATCGGCTGGGACATTTCCATAAGAATGGAATATCTTACCAGTTTTATGGATTACTGCACAGGCAAGGAGCTTACTGAGAAGGAAGTGATCAAACTTGGCTGTGACCTGGCTATGGCATTGATTTATTGCAGGAAATTGAATATTATTCACCGTGATGTGAAACCGGAGAATATTTTTGTGTCCAGATTCGGTGATTTTAAGCTGGGCGATTTTGGAATTGCCAGGGAACAGGCACATACCATGAGCAATATGTCCAAGAAAGGTACCTATTCCTACATGGCACCGGAGATTTACAAGGGTGAGAAGTACGACAGCAGTATTGATATCTATTCCCTTGGAATTGTATTATATAAATTGATGAATCAGAACAGGCTGCCTTTTCTTTCACTGGATAAGCAGTTGATTACATACAGAGATAAAGAGACTGCCCTTGCACGGAGAATGGCAGGGGAGAAAATGCCGGTACCAGTTAATGCCAGTGCTGCTTTTTCCCACATTATACTAAAAGCATGTGCATATGAGCCGGGGAAACGTTACAGGAAACCAGAAGATATGCTGCGGGATTTGGAGAAGCTTCGTCTGGCACCGGTGAATGCAGAGAAAGAGTGGGAGAAGTCCCAGTGGGAGCTGACAAATTCGGCAGAACTTGAGCGGGACCAGAGAAGATATGCCCCTCAGGAGCCGGAAGACCGTATGGAGCGGACCCATGTGGCAGAAGACCCTCAGATTGAGAAAGCTGTCCGGGAAGAAGAGGCACAGCTCAGAAAGCCTGCGAAAAATGCAGTGAAAAATTATGAGAAACAGTCAGTAAATGCCTCTTCCACTAAGCGAAAGAAGCAGCAGAGAAGCGGGTGGGACCAGGAAAGACAGATTTCACCATGGACAGTTTCCCTTATTGTAGTGGCGCTTGCGGCATGCATTATTATTGGTGTTTATATGAAATTAATCCATGATGAGAATCGCAAGGCTCAAAATACGGAGAACGTTATGGAAGTTCTGGAAGCTAATGATAACAGTACTGCTCAAATTGATGAATTTTCTACTTCAATTCAGACAATTAAGGAGCAGGCGAATACAATTGTAAGCGAACTTCCGGACTGCAAGGAAGTTGGCAAGGAAGGCGATCGGCTTCGCTACTATGACAGCAATGGGAAACTGGTAAAAGCGCTGATTTATCCGGAGACATCCGAAGATGGAGTTTATGAGGAGTATTATTACTGGGATGAACGTCTGTTTTTTGCATATGTATGGACTGGTAATAAGAAGGAATTATATTATTATGACAAGCGTGGCAAACTGATCCGCTGGATCGATACAGACGGAACTGTCCACGATAAGGAGAATGACAGTACTGAGTACACCAAGCGTGGCGAGAAATACTGGAAAAATGCGCTGGAGCAGTTAGATGAATGATGATACCGGTCATATAAGAAGTGGCTGTGATTCTTTGGAATATCGACAGACAGACGAAGAGGAATAGAATGACATATCATATTGATTATGCATATACCTGCCATGCAGGGAAAGTGCGACCAAATAACGAGGACAATTTCTGGTGCTGCGGAGAGCACCTTCCAGTGAGTAATCATGGAACAGAAGAAATCCGTACAGGTATCAGGCTTCGGGAGAGCCTTCCGGTAATGGCTGTTTTTGATGGCATGGGAGGGGAGAGCCAGGGGGAAATGGCTGCCTGGCTTGCTTCTGACAGCCTGGAGCATTTTTATAGGGAAAATAAGGGGATGCTTCGTAAAGCACCAGAACTTTTTCTTACGGAAGCCTGTAAGAATATGAATCAGGCTGTATGTGATTATGGTCGGGAACAACGGATCAGTGCCATGGGAACTACTATGGCGATGATTGCTTTTGGAAAAAAAGAAGCGTATATCTGTAATCTGGGAGACAGCAGGATTTATCGGTTTTCCAAGGGGAATTTTTCACAGATTTCCAGAGATCATGTGTTGAAAAGCTGCAGATTTGGGAAAGCACCACTGACTCAGTTTCTGGGAGTGGAGGAGACCGAGATGAAGCTGGAACCTGCCATTGCGGCAGTTCCTTATCAGGATAGGGACCGTTATCTGCTTTGCTCAGACGGGGTAACAGATATGTTATCTGATCGCGAGATTGAAGAAATTATGAAGCTGGAGGACTCAATTCGTGATATTGCCCATGCTCTTTTAACAAGGGTACTGGATAAAGGGGCCAGAGATAATACTACGATCATTCTCTGCGAGGTAAGAGCAGAGAATCGGCCGTTCAAAACCTGGCTTTTGCAGAAGAAGGGATAAATCAGAGGGCAAAATTTTTCACAATTTAAGTAGTTGATTATAGGAAAATGAAGGTGATTTATGATGAAAAATCGTATGCAGGATCTTGATTTTGAACAGACAGTGGCATTTGATTCCGTAAAGGATTTTGAATTTACCAGAAGGGCTGCCCAGAGATTTCGTCAGGTAGTCAGTCTGGATGGATTTGAGGATGAAGATGCGGACGTTATTTTTCATTATTTATATAAAGAGTTGGAGTTGGTTTCGTTCGGAGATCATTTGAAGAGATATATCTATGAAAGAGCCGGGATTGAGGAACCGTTTGGGGAAGTGCCTCAGGAGGTATACAGAGATATTGCAGTTGATTCTTTCCGGGAAACCTATACACCCAAGTCTATGAATCCTACTTCAACTAAGCTTCCTGCGTTGGTGAACAATTGGCTTACCCAGGCCTCAGTAAAGCGCGAGACTGTATTTCTGCTGGGCTTCGGGCTTCGCATGAGCGCGGAGGATGTTTCAGACTTTCTGACAAGGGTGCTGAAGGAGCAGGATTTTGATTTCCATAATCCAGAGGAAGTGATCTACTGGTATTGTTATAGTAAGCAGCTTCCTTACAGCAAGGCAGAGGAATATAAAGAGAATTACAAATCCATGGAACCTGCAGCAGATAAGGGAAAAGTGGCGGAAGTAATCAGCGGCGATTTTACCATAGATACAGAGGAAAAATTGCTGAAATATCTGGCATGCCTGAAAGCTGGCTGGGATGATCCAATGAATGAGAAGAGTCAGGCATTTCAGGAGTTCCTGCGCCTTCTGGAACATGCGAAGCAGATCATTGCGGCCATGTATCAGAAGGATGAGGAGGAGAAAGGCCGGGCTAAGGTCTGGAAACCGGAGAATATTACTCCGTCTGATCTGGAGAAGGTAATCTGCAATGGTATTCCTATCAATAAAATGGGAAATCTGAAAAAAATGTCAGCCTCTATCCTGGCGAAACATTTCAGCCAGAAGAGGTTCAGCAGACAGAGAATTACCAATATTCTGAATCACAAGTTCCCGGTAGAGCGGTTTGATCTTCTTACGCTGGAGTTCTTTATTGTGTCTCAGGAGATGGAGGATGATGATCCCTATGACAGATACCATCATTTCATAGAGGAAGCGCAGAGAATTCTGAAGAAGTGTGGAATGAGCGAGATTTATATTGTGAACCCATACGAATGTTTCCTGCTGATGTGTCTTTTGACGGATTGTCCGCTGGCTGTTTTTTCGGAGATATGGGAAATGTCATATGAAGAGAATGGGGACGAGGAGTAGGTAATTTCTTAATATAGAAATGCGCAGTGTTGTTTGGAGGCACTGCGCATTTTTAATAGCAATGATATGGGTGTCAAAAGGTCTTTTGACACCCATTTGATACCCGGATTGCTACGCAGCTACGCTGCTCCCGCAATCCTCCAAATATTCGAAATCCGCTGATTTACTGCGTAAATCGCTACTTTCTCATATTTGGCGTGTCCCAAGTTCAAAAGCCTTA
>SKEJ01001541.1_pt1 | contig 12307 bp, 10 predicted proteins | sample 4826721 | NCBI WGS metagenome assembly SKEJ01 (sample SAMN11008812, study PRJNA524170) | human gut metagenome | biome: Human fecal sample; material: Feces; isolation source: fecal sample from pouch patient p31 | host: Homo sapiens | place: Israel: Tel-Aviv | collected 2015-06-02 | reverse complement strand
GTAAAAGAGAGTGGGACAGAAATCGGTAATTCGTTAGAATTCGATTTCGTTGTCCCACCTCCGCACAGTTGAGTAGGGCTGTAAAAGCTGATGAAATCAGCGTAGTAGAGCCAACTCAACCACTGCGTCTTGCTCGACAATCCAAAAACAATTGAGAGGCTAGGACTTTTGTCCCAGCCTCAATTCTCTTCTTTAAATTTTTTTAGCGAAAGGAGAAAGGCGATCCCGCAAATCAAAAGGAGTACTGCTACAACCCATTGAGAATAGAAATAAGCAGCAAATAATTGACTGTCGGTGAACATTTTTCCAAAAAGCCCGTTTAGCACTCCCTCAAGAAAGGGAATATTCTCACACATAGCAAGGATTGACGCAAGAAAGAGAATACTGCCCGCTATCAAGAAAAGATTGGGAATCCACTTTTTAATCCTTTTCTCTTTTCTGAGAAAATACTTAGAAGCAATCGCTGCTAGAAAAATGAATACATTCCATATGTTTAAGGCGATAAAATATCTAAAAGTATCCTTGTATGCGCCTATCGCCATAGCTAAAATCAGGATAGGACCGAAAAAATTAATGGCACTTCCCAATAGTGCAAAGAGGCCATCGACCAAAACAAGATACTTTTTCATGTTCTCACCTCATCTCACACCTATTCTACCACAAAGAAATTTAAAAACAAAAAAAGATAGCCAAAGCTATCTTGATCCGATGCGGAGAGAGGGACTTGAACCCTCACGACCTAAAGCGGTCACAGGATCCTTAGTCCTGCGCGTCTGCCAATTCCGCCATCCCCGCGATTGAGTACTTTACTAGTATATCAATCAACAACTTTTTTGTCAAGATTTTTTTCAAACTTTTTTCAGGGTTTGTCATTTTTTCACAAAAAGGGATCAGGTTTCTCGACCTGATCCCTTGATTTTTATTTGCTATCGTGGTTTTCAACTGCCGCTGTGATAAAGGCTGTGTAAAGTCCTTCTGGGCGGTTTGGACGGCTTGACAATTCTGGGTGGTATTGGCAAGCGACAAAGAATTTGTTTTCTGGGATTTCAACGATTTCGACCAAACGGTTGTCTGGTGAAACGCCTGAGAAGACAAAACCTGCTTCTTCGAACTGTTCACGGAAAGCATTGTTAAACTCATAACGGTGACGGTGGCGACGTTGTACCACTTCTTGATTGTCATAGGCTGCAGCTGCTTTTGATCCTCGTTTGAGTTTAGAAGGGTAAAGACCGAGACGGAGCGTTCCTCCCATATCTTCCACATCGATTTGGTCCCGCATGATATCGATAATCGGATACTTGGTTTCTGGATCCAATTCGGATGAATTAGCTCCTTCCAAGCCTAAAACGTGACGGGCAAATTCGATACAGGTTAACTGCATCCCCAAGCAGACACCCAACATTGGGACGTCCTGTTCACGCGCATACTTGATGGCTTGAATTTTTCCTTCTGTTCCCCGTTGACCAAAACCACCTGGGACGATGATTCCATCAGCATCTCCAAGGAGTTCTGCCACATTTTCGGCTGTCACATCATTGGCATTGACCCAATTAATCTTGACTTCAGCATCATTCGCATAACCTGAGTGCTTCAAGGCTTCAACGACAGAAATGTAGGCATCTTGCAATTCCACGTATTTTCCAACTAAGGAAATCTTGACCTGCTTCTTGAGGTTCATGACCTTATCGACCATCGCAGACCATTCTGTCATATCTGCTGCAGGAACATCCAATTTCAAATGGTCACAAACGATTTGGTCCATATTTTGTGCTTGCAAGTTCAATGGGATTTGGTACAAATGTTCCACATCAAGTGACTCAATGACAGCTTCTGGTGCGACATCACAGAATTGAGCCAACTTGTTTTTAATTCCTTGACCAACTGGTTTTTCTGTACGGATGACCAACATATTTGGTTGAATCCCAAGACCACGCAATTCTTTCACAGAGTGTTGGGTCGGCTTGGTTTTCATTTCTCCCGCAGCCTTCAAGTAAGGAAGAAGGGTGGTGTGGATGTACATAACGTTTTCAGCACCGACATCTGCCTTCATTTGACGAAGAGCTTCAAGAAATGGAAGGGACTCAATGTCTCCAACTGTTCCCCCGACTTCTGTGATGATGACATCTGAATCCGTCGTCGTCGCTGCCCGTTTGATCTTCTCTTTCAAGGCATCTGTGATATGAGGAATGACCTGTACAGTTGCTCCCAAGTATTCTCCATGACGTTCCTTACGAAGGACCTCACTATAAATTTTCCCTGTCGTCACATTTGAGTACTTATTCAGATTGATATCAATAAAGCGTTCATAGTGGCCAAGGTCCAAGTCTGTCTCTGCACCATCGTCTGTGACAAATACTTCCCCGTGTTGGTAAGGACTCATCGTCCCTGGGTCGATATTGATATAAGGGTCAAATTTTTGGATCGTCACTTTCAATCCACGATTTTTAAGCAAGCGACCAAGACTTGCTGCGACAATCCCTTTCCCGATGGATGATACGACACCACCCGTTACAAAAATATATTTTGTTGACATGTGCTTTCCTCTTCTTCTAATGTTGTAGAGGCCATTCCTCTTTGCAGAAAAAACAAAAATAGCCCCCTAATCGCTAGGGAGCTCCGACCTCAAAATGAGGTGCCCGAACAATATCTTACCGCAAATGGTCTACTTTGTCAAATTGAAAATTTCATGAAAATGGCTTTCGCTGTTTACGAGACTTTTTCCACTCCATTTTGTGTGACGAGAAATTTCTCAAATTGAAGCTGGGGCATGCAAAGAGCAAGGTCCTTGTGGATTCGCTCCAGTGCTTCTAAACGCATCTCGACTGATGTCTCGGTATTTCCTTGAATGACAAAGAGGGCGTTTTGCGTAGTCTCCTCAAATTTGTAATGGTCACTATCGCGTACATCCAACCAAGCCAGAACTCCTTTTTGATCTCTATAGACGGGATCTGTCGGTTCTACATGCTTTTCGCTAGAAAGGATGGGGAAGAAGAGATCGTCTCTTTGCCTCACTGTAAATTCAATCGGTCCCTCAATCTTATCTAGGTCATGTCCTCCGATCGCGAGAAAAGACTTCAGAGATTCGACATTATAGATATCGATGATGCTATTGATCTGAGGAAGAGCACCTCGATGCTGGATGTTTCGGATAAGAGCTAGGACTGTTGGTGGATTTTTCTTGATGCTACGCCCTACTTTTTGCAAGAGGTCTGTATAGCCTTTGATGACAGGGGATGCCGCTACTTCTTCTGTCTGACACTGGAGCGCCCATTGTTCAAGTTCTTTCTTCTTTTCAAGAAAAGAAGGGGGCAGGACTGCTTGGTGATCCACATTTCTAGCAATTCCGACCACAACCGTATCAATACCAAGATCTACTAAACTTTGATCTAAACGAAAGTCCATCTGAACACCTCCTATTTGGGAATCCTTACACGTTTATCATACTCCATTTCGCCACTTTTTTCAATGCAAACAAAAAAGAAACAAGGAACAATTTCCTTGTTTCATATGATTTATTCTTCTTCCTCGTCTTCAGAATCCTCTTCTTCGTCGTCTTCTTCGCTCAATTCAACTTCTTCACCCAAATCATCTGGTACGATTTCATTGATTTCAGCATCGTAAGCTTCGACTTCACTCTTTTCATCATCTGGATTTTCTTCATCATATGAAAGAGCTGGATCTGCTTCGTAAACTTCTTCGTCTTCTGGATCGTCATCGTTGTAGTCGATCGCATCTTCGTCTCCATCCATGAAGGCATTGACACGTTTTTTCTTCCGTTTCTTAGGAGTTTCATCTTCGTCTGTTTCTTCAAGAGCGATAATTTCCTCGTCAACTTCATCGATGGCATACCATGAACGAAGACCCCATTTGTTATCTCCAAGTGGGATAAAGCTTCCATCGACATTCAATTCTGTGTAGAACAATGGAAGAGCTTCACGGATCTCGCTGTTTGATTTTTCAAGGTAATTTTGAATTTCATTTACAAGATCGCTAAAGTACATTTCATGGTCACGTCCGCGTAATTCCAAAATCGCACGCGCCACTTCAATCATAGAAAGTTCACTTTTTTCTTGTCCAGCAAATACTTCTAATTCCAAGGGTAAATCTCCTTATGTTTCATTTCCTAAATGGAGAAGGATCCGGTCTTAAACCTCATCCTATCCTCGATGATAGATTGAAAACTTCTCGTCACTAAATCTATCACGCATTTTATCGTTACACTCTATTGTACGATAAATTTCCCCTTTCGTCAAAGGAAAATTCCAGGATTCTCCATGAAATCAGAAAAGGGAGTGGGAAAGAACTCCGACTAGTTAAAAAGAGTTCGTTTTCCCACCCCCGCACAGTTGATTAGGTCATCTTTGGAGCTTAAAGGCGAACAAAGATGCCAATCAACCACTGCGTCATACAGTTATTTCTATCAAACATCAAAGGCTGAACAGTTGTTGTCCAGCCTTTTTAATCTCAATTATTTTACTTTTGCTGTGCTTGTGATTACGTTCACGGCTTTCTTCACTGTGATGTCATGTTTCAACATTTCTGGTGAAAGAAGGTTGCGAACTTGTTCAACTGGCATGTTGTAATCTGCTGCCAATTGTTCGATTTCAGCGTTGATTTCTTCTTCAGTTGCTTCGAAACCTTCTGCTTTGGCTACTGCTTCAACCACGAGGTTTGTCTTCGTGCGACTTTCAGCTTCTGCTTCATATTGTTTGTGAAGATCTTCTTGAGTTGTTCCAGTGATTTGGAAGTACATTTCAGGTGAGATACCTTGACGTTGCATGTTTCCAAGGAATTCGTTGATTGAACGGTGTACTTCTTCGTGGATCATTTCTTCTGGAAGGTCAACGATTTCAGCATTTTCAACTGCAAGATCGATTGCTGCTGCTTCTACTGCATCGTTGTATGCTTCTTCTTTAGCTGCTGCCAATTCTTTGCGGTATTTTTCTTTCAATTCGTCAAGAGTTTCAACTTCTTCGTCGATGTCTTTTGCCAATTCATCGTCAAGAGCTGGTACTTCTTTTGCTTTTACTTCGTGGATAGTTGTCACGAATTTCGCTTCTTTACCTGCAAGGTCAGCTGCTTGGTAGTCTTCTGGGAAGGTTACGATCACATCAACTGTTTCACCAGCAGAGTGTCCAACCAATTGGTCTTCGAAACCTGGGATGAATTGACCTGAACCAAGTCCAAGTGAGAAGTTGTCACCTTTACCACCGTCGAATTCAACACCGTCGATAGAACCTACGAAGTCGATCACAACTGTGTCACCTTCTGCTGCAGCACCTTCTTTAACAACCAATTCAGCCAAGTTGTTGCGTTCGCGTTCGATACGAGCATCCACATCAGCGTCTGTTACTTCTTTAGAAACTTCTACTGATACTTCAAGGTCTTTGTAAGCACCCAATTTTACTTCAGGTTTTGTTACAACAGCTGCTGTCAATGTCCAGTCTTGACCTTTTTCCATAGATACAACATCGAAAGTTGGTTGTGCAACAACTTCGATTCCAGCTTCTTTAACAGCTGCTTCGTATGCTGCTGGAAGAAGATCGTTCAAAGCATCTTGGTAAAGAGCTTCTTCACCAAAACGTTGGTTGAAGATTGGACGTGGAATATGACCTTTACGGAATCCAGGTACGTTCAAAGTTTTCTTAACTGACTCAAACACACGGTCCAAAGCAGGTTTGATTTGCTCTTGGCTGATTGTGAAAGTCAATACACCGTGGTTAGTTTCTTTGTTTTCAAATGATACAGACATTCTGTCTCTCCTTAAAATAATATAGTCATTCCTTATAATTTTACCACAAAACTTTGAAATTGCAAGTTTTAAAACGTTTTTGCCTCTCTTTTCATCCAAAAAAACTAGCCCTTAAAAGCTAGTTCTGATTATGATTTTCGGATGGGATCATCGAGGTAGAGAGCACGGGCGCCACCGATCAATTTTGGCCGACTGGCGAGGGCTGTGACATGGGCTCCACCTAGTTCACGCAAGATAGGGCGAATTGGAACTTGCACGTGTTTGACATGCATCCCCACCGAGGTATCTCCGATGTCTAACCCGGCTTGGGCTGTGATAAATTCCACCTCAACAGGATCCTTAAAATACTTGAAAGCTGCTAGTTGTCCGGCTCCTCCTGCATGGAGACTCGGAAGGACATTGACGATTTCTAGCTCCTTCTTGTCTGCCAATTCTCTTTCAACCACCAAGGCGCGATTGAGATGCTCACATCCTTGTACCGCCAGATAAATCCCTCTTTGATTCAACTCATCTAGCAAGGTCTGGACAATAGCTTCAGCAATGTCGATGTTGGAGGCCTTTCCAATTTGCCCTCCAGCAACTTCACTTGAAGACATCCCGAGTACGAGAATCTGTCCTTGGCGGAGACGGCTTTTTTCCAAGACATCTACCAGGATTTCTTTTGTATCCTTCTTCAATTGCTCCAGATCCATGAATTAGCTTCCTTTCTTTTGAAATGCATAATAGACCACATAGCCTAAAGCCATTCCAACAAAATTCTGAGCAAGGTTATTCGGAATGTCCGAGATAGCAGCACCCCAGCCATTGCCTAAAAAGAGAGCAGACGCTAGTGCGTAACCGCCTACCATGACGACTGTCGCAAGGAGCAAGCCTAGGTAACGAGCTTTGCCCTTGAAGCCAGCGAAATAACCTTGGCCCCCGTGAAAGAGGAGGCTAAAGAACATCCACTGAGGATAGCCTGAAATCAGATCGAGTAGGAAGGCTCCGACACCACCTACAATCGCACCTTCCTTACGCCCAAAATAGAAGGCTGTGAAATAAACTCCAAGATCTAGCAGGGTGACGATCCCTGTGGGAGTTGGAAGTTTTGTATAGTAGCCAAGCACAACTGTCAAGGCTGTCAAAATGGAAAGGCGGGCAATGAGTTGAGTTCGATTAGATGTCATACTGTACTACTCCATACTGGTCTGAATGTTGAATCGCTTGGAAAACAAAGTCTTTAGAGGCTTTAACAGCTTCAAGTGGAGATTTCCCTTGCACCAACTGGCTGGAAATGCTAGACGCAAAGGTGCAACCAGCTCCTGTATTGTTCTTTTCTAAGACTGGCTCTTCAATGACGGTGAAGTCTGTCCCATCATAAAAGACATCGATGGCCTTTTCTTTATTGAGACGATTGCCCCCTTTGACCACGACATTCGCTGCTCCTAATTCGTGGAGCTTGCGTGCTGCCTCCTTCATATCGTCGAGCGATTGAATCTTGCTTTGGGTCAAGATCTCAGCTTCTGGTAAGTTTGGCGTAATGATCGTCACATAAGGGAAGAACTTGATCAATTCGTCTCGAAGAACTGAAACTTCCACATCATGGCTTTCCTTGCAGACCAAAACAGGATCTAGTACCACAGGGATCTCCGCATGGGCTTTGACATAGTCCAAGGCTAAGTCTGCCACTTCAACATTTGGCAAGAGGCCGAGTTTAATAGCAGAGAAAGGAACATCCTTGAGAGAGTTGAGCTGTTGAGCAAAGGTCGTCGGATCCACCGGAATCACTTCGAAACCGTGCTCCGTCATAGCCGTCAAACAAGTCACCGCTACAAAGCCATGCTGTTTATTAGTCGTATAAGTTGCAAGGTCTGCATGAAGACCTCCTCCACTAAAAATATCATTTCCTGAAATAGCTAGAATCAATTCATTACTCATAACGGATCTCCTTTAAATATAAGCCATTTGGCGCTGCTGTAGGACCTGCTAGATTGCGGTCCTTCTTTTCTAAAATTAGATCGATCTGCTCGATCGGCATCCGATCATTTCCGATCTTCAACAAAGTTCCCACCATATTGCGGATTTGCTTGTAGAGAAAGCCATTGCCCGAAAAGGTAAAGACAAGGCGATGATGTTCTGCATCCTCAACCAAGCGAGCCTCTGTAATCGTACGAACCTTGTTTTCCACACTGGTTCCTGAAGCTGTGAAACCGGTGAAATCATGGGTTCCCTCCAACTTTTGGATGGCTGCTTGCATCTTTTCCACATCCAAAGGATAAGGATAGTGGGTGGCATAATGGCGCATCATGGGGTTCTTGGGACGACCATAATCCACGATAAATTCATAGGTTTTGCTGTGCTTCTTGTAGCGTGAATGAAAGTCATCTGCTACTTGCTCCACACGGATGAAATCAATATCCTCTGGGGTTTGGGTATCGAGGGCAAAGCGGAGCTTCTCCTCATCCCGCTCTTGGGGGAGATCAAAATGAATCACCTGCCCAAGAGCATGGACACCGGAATCCGTTCGCCCCGCTCCATGAACGGTAACGGGGGTTCCTTGATTGAGGCGCGTCAAGGTCTTCTCGATTTCCTCTTGCACACTGCGGGCATGCGGTTGGCGTTGAAACCCTGCAAACAAGGTCCCATCATATGAAATGGTTGCTTTGTATCGTGTCATGGTTCTATTTTAGCAAGATATAGAAGGGGTTACAATAGTGAAAAAGTCAAACTGTCCGGGTACAGTTTTGCAAACACAAAAAGAGGCTGGGACAAAAGTCCTAGCCTCTCAATTATTTTTGGATTGTCGAGCAAGACGCAGTGGTCGAGTGGGCTCTACTACGCTGATTTCATCAGCTTTTACAGCCCTACTCAACTGTGCGGAGGTGGGACGACGAAATCGAATTCTAACGAATTACCGATTTCTGTCCCACTCTCCTAACTTCGACCTGTTACAAATCTACTAGGTCTTAGTCTCTTTTTTTATTTTTCAAGTCCATTCCTGCTGCTCCTAAGATCGCTCCTAGTAAAGCGAGTCCCAAAGCAGATTCTGCTCCTGTTTCTGGAAGTTGCTTGTTAGAAGATACTGTTTCTGAACGAACCTCTTTTTCCACAGCTGCTGGAATTGGCGTTGGGGTATTTACTGGTGCTACTGGTTGATCTTTCGAGATCACTTGAGGTGTTGAATGATCTGGAACCACTTTGTTTACGAGCACGTCTGGTTTCACTGGTGCTTCTACGGAAGGGCTTGTTGGGATCACGACTTCTTTGGTACCGGCTTCAACAATTTCTGTCACTGGCTCTGTTGCAACTTCTGTAGCGATCACTTTTCGACTTTGATCAAGCGCCGAAACCTCTACATAGTCAAGACCTTGCCCTTTAACCCCAGCCTGGATCACTCTGCGTTCTCCTTTAGCGAGATCTGGATTGGTCCGTTCCACAAGGTCAAAATCAAGTTCTTTCTCCACGATTTCAAGACTTGGTTTGTCTTCCACTAGGGCTTTGACGTCATTTTCAGCCAAGCTACCTACTTGCGTGATTGGCTTGAGCCCCACAAGGGCTTTGGTCAGAGCAGCCACTTCTTGATCCACCTGATCTTGATGAGCACGGCTCACATTCCAATTCAAGCTATCTAAGACTTTCGCAAGTGCTGCGCGAGATTCTGGTGTGTAAATGTCTAGATCTGTTGGCACCGTAGCAACTGCTTTTCTAAGAGCAGTGAAGTCTGCCTTGAAATAGTCCTTGTTGTGGTTGGCAAAAGCTTCCATGACCTGGAAGACTTCTTCTTCCTTGTATTCATTGGCCGGCTCATCAGCCCAAATTCCCAACATACTTCCGGATGTCGGTAATTTGACATCAGGGTACTTGGTTGAAGCTAACTGTTCAAACGGAACAGTTTCTGTATTCTTAATAGCTTTTTCGAGCGGATAACTTTGATCACCTTTGTGGCCCAAAACATAGTACCAGTCTCCGTTGGTATTAAGTAATTTATAACCCTTATCTGCCAAATACTGTGGAGAAGCGAGGTTATAGCCCCACCATCCTTTAGACCAGTATGAAATCAAGACGTCCTTGTCAAAGGCAACATCATCCTCATCTCCATAATAGAAGCCATCGTTAAAGGCCATTGGCTGCAAGCCTTTTTCACGCGCCATGGCTGCAAGACTATTGGAATACTCCGCAAATTTACCATAGAGGTCATACCACTTGAGGTAGTACCAGCCTTGCGCACTGGTAGCGTCATTTGCATATTCATCTGTTCCGTAGTTAAAGATCTTAGACTTGTCTTTGAAGTAGTCCATGTACTTGCCAATCAAGGCTTTGGTAAAGTTGACTGCTGCTTCATTGGTCAAATCCATGGTTGTTTTTGAAACCGTATCAAAGCTGGCTTGTGGATTTTCAATGCCCAATTTTTCCATGGCCACCAACAAAGCATCCATGTGTCCAGGACTATTGACTGCCGCAATCAAGCCGATTCCTTTCGCAGTCGCATAAGCATGGAGTTCATCCATTTCCGCTTGGGTCAAGGCTTGACCATTTGGATCATCGTAATAGGCCTTGGTGCCTTCTAAAATGGCCTTTTTCACATCATCACTAGCATAGGTTTTTCCATTGGCTTCCACCGTCATATCATCGAGCACGAAGCGCATACCATCGTTTCCGACAAGGAGGTGCAAGTCAGAATAACCCAGCTCACTGGCCTTGTCGACGATCCGTTTCAACTGATCCAGTGAGAAGTATTTGCGGCCTGCATCGATCGAGATGACCTTCTTCATGGCAAGTTTTTCTTCCGCTTCTTTTGCAGCAACTTCTTTCGCGTAGCTTTCCGTATACACCAAAGCATCTTGAGCTGCTTTGAGATGGTCGATCAAGGTTTTGGCCTCTGCTCGAGTGGTGTTTGCTCCTGCCCCTTCTAAAGCTTTTTTAGCTGCCGTAAAGGCTACTAGAGATTCCGGTGTATAGTGGTCCAAATCAGTTGGAGCTTCCGAAAGAGCTTTTTCGACCACTTCAGGATCTGCTACAAAGTAGTCCGCATTCTTGTCCGCGAAGGCATGCATGAGCTTAAAGAGAAGGTCTTTTTTGTAGGTTGCAGATGGCGTATCTGCCCAGGCAGCTACCATGCCACCGATGAAGGGAATCTTAGCCCCATCATTTTTTTGAACCACATCAATCGCTGACTTGGAAATTCCTTCAAGACCTTGATCAAGATTGTACCAACCAGATCCAGCCTTGTCCCTTCCAAGCACATAATACCAAGCATCATTGGTATTAAGAATCTGATGACCTAGTTCAGACAAGAGTTTTGAAGATGCGACATCATAGCCGTTCCAGCCACCTGTCCAGTAGGAGACAATGATATCCTTGTCAAAAGTGCCATAGGAAGTATCGCCATTGTAGTAGATTCCATCATTGAAGGCCATTGGTTTCATCTTGTGTTTTTTCACAATAGCTGCTAGATCATTAGCATATTGGATGAATTTTTCATAGCCTTTTTCTGGATAGCCTTCACCTGGCCAATGCTTGCTAGCTTGGAGAACCTGCCAACCATGGGCATCTGTGGCATCGTTGGCATATTCATCCAAACCAATATTGAAAATATCTGCCTTGCCGCTGAAATAAGCCGCATACTTGTCTACCAAAGCCTTGGTAAAGTCTAAGGCTTTTTGGTTGTCCAAATCAACTGTCCGAGCTGATTTCTTTGTACCAAAATAATTAAAGTGAGGGTTTTCGATGCCCAATTGTTCCATGGCCGTCAGAATCGCATCCATGTGACCTGGACTATTAATGGTTGGGATGACACCTACTTTCTTCGATTTGGCGTAGGCCAAAATATCATCCATTTGAGCCTGGGTCAAAGCTGTCCCGTTCGGATCATCGTAATAAGCTTTTGTCCCTTTTTCAACCGCATCTGTCACGGCTTGGCTAGAATAAGAAGTATCTCCCACTTTCAAAGACATATCATCCAGCACAAAGCGCAAGCCGTCATTTCCAACTAGAAGATGCAAGTCTGTATAGCCCGTCTTACTAGCTTCATCAATGATTTCCTTGATTTGATCCGGTGAGAAGTACTTGCGACCAGCATCGATCGAAACAATCTTTTTCTTGGCTAATTTTTCTTCTTGGTCAGGATCTTTAGCAGGCGTTTCCGTCGCTGCTGTCGCTGGTTGAGCTGCCACATCCGACTCTGCGACAGAGCTCGCTTCTTCGCGAATCAAACGGTCAATATCTGATACCCGCAATTCACGATCAGGCAGTGTCGGTTGACTTTGATCGACGATTGGGGCTGGAGCCGTTGGTTTTTCTACTGTTGGCTGAGAAGCTTCCTCATTAAGAGAAATCGTTGACTCACCTTGGCTTGGCTTAGTTGGAACTGTCGTTGAAGGACTGTCTGTAACGCTCGGCGTATCTGCCGCTACAACTTGACCACTGGCAAAAAAGCCAACCAGTACCGAAGCAACTCCTACAGCATACTTGCGAATAGCATAACGTGGTTGATGTGATTTCATCAGGACCTCCTAAATTTTGTTGTGTGTAAACGCTTACTCTCAGTCTATCTAGAAAGCCTGCCCTCGTCAAGGC
>SKEJ01001540.1_pt1 | contig 12312 bp, 6 predicted proteins | sample 4826721 | NCBI WGS metagenome assembly SKEJ01 (sample SAMN11008812, study PRJNA524170) | human gut metagenome | biome: Human fecal sample; material: Feces; isolation source: fecal sample from pouch patient p31 | host: Homo sapiens | place: Israel: Tel-Aviv | collected 2015-06-02 | reverse complement strand
GATAAATAGCTATAGGATTACGATTAACATTATAACAGTATAGATTGGAGAATACACATGAATGATTATATCATCCGCGCGACTGCAGCTAACGACCAGATCCGTGCATTTGCGGCAGTGACCACTGAGATGGTGGAGACTGCAAGAGAGCACCATAATACAAGTCCGGTGGCTACGGCAGCGCTTGGAAGACTTCTGACTGCAGGAGCCATGATGGGCTCCATGATGAAGGGGGAAAAAGATGTTCTGACCCTTCAGATCAAGGCCGGCGGTCCCCTTCAGGGAATTACGGTAACTGCCGATTCCCAGGGAAATGTAAAGGGGTATGTAGGAAATCCAGATGTCTGCATTCCGGCAAATTCCAAAGGTAAGCTGGACGTTGCAGGAGCAGTTGGTCCTGGATTCCTGACTGTGATTAAGGATATGGGGCTGAAAGAGCCTTACAGCGGACAGGTTATGCTTCAGACCTGTGAGATCGCAGAAGACTTGACCTATTATTTTGCAACAAGTGAGCAGGTACCGTCCGCAGTTGGACTTGGAGTCCTGATGAATAAGAATAATACAGTACGTCAGGCTGGTGGATTTATTGTACAGCTGATGCCATTTGCAGAGGAAGAAGTGATTTCCAGGTTAGAGCAGAACGTACAGAAGATCAACTCTGTCACCAACCTGTTAGAGGAAGGACATACCCCGGAGAGTCTGCTGGAGAAAGTGTTGGAAGGCTTTGACATGCAGATTAACGAGAAGATGGACACCCGCTTCCACTGCAACTGCTCCAAGGAGCGAGTAGCGAAAGCGTTGATCAGCATCGGCAGAAAAGAATTAAACGAAATGATCCAGGAAGGCAAGCCAATCGAGATGAACTGCCATTTCTGTAATACCAACTACAATTTTACAGTAGAAGAGCTGAAAGAAATTCTAAGAAGATGCAAATAAGCTGAATTGAGACAGAATCACTATTTTCCGTCGTAGACGCACATCTTGCAGAAAGCCTTTTTCAAACATGCTCTAAGGCGTGGAAATGGTTAGATAAGAGAGGATTAGGATATGAATCAGGGATTTATTAAAGTAGCGGCAGGAACGCCGCAGGTTACAGTTGCTGATTGTAAGGCCAATACCAGGGCAATTCTGGAAGTAATCCGTGAAATGGAGACACAGCATGCCAAGCTGATGGTGTTGCCGGAGCTTTGCATCACAGGCTATACCTGCCAGGATCTTTTCCTTCAGAGAAGACTGCTGGACAGTGCCTGGGAGAGCCTTCTGACTATTGCAGAGGAGACTGCGGATGTGGATGCGCTGATCTTTGTGGGACTTCCTATGCGGATGAACGGAAAGCTCTACAATGTGGCAGCAGCATTGAACCACGGAAATATTCTTGGATTTGTACCTAAAACTCATATTCCCAACTATAATGAATTCTATGAGCAGAGACACTTTGCTTCCGGGGCGGATGTGTGGACAGATGTGACAGTTGGGGAGGAAAGCGTACCTTTTGCCAGCAATCTGATTTTCTCATGTGAAGGACTGCCGGAGCTGACAGTTGGCGCGGAGATCTGCGAGGATCTGTGGGTTCCACTTCCGCCTAGTGTAAATCTGGCACAGGGCGGTGCCCATATTATCGTCAATCTTTCAGCCAGTGATGAGATGGTTGGCAAGGATTCCTACCGCCGTGATCTGGTGAAGGGTCAGTCTGCCAGACTGGTGTGCGGCTATATTTACGCCACAGCAGGAGAGGGTGAATCCTCCCAGGATCTGGTATTTGGCGGACAGAACCTGATCGCAGAGAATGGCACCATGCTGGCAGAGGCGAAGCGCTTCCAGAACACTGTGATCTACGGAGAAATTGATGTGCAGAGACTGGCAGATGAGAGAAGACGACTTTCCACCTATCCGGCATCTGATGATGCTGACTGCCAGATCGTACCTTTTGAGGTGGAAGTGGAAGAGACCTCTCTTACCAGGAAGTTTGCCCCCTATCCTTTCGTACCTTCTGTAAAAGAAGAGCGTGATATGCGCTGTGAGGAGATTCTGAACATTCAGGATATGGGACTTAAGAAAAGAATGAGCCACATCCACTGGCAGAAGGCAATGGTTGGTCTTTCCGGGGGACTTGATTCCACACTGGCATTGCTTGTAATTGCACGTACTTTCCAGCTGATGGGACTGCCATCTGAGAATATCCGCTGCATTACCATGCCATGCTTTGGCACCACAGACAGAACTTACCAGAATGCCTGCAAATTAAGCCAGTGCCTTGGTGCTGCTCTGACGGAGGTAAATATTAAAGAGGCGGTAAATATCCATTTCCGTGATATCGGTCACGACGATTCTGTTCATGATGTAACCTATGAGAACTGTCAGGCCAGAGAGCGTACGCAGATTCTTATGGATATGGCAAACCAGAAGGGAGCACTTCTTGTGGGAACCGGTGACCTTTCCGAGCTTGCTCTTGGATGGGCAACCTATAATGGAGACCATATGTCCATGTATGGTGTAAATGCCTCTGTTCCCAAAACGCTTGTAAGACATCTTGTCCGCTATTATGCAGATACCTGCGGAGAGAAAGAGCTGGAAGAAGTTCTTCTGGATATTCTGGATACTCCGGTAAGTCCGGAGCTTCTGCCGCCTAAGGACGGCAAGATCGCGCAGAAAACAGAAGATTTGGTTGGTCCTTATGAACTTCATGATTTTTATCTGTATTATATGCTTCGTGCAGGCTTTGAACCGGATAAGATCTATCGCATTGCCTGCCGTACCTTTGAGGGTACCTATGACAAGGCTACGATTCTGAAATGGCTGAAAATCTTCTACCGCAGATTTTTTGCCCAGCAGTTCAAACGCTCCTGTCTTCCTGACGGCCCGAAGGTAGGTAGTGTGGCGCTGTCTCCAAGAGGTGACCTGCGTATGCCAAGTGATGCAAGCGCAGCGGTATGGATGGAAGCTCTGGAGAAGCTTGAAGTATAAAACGATTGTGCGGTATGCTTTCCATGTATTTTACAGCTGTATTTCGCGGAGCATGCAGCTGTAAAGGTGGGAAATAATTAGGTTTGTTTATTGCTCTGCCGGCGGAGAACTTACATGGTTCTCCGCCTTTTTTAATGCATCTTCAATGGCAGAAATAAGCAGCTGTGACGTATATTTCCTGTCTGTGGAATATTTCAGGTCGTCCAGGGACTGGCTGTCAACAATCTGGCTGGCCAGTGACTCCAGAGAAGGCTTTACCAGCGGAAACATGGCAGTGGTGCTTTCACTTAAATTTACCAGCTCAATAGACTGGATATTGTTTTGATCTACTGTAACTTCCACGTCAAAAGTATTTTTATTCAAAGTAAGGGAACTGCGGTAAACGCCAGGCGTATAAAGCCCCTCTCCAGCAGCAGAAGTGGTCTGGCTTTTTCCAGGCCCGAACATAAAGTAGATCAGGATTCCCAGAAGAACAGCAAGAATCAGAAAGGCGATGGTATATACCACTTCCTTCATATGTAACACGATGATCCTGGTTTTCGAACTCATGGACTGCGCCTCCTGTATCGCACTGATAATGAAAAAAATAATCCTGGCCGCAAAACCAGGCTCTAATCTTCTTATTCTATCCTATTATCAAAGCATGGAAAATATGATAGAATATAAAACAGAATGATTTTTTATCAGATACAGGCTTTTTTTATTCCATACAATTGGCAGAAGGAGGAAAAAACGTGTCCCTACAATTCATTATCGGCAGCTCCGGTATTGGCAAGACGCATTATGCATGTGAACAGATCATCCGGGAATCTATGGAAAATCCACAGCACCTGTACTATATTATCGTCCCGGAACAGTTTACCATGCAGACACAGAAAAACGTAGTCGAAATGCACCCCGGAAAGGGAATCCTGAATATCGATGTGCTCAGCTTTCAGCGCCTTGCCTATCGTATTTTCGAGGAGACAGGCGGTGCCATGGAAGTGCTTCTGGATGACACTGGAAAAAGTATGGTTCTTCAGAAGTTGGTGCAGCAGCATCGCAAAAATCTGCCCTACCTTGGCAACCAGATGAACAAACCGGGCTATCTGGACGAAGTGAAATCTCTGATTTCAGAATTTATGCAGTATGATATCCGGGAAGAAGAACTGCAGGACATGCTGGGAAAAACAGGGGAAGACTCTCTTCTTCATATGAAAATGCAGGATGTGGGTGTCCTTTATCAGGCCTTTCTTCAGTATCTGGAAGGTCATTATATGACCGGCGAAGGCGTGATGGACGCTTTGAAAAAAGCCATTCCTTTTTCTGATAAACTGAAAAAATCCGTACTCCTTCTGGATGGCTTCACCGGTTTTACTCCGGTGCAGATGAACGTGATCCGGGAACTTTTAAATGTCTGCGATAAGGTTCTGGTAACTGTCACCATGGATGCCGGAGAAAATCCCTTACAGATGGGAAAACCACATCAGTTATTCTATATGAGCAGGAAAATGATCCACACATTGTCCGGTCTGACCAGCAATCTGGATGATCCCGTTCTTCTGAAAGATGAGAGAAAGGGCCGCTTTGGAAATTCCACCTCCCTTGACTTTCTGGAGAAGCATCTTTTCCGCTACAGAAGATCTGTCTATGAGAAGAAACAGGAAGAAATCTGCATATTTGCAGCAGAATCCCCTGTAAAAGAACTGGAAGAGACAGCCAGGAGAATACGCCGTCTGGTCCGTGAAAAAAATCTGAAATACGGAGAAATCGCTGTGATTACCGGAAATCTGGAGGCGTACAAAAGTATTGCATCTCAGGTATTCGAGGAATCCCGGATCCCTTATTTCCTGGATGAGAAGCACACCATTCTGATGAACCCATTTATAGAATATATTCGTGCTGCTCTTGAAATGGTTACAAAGGGTTTTTCCTACGAAAGTGTTTTCCGGTATCTGCGCTGTGATATGTCAGGCCTTGCAAGGGACCAGGTGGATATGCTGGAGAATTATGTGCTTGCCCTTGGAATTCGCGGTTACAAAAAGTGGTCCGAGAAGTGGGTGAGAGTTTACCGGACCATGGATCCGGAGGATATTCAAGTCCTGAACGAATACCGGGAAATATTTGTGAGGGAGGCTGAGATCCTGGCTCAGGGATTTTCCAGTGTAAAGAGAAAAGTATGTGAATATTGTTATAGTTTATATCAGTTTATCGAAAGCTGTGAAATACAGAAAAAACTAAAGAAACAGGAGCTTTTCTTTAAAGAAAAAGGAGAAAAAGCTCTGGAAAAAGAATACGCCCAGATATACGGAATTGTTATGGAACTTCTTGACCGCATGGTAGAGATCCTTGGAGAGGAAGAAATTACAAGAACGGAATTTGTCCAGCTTCTGGAAACTGGTTTTGCCAAGTCAAAGGTTGCGCTGATCCCGCCCAGTATGGATCAGGTCCTTGTTGGAGATATGGAAAGAACCCGTCTGAAAGAAATAAAGGCATTGTTTTTTGTAGGTGTAAACGAGGGGAATATTCCGAAAAATACAGACTCTGGCGGAATTTTGACCCAGATGGACAGAGAATTCTTTGCAGATGAGGGAATGGAGCTTGCACCAGGTCCGAAAGAGCTGATGAACACCCAGCGCTTTTACCTGTACCTGAATCTGACAAAGCCAAGTGAGCATTTGTGCCTTTCCTACAGTTTATCAAATGGAAAAGGAGAACCTATAAGTCCTGCATATCTGATCCACAGTATACAGGCTCTATATCCCGGACTTGAGGTGAAAAATGCAGGTGATGAGGAATTCAGCCTGAACGCCATGGAGCTTCCGGGAACCAGTCTGGAATGCTTCCTGAAAGGTCTTGGAGAGAGCGCTGTGGGACAGGGAAGTCCTTTGTACAGCGAGCTTTACAGCTGGTATCTTAGAAGTCCTAAATATAGGACTTTAGCCCAAAAGCTGGTGGAGGCTTCCAGGACCAGAAAGCCTGCTGATATTATCAGCGAAAGTGTGGCAAAGGTTCTTTATGGAGAGGTGTCGCCCTACAGTGCCACCAGGCTGGAGCGTTATTCTGCCTGTGCTTTTGCCCATTTCCTCCAGTATGGTCTTAAACTTACGGAGCGTGCAGAATATGAATTCCGCGCCATGGATATGGGAAATATTATGCACAAGGTGCTGGAGTCTCTGATAAAGGAAGTGAACAAAGAAAAGCTTTCTCTGGCAGAGCTTTCTGAGGAAGAGAGGGATGCGCTGGCAGATCGTCTGGTAGATGAAATAAGTGCAGATTATGGCAATACCATTCTAAAAAGCAGTGCACGCAATGAATATATGATTCAGCGCACCAAGCGAATGGTACGAAGAACTGTGTGGGCAATTCAGAAACAGCTGAAATCCGGGGAATTTGAGCCGGAAGGTGTGGAAGTTGTTTTTCAGGGCGGTCGGATCGATCGCGTGGATACTATGGAGACAGATGATGGGAAGCTGTATGTCCGGGTCATTGATTATAAGACCGGGAATACTTCTTTTGATCTGGTTTCCCTGTATCATGGCCTGCAGCTGCAGCTGATGATCTACATGGATGGTGCCCTTACCGTAGAGCAAAACAAGCATAAGGATAAAGATGTGATTCCTGCAGGGGTATTTTATTACAATATCAAGGATCCTATGATTCAGGAAAAAATAGATGCAGATATAGAGACTGTCCAGGAAAAAGTGCTGAAGGAACTAAAGATGAACGGACTGGTTCTGAAAGATAAAGAACTGGTACAAAAAATGGACAGTTCCCTTGTGTCAATTCCAGTATCCTTTAACAAAGACGGAAGCTTCCGGAAAAATTCTTCTGTAGCCTCAAAAGAGCAGTTTGATATTTTAAACCGTTATGTAAAAACAAAGATTTCTCATATCAGACAGTCCATTATGACCGGAGATGCCCAGGTTTCCCCTTATATGATGGGAAAGAAAAATGCCTGTACCTACTGTCCTTACAGCGGCGTATGCGGTTTTGACATGGATATTCCAGGCTATGAATTCCGCAGGCTGAAAAACTTTACAGATGAAGAGCTGTGGGATGCTTTTGTGAAGGAGGTGGATGAATAATGGCAGTGAACTGGACGAAAGAGCAGGAGCAGGTTATCAATTTAAGAAACCGGAATATTCTGGTAAGTGCAGCAGCTGGTTCCGGAAAGACTGCGGTGCTTGTGCAGCGAATTCTAAAAAAGGTGATGGATCCGGAGCATCCCGTTGACATTGACAGGCTTCTGATCATGACGTTCACAAGAGCAGCAGCAGGGGAAATGCGGGAACGAATTGCAAATGCCCTGGAAGCTGCTCTCTGTGAGAATCCGGACAATGAGCATCTGCAGCGCCAGACTACCTTGATCCATACGGCGCAGATCACCACGATAGATGGCTTCTGTGCTTATGTGATCCGCAATTATTTCCATCTTATTGGTCTGGATCCTGGTTATCGGACAGGAGAAGAGGGAGAATTGAAGCTTCTGAAAGAGGACGTGATGAAGGAGCTTCTGGAGAACTATTACATAAAAGATGACAAAAAGTTTAAGTATTTTATCGAATGCTACGCATCAGGCAAAACAGATGATGGAATCAAAGAACTGATTTATTCTCTGTATAATGCTACCATGAGCAATCCATATCCGGATACCTGGCTGGAAGAATGCATAAATAGTTATAGAAATACGGATTTAGAGTCTGTAAAATCATCAGAATGGATGAATTTGTTATGGAAAAACATTACGGAGGATCTTTGCCAGGCAAAGGAACTGATTACCCAGGCAAGAAGCTTTTGCAATGCGCCAGGAGGACCATACCTGTATGATGAAGCACTGCAAAGTGATCTCATCCTCATTCGTGCAGCAGAAGAGAAAGCCGCCGCCGGTGATTTTGACGGAGCAGGAGAGCTTCTTGGCAAACCGGCTTTTGCCGCTCTTTCCAGAAAGAAACCAAAAGATCCTGTAGATGATACGCTGAAAGAGCAGGTAAAATCTCTTCGGGAAAATGCAAAGGATATTTTAAAGGATATTGGAACACGGTATTTTTCCGTAAAGGAGGAGGAACTTCCAGTGCTTCTGGAAACCTGCCGGGAGCCTGTAGAAATGCTGGTGGAGCTTACCAGGGAATTTATCCGTATGTATGGAGAGAAGAAGCGGGAAAAAAATATTCTGGACTTTACGGACATGGAGCATTTTGCGCTGGAAATCCTGATTCAAAGGGTTCATGCAGCGGAAGAAAATGGCGAAAACGACGGTAATTGGACTGGAGAGAGCAAGTATATTTATCACATGAGTCCGGCAGCACGTGAACTTTCCCTGAAATATGACGAGGTCATGGTGGATGAGTACCAGGACAGTAACCTGGTACAGGAAATGATCACTAACTGTGTTTCCGGCTGGGCAGATGGAAGAAAAAATATATTCATGGTAGGTGATGTGAAGCAGAGCATTTACCGGTTCCGCCTTGCCAGACCAGAGCTTTTTATGGAAAAGTATGAACAGTACAGTTTAACGGACAGTACGGAACAGCGAATCGATCTTCATAAAAATTTCCGCAGCCGGTCTCAGGTATTGGATAGTGCAAACTTTATTTTCCGTCAGATTATGGGAACAGATCTTGGTGGAATTGCTTACGATAAAGCCGCAGCTCTTTATCCTGGAGCTGTGTTTCCGGAAGGAAACAAGGAAAGCTTTCTTCCTGCAGAAGTTCTTCTGGTAGAAAAGGATTCCGAAGAACTGGAGGATCTGATGGAAGGAAAGGATGCCCGGGAACTGGAGGCTCTTGCTATTTCCCACAGAATTAAGGAAATTGTGGGAAAAGAGCTGGTACTTGATAAAGAAACCAAAGAATATCGTCCTGCGAAATACGGAGATATTGTAATCCTTCTTCGCACCGCCTCCGGCTGGTCAGAAACCTTTACAGAGGTGCTTTCTGCCCACGGAATTCCTGTGTATGCCGCTTCAAAGACGGGATATTTTTCCGCACTTGAGGTGGTTACGATTCTGAATTATCTGCAGGTCTGCGATAATCCTCTTCAGGATATTCCTTTGACGGGTGTGCTGAGGTCGCCGCTGGTGGGATGTACTACCCAGGAGCTTGCCGTTTTGCGGGAAGAACATCCGAAGGGGATGCTGTATGACAGCGTGTTGAATTTCCTGGAAGAATATGAGGGGCAGGAAAGAACTCTTTACAACAAATTACATGGTTTTATAGTCCTGCTGAATGAAATGCGTGATCTTGCGGTGTACACTCCTGTGCATGAGCTGATTCTTGAGATTCTCCGCAGAACCGGCTATTGTAATTATGCGAAAGCTCTGCCAAATGGTGCACAGCGGAGTGCCAATCTCGCTATGCTGGTGGAAAAGGCAATGGATTATGAGAAAACCAGTTACAGAGGCTTATTTAATTTTGTCCGATATATTGAACATTTGCAAAAATATGAAGTTGATTATGGCGAAGTAAATCTTTCTGGCGCAGGAGAAGGTTCCGTGGAAATCATGACGATCCACAAGAGCAAGGGACTCGAGTTTCCGATTGTTATCCTTGCCGGTATGGGAAAACAGTTCAATATGCAGGATCTGAACGCCAGACTTCTGATTCATCCGGATTACGGTCTTGGCGCTGACGCCATTTTGCCAGACCGTCGGATGATTGTGTCAACACTGTATAAGCAGGTGATCCGCCGTAAGCTTCTGGAAGAGACTCTGGGGGAGGAAATCCGAGTACTTTACGTTGCCCTGACGCGTGCCAAGGAGAAACTGATCATGACCGGAACAATAGGAAATCTGGAAAAAAGGCTGCTTTCTTTATACAGATTCCGCGAAAATGAACAGGAACTTCTTCCGGCAGAAACGAGACTGAATGGAAAAACTTACTGGGATTATGTGCTTCCTGCGCTTGCAAGGCACCGCTGCATGGATGAACTTTTTGAGGAGTTTGGATTGCTGCCATCCCATGATAATCTGCTTTATGATGATCCGGCAGAGTTTCAGGTGAAAAGGATCACAGCGCGGACTTTAACGGAGGCTGAAGTGGTGGAACAGGCTGTCGGGCAGATGGAAGACGATATTCTGGATAACTGGGATTGTGAGAAAATCGTGGATCCTGAAATCAGAGCGGAATTGGAAAAGCGTTTTGGATTTGTATATCCTTATGAATATCGTAAGGATATTCCGGTGAAGGTCAGCGTATCGGATCTGAAAAAGAAGAGTTACCATGAAGATACGGATATTGAAGAAGCTGTATATTTCGAACCGGACATTGTTCCGCTGGTTCCAAGATTTATTGAGGAAAAGAAGGAAACGGAAGAGGCGTTCACAGGTTCGGCAAGAGGTACTGCCTACCATCGTGTGATGGAATGTCTTGAGTACAATAAAACGGATAGTGCACAGCAGCTGAAAGAGCAGATCAACGCATTGGTTCAGAGCAAAAAAATGTCTGAGGCAGAAGCAGAATGTATCAGAATTTCAGATATTCAGTCTTTTGTGAATGGGGCACTGGGGCAGAGAATGAAAGTCGCTGCATTATCGGGGCTTCTTTTCAGGGAACAGCCTTTTGTCATTTCCAGAAGTGCTGCTGAAATAGATGAGGCATGGGATCCCAAGGAACGTGTGCTTGTGCAGGGAATCATAGACGCTTATTTTCTGGAAGGGGATGAGATCGTGCTGGTTGATTACAAGACGGATCGTGTGCGCAGAGGGGAAGAGCAGAAGCTGGTTGATCTGTATCACACTCAGCTGGAGGATTATGCTCAGGCACTTCATAGAATGACTGGGCGCAGGGTGAAAGAGAAGTATATTTATTCCTTTACGTTGAAAAAAGAGATATTGTTAGGATGATTGCTTGTGTTCGCAGAGGGTGCGTGGATGTGGCGTGCCACATCCACGCACGTCGCAGGCGGAAGGGAAAGCGAAAATTTGACAAACTTACACTCTCCACCCCGCTGGATACTTATTCTTCAATGTCCCATTCACAAGTTTTCCAAACCCAAGGGGATACCCTTCCACACAAAGCAAATGCCATCCTTTAGAATGAGCAGCCTCCTCAGGCTCAATCGTAAGAGTTTCCCCTTTCAGATACCGCTCCAGTCTTGGATCATCTACAGAAAGGGAAATCACAGCTTCAGCTTCATTTTTCCGGAAAGCCAGTGCAAGCGGCTGAGCCGGTTCAAACCGGTTTTTCTTCAGATCTCCCAGATAAAGTCCGTTCCGAATAAACGTAAGTCCTCTGAAATTACAGAAAACAGACGGCAGATAATAAACCTTATCTGCCCGGACTTCCACCCGGTTCCAGTCAAACTCCTGACCATCTAAAGTTTTCAACCCGATTTCCCTGAAAAACTCTTCCATATACTTCCGGACATCTGCAGCCAGACGACTGGTCTTAGAAGTACCAGCGGAAGGTCCAGCCGTTCCCTCCTTTTGCAAGAGGGCTAGAAAATGCCCCTCCCCCTGCATCTTATGGGGGAAAATACGCACACATTTTTTCAGTTGTGGATTCCCATCTCCCCATTCAGGATTTCCGGTGGAAAAGCCCTCATAATCCTCCATGGAAATCAGAGACAGCTCCGGCCTTTCCCTGAGAAGCCAGGAAATGATCTGCTCATCTTCACAAGGTGCAAAGGTACAAGTAGAATAAAGCATCTGTCCTCCCGGCTGTAGCATGTCTGCCGCATTCAGACAAAGCTGTTTCTGAATTCTGGAAAGCTCCTCAGACTTCTCAGGAGTCCAGTCCCTGGCAAGAGCTTCCTCCTTACGGAACATCCCCTCCCCGGAACAAGGTGCATCCAGAATGATCTTATGGAAAAATTCCGGAAAATTATTTACCATTTTTTCAGGCTTTTCATTGGCAACAAAAAGATTGGGAATCCCAAACAGTTCCAGGTTTCGAAGCAGTGCTCTTGCCCTGGTAGTGCTGATATCATTTGCAACCAGAAGTCCTTCACCCTTTAGGGCGGAACCAACTGCAGTTGCTTTTCCTCCAGGAGCTGCACACATATCCAGCACATATTCCCCTGGCTCCACCGGAATACGGGAAGCGGGGGTCATGGCACTTGGTTCCTGAAGATAATAAAGTCCAGCCTGATAAAGAGCACACCGGGATGGCCTTACATCCTCGTTGTAAAAATAACCATTCGAAACCCATGGGATTTTTTTTACTTCAAAGGGCACAATCTGTTCAAACTCCTCACAGGAAATCTTTGCCGTGTTTACCCGGAGCCCATAAGTACGCGGCTGTTCATAAGCTGCCAGAAAAGGTTCAAAATCATCTCCAAGCATATCCTCCATCCGATGAAGAAAAGCCTGAGGCAGAGCTGATAATCTATCTGAATCCATAGAAAAATCTCCTTAGTACTGAAATAGAA